>Ga0208522_1001958_pt1 | contig 12702 bp, 10 predicted proteins | sample ETNtaG_25_FD_185763 | JGI IMG/M metagenome (GOLD analysis project Ga0208522, IMG submission 185763) | Marine microbial and viral communities from oxygen minimum zone, Eastern Pacific Ocean - ETNP201302SV86 (SPAdes) (version 2) | ecosystem: Environmental > Aquatic > Marine > Oceanic ... | reverse complement strand
AGAATGTTCAAAAAAAAACCGGCCTTTTTAAAGGCCGGTTTTTTAAATAAATAAATATTTTAGTTTTTAAAATGCTATACCCAATGAAACAAGCGTTGCTTCTTTGTCGCTTCCTTCTGAATATGCAGCATTTTTAGTCTCTGCACTTGACCACTTCGCAGTTACCCCACCAATCGTGTACGCGGCGTTTAAAGCTTTACTTTTCTGCTTCCTCTTTTTAGTAAACTTATTAGCCCCTGCTCCATTAGTCACCGGAGTGAAGATCTGATTAGAGGTTGCCTCACCATAAGAAACCGATAAACCACCATTAATGTTCATCGCAACTCCCCATGATTTGTTAAGGTACATATCATTCTCGGCAGTCGCTCCGTTACCTTGAGCCTTCAAATCCTCAGCACTATGTTGATAACCCATTGAGAAAGGTCCTAGCTTGTAATTCAAGCCAATAACAGCTTCCTCTTTGTTACCGTCGGGTTTAGCATGGTCGAGTCCCTTCGGATCGTTTCCATGCCTTTCGGTTGTTGAGTAGCCTAAGAAACCAGATAGTTTCTTACCTGATCTCAGATCCAAGATTACATCTAACCCTTTCCCAGTAGTACCTGTGTCACCAGAGGCAGTCTTATCGTTTTGCCTTGTAGCATTGTTACGAGGTGCATATGCAAGGATCAATTTAGTTCCTCCCATAATTTTACCGGTAGTAGCTGGAGAAGTCCAGTTGACGTTGGTAGAGCTAGCAACACCACTAATTTTATCCGTGGTTGCGCCCTGTCCGCCATCCCAAGCTTCTTCCCAAGCAGTTGGTGCTTTATCATCATAATCTCCGAGATCGGCACCAGTATTGTTACTTAGTTTAAATGTACCTATATTATTAGTCGTTAGAGCAATGCTCGCAGCTGAAAATGCGCTTTTATCCGTATTAGTTATAGTCAACGCAACTTTCTGACCACCATCAAGTTCACCAGATCCTGCGAAACCCAGGTTTGACTTCATGCCGAACGGATGTCCGGTAGTATTACCGTCAACCGTTACGTAAGTGATTTCTGCTGAACCAGTCACACTGATATCACCTGCATTAGCTGCAGATGCCACCGCCAACGAGCCGCACAAAGCAGAGAGGCCTAATTTAGTTATTTTTTTCATAACTTAACTCTCCTTTCTACTAAAATGCTAGTGTTACACCAATAAGCGTACCATTGTAGTCGCTTGTTCCATAAGTAGCATTCTCTACATCAGATTCTGCTATCTTAATTGCTGCTCCTCCTAATGTATATGCTATCTGTGCTGATTTTGTTTCCAAATCAACATCCGCACCAACGTTATCTTGTGTTGATTTATGAGCTCCATAACTCACGGATAGATTATCGTTTATATTAAACGATACACCGTAAGCTTGGTTGTCATAACTGTTTACGTTGCTACCATCTTTTGGATTTTCTTCAGTTGTTTCTTGGTATCCAACTGTAAGTCCTCCAACAGCATATTTAGCTCCCCAACCATTCGATTTATGATCAGAACCAACTGTCTCAATTAAAGAATATCCGCCGAAGAGAGTTAATCCTTCAACCATTCCAAGTGGATTAGCATAATCTAAGACTATATCCCAACCATGACCAATAACATTTGATGATACATCTCCGCTTGATCCTTTGTCACTGTTTGCTGAGCCGTCTGGATGTGGTGACCATGAAATGTATGTCGCCAAACCTTCTGGTAATAGATCTCCGCTTAAAGCCCATTCGATATCAGTTGAACCACCTGCACCAGCTACAGATCTTAAATTTGCACCTGTTCCAGTGTCATATGATTCTTCCCAAGCTGTTGGCATCATATCGTCGATACGATCTAAACCTGTTCCGCCACCTTGGTCGAACGTGAACACTCCTAATCCCGGAACGTCTGCGGCTATCGCAGAGGTCGAGTAGGCATTTTTATCATTGTGTGCTACCGTTAACGTAATTCCAACTCCACTATCAAGTTCACCAGTACCTGTGAACGTCAATGCAGAAGCCATACCCAAAGGGTTTCCAGTAACTTTACCTTCAACCTGAGTATACGTTGCAGTCGCGCCTCCTGTTACTGACATCGAGCCTGCGTGTGCAGCCGCGACAGCAGCTAGAGATCCGCACAATGCGGATGCTCCTATTTTTGTTAATTTATTCATAATTTACTCCCTATTTTGTTAATTTATTCATATGAATGAAGCCAAATTATCATCACTAACTGCAATAAAAATTAAAAAAGTATGAAAACATATATATTTTTTCACATTGTTGTATATTTATCACATTTCTATTCGATGCCACTAAAATCCTCACTATTATTGATTTTTTCGTATGATTTATTAGTAATTTACAAACCAACATTGATGTATATTAAGTAATAATGTTTGTAAATTACAACCCAAAGAAGATTGTTATATTTATTGCTGGGATTATTTTATTTGGTTTTTTAAACTCTTGTGGAATTTGGGATCCAGCAGACGCCAGAAAAGTTTCACCTAATGCCGATGAGAGGGTCAAAAAAAATTTAGAAGAAGGTAGAGGTGTAACATTAGGTGGATTGATGGGGGGCAATAAGAATACCACTTACCAATTTGCTACTTCTAATCCTATGTGGCGCGCCACATTAGAAATACTTGATTTTTTACCATTATCTATAGTTGATTACTCTGGGGGAATTATAAGTACTGATTGGTACAACGAAGGAGCGACAACAAATGAATCAATTAAAATTTCTGTAAGATTTCTAACAAACCAAATAAGAGCTGATGGAATAAAAATAATTATACATAAAAAAAAATGTAATCCTCAACAGGAATGTACGGTTAAAAAAATAACTTCTGCTTTGGAAAATGAATTACAAGTCGCTATTCTTAAAAAGGCTGTTGTTTTTGAAAAACAAACAAAAAAGAAAAATAGAAAAAAGAGACCAGATCTTAAATAACACATATTTTCTAAATTTATGAAACTTTAGTTTTTTACGATTCATGGAGCGGTACAATATAAAAAATATCGAGAAAAAATGGCAAGATTATTGGTCTAAAAAAAAAACCAATACTGTTGAAGTCGATAAAGGCAAAAAAAAATTTTACTGCCTAGAAATGTTTCCTTACCCATCCGGTAAGATTCACATGGGTCATGTCCGTAATTATACAATAGGGGATGTTTTGGCTCGATATAAAAAACTCAAAGGTTTCAATGTTCTACATCCGATGGGCTGGGACTCTTTCGGGTTGCCTGCAGAAAATGCAGCGCGTGAAAATAATCTTCATCCCAAAGAGTGGACAAAAAAAAATATAGAAACCATGAAAAAACAACTAAAATCACTTGGTCTTTCAATAGATTGGGACCGAGAAATATCAACTTGCGATCCTGAATATTACAAACATCAGCAAGAATTTTTTTTGGAGTTATATGAAAAAAATTTAGTTTACAAAAAAGATACTTATGTGAATTGGGATCCCGCTGAACAAACGGTTTTGGCCAATGAACAAGTAATTAACGGCAGAGGATGGCGATCAGGTGTGATGGTTGAGAGAAAGAAACTTTCTCAATGGTTTTTTAATATTAAAAAATTTTCACAAAATTTGTTGGATGAACTTGAAAAACTAAAAAATTGGCCTGAAAAAGTCAAATTAATGCAAAAAAATTGGATAGGTAAATCTTATGGTTGTGAAATAAATTTCAAAATATTTGAAGAAAATAAATTCGATAAAATAAAAGTTTTTACAACTAGGCCTGATACTATATTTGGTGCCTCCTTTATTGCGCTTTCGGTTGATCATCCGGTTGCAAAAAATTTTGAAAGGAATAAGGACTTTCTTGCCTTTAAATCAGAATGTTCAAAAATGGGAACTACGGAAGAGGCACTAGCAAATGCTGAAAAAATTGGCTTTAATACTGATTTATTTGCGATACATCCATTAGACAAAAAAATCAAACTTCCAATTTATATCGCGAACTTTGTTTTGATGGATTATGGAACGGGAGCAATTTTTGGCTGTCCGGCTCACGATCAAAGAGATTTAGATTTTGCCTACAAATACAAACTTAAAGTGTTGCCTGTAGTTAGACCAAAAAATGTAGAAGCTGACAAATTCACTATAAAAAATGAAGCCTTTACAGAAGATGGAATATTATTTAATTCTAATTTTTTAGATAATCTTACTGTTAACCAGGCTATACAAAAAATTATTAATGTAATTACTGAAAAAAAACTAGGAAACCAAAAAATTACTTTTCGTCTGAAAGATTGGGGTGTTTCCAGACAAAGATATTGGGGTTGCCCTATTCCTATAGTTTATAATAACAAGGGCAACGCAATCCCAATTGAAAAAAAAGACTTGCCTGTATTGTTACCTGAAGATGTGGATCTTAATGTAAAAGGAAACCCTCTAGAAAAACATACGACCTGGAAATATACTGCGCTTTCTTCAGGAGAAAAAGTTATCAGAGAAACAGATACTCTTGATACTTTTGTTGATTCGTCGTGGTATTTTGTAAGATTTTGTTCACCAAAAAATGAAAAATATGGATATAAACTAAGTGACATTAAATATTGGATGCCCGTCGATCAATATATCGGAGGAGTTGAGCATGCAATTTTACACTTACTGTATTCTAGATTTTTCATGAGAGCGTTAGCGTTCAATAACAAACAATTTAATTATATTGAACCATTTAAAAGCTTGTTTACCCAAGGAATGGTTTGCCACGAAACTTATAAAAATGAAAAAAATCAATGGCTATATCCAGATGAAGTTGAAAAAAATTCTGATGGAAACTTAGTTGCAAAAAAAGATAAAAAAAGAGTTGTGTTAGGTTCTCCCGAAGCCATGTCCAAATCTAGAAAAAACATAGTAGATCCTGAGGAAATGATTAATATTTATGGAGCAGATTCAATCAGATGGTTTATGTTATCGGATAGTCCTCCGGAAAGAGATGTCCAATGGTCTCTGGAAGGAGTTTCTGCTGCTCATAAATTTATTCAAAAACTTTGGAAATTAAATAGCGAAATTTTAAATAAAAATAAGGAGAATTCGCCATTTAAATCTGAGGATATTGAGTTAAAAAAAGCTGTTAACAAGACAATTTATAATGTAACCAAAAACCTAGATAATTTTCAGTACAATGTTGTTGTAGCTAATATTCACGAAATATATAACTTGTTTTATGATCACGTTATCAACAATAAAACTTCAAATAAAACTTTGAAAAACGAATGGGAAAAAGTAACAATGTTGCTAATGCCACTTGCTCCACATTTGGCCTGTGAATGTTGTGAAAAAATAAACAAAAAATTCTATTGGCCTAAATATGATCCTAAATTACTTGATGAAGAAAATTGTATAATTGTAGTACAGGTGGATGGAAGGAAAAGAGGCGCGTTAGAAATGCCAAAAAATTCAAAAGAAGCAAAAATTATAGAGAAATCAAAAGAAATTGATAATGTTATAAAACATATAGAAAGTAGCCCAATTATAAAAAATATTTATATTAAAAATAAACTAGTAAACTTCATAACAAAAAAATGAAAAAAATAACTTATCTTATTTTTGCGTTTATTGTGCTTATTTTTATTAGTGAATGCGCTGGTTATAAACCAATTTTTGGCTCAACAAATATACAATTTGATATCGCTGATTATTCTATAAAGGGAGATAAAATTATAGGAAAAAAAATCTATTCCCGATTACACAGATTATCTAAATCTGAAAAAAATGATCAAAATATCACAAGCGTAAAGTTTTTAATTGATACATTAAAAAACAAAGAGGCGACGGCCAAGGATAATGTTGGAAAAATATTGGAATACAAAATTACCATAAAAACAAAAATAATAACAACAGATTTTATAACCGATGAAAAAATACTAAATCAAACTTTTATTTCTTCGTTAACTTATAAGGCGCAAGATCAACATTCCGATACAATAAAATTAGAAAATAAATCAGTTGAGAACTTAATAAATAAAATATTTCAAGAAATATTAATTAAATTATCACACAATATTACAACAAAATGATTATAAAAAGTTATGAAATACAAAAAAATCCATCAAATATTTTAAGGTATAATTTATTTTTATTATATGGGGAAAATAATGGATTGAAAAAAGATATTAAGGAATCAATTAAAGCAGCACTGAATAAAAAAACTACTAATGTAGAATTTTTGTCTTTTTATGAAAACGACATTGTTGATAATGAAGAAAGTTTTTATAATTCTATTTATTCTGGATCCTTGTTTAGTGACAAAAAAATAATTACCGTCAGTGGTGGAACAGATAAAATAATCGAACAGATAGAAAATATAATTGAAAAATTTCCTAAAAATGTTTTTTTAATAATTTTTGCAGATATACTAGAAAAAAAATCCAAGTTAAGAAGCTTTTTTGAAACAAATACCACTACTTTATGCATTCCATGTTATTTGGATACCGATAGAGATTTGAAAATTATTGCGGAAACTGAACTAAAAAAAAATAATATAACTATATCTAGAGAATCAATTAATTTACTTATTGATAAAGCAAATCATGATCGCAATAATTTAAAAAATGAAATTGAGAAAATAAAATCTTTTGCACTAAATAAAAAAAATGTAGAAATAAATGAGATAAAATCTATAATTAATTTTTCTGGTGAGTACAAATCAGACGGCCTTATTAATGAATGTTTGTGCGGTAACATATTACAATATAAAAAAATTCTATCAGAGCTATATTTAGATACTGTGAATTATATATTTCTCCTGAGAATATTAGGCAATAAAATACAAAGACTGCTCAACATGAAGAAGTTAGAGAATAATTACAATAGCTTAGACAATTTATTAAATGCATCTAAGCCTCTAATTTTTTGGAAAGAAAAACCGCTAGTAAAAAAACAATTAACTATTTGGAATATTAATGATTTAAAAATAGCAATTAACGAAATTAGCAATACTGAACTTTTGTGTAAAAAAAATCCCCAAATATCAAAAATAATTTTTTTCAACTTTTTTACCAAGCTATGCAAAAAAGCTAATAGTTATTCTTAATTGTGTCGGTTATTTTCTCCAATTGATCAAGGTCTTGATACGCAAAGGTAATTGTTCCTGAGTTACTTTTTTTATTATTAATAGAAACAGTTAGTCCTGTTTTTTCTTCTAATAATCTTTGTAAATCTAGAATGTTAGCGTCTTTTTTATAAATTAATGTAAATTTTTTGTTTTTGTATTGTTTTACCAAAACTTCTGCTTGTCTCACGGAAAGTTTTTTTTGAATTATTTTTTTTGCAATATGAATGGAATTTTGCAAACCTATTAATGTTCTAGCGTGTCCGGCTGACAAATTATTTTGTTCAACCATCGACAGAATCTCGTCTGGAAGAGATAATAATCTTGTCGAATTTGCTATATAACTTCTACTTTTGCCAATAAACTTAGATAATTTATCGTGATCATAATTGAAATCATCTATCAATCTTTGATAACCACGAGCCTCCTCTATTGGGTTTAAGTCTTGTCTTTGAACATTTTCAATAATGGAAAATTCAAGAGATTTTATATCGTCAACGCTTAAGACAACAACTGGTACTTCGTGAAGTCCTGCTTTTTGAGCAGCTAACCATCTTCTTTCACCAGCTATGATTTCATATTTACCTTTTGTAGATTTATCTGGCCTAACGACGATTGGTTGTATAATTCCTTGTTCTTTAATGGAATTAGATAATTCTTCCAAACCTTCTTCGCTAAAATGTTTTCTGGGTTGAAATTTATTTCTTGAAAGATCGTTTATTGAAACCTTATTTGTTTCAATTTTATTTGATGAGTCTCCTAACAAAGATGACAGTCCTCTTCCTAAACCTTTTTTAAATCTAGAATCAATCATTATGCTGCGCTTTCCATTACATTTTCTTGTCGTAAAAATTCATCAGCAAAATTTAAATAAGATCTGCTTCCTGAGCATGATTTGTCATAAATTAACACTGGAATACCATGAGAAGGGGCTTCGGAGAGTCTTACATTTCTTGGTATAACTGTTTGATAAACTTTATTTTTAAAAAATTTTCTGGCCTCTGCATCTACTTCAGAAGAAAGTTTATTCCTCTTATCAAACATAGTTAAAAGAACCCCTCTAATATCGATTTCAGGATTTAATTTAATTTTTATTCTATCTATAGTTTTAACTAGTTGGCTTAGTCCTTCGAGAGCAAAAAATTCTGCCTGGAGAGGAACGATTAATGATTTGGCAACCACCAAAGCCATGACCGTTAAAAGGCTTAGTGAAGGTGGACAATCTATAAAAATATAGGAAAAATTATTTTTTTCACTATTCACAAAATTTTCAATCTTATCTTTTAACAAAAAAGCCCTTCTGTTTTCATTAGCAGTCTCTACTTCTAACCCCGACAAATCTACATTTGATGGAACTATTTTAAGATTATCTATTTTTGTATCTTTAATAGCGTCTGCAAAATTACAATTGCCGTTTAACACATCGTAGACTGTCTTTTCGCCGACACTGGTTAAACCAAAACCTGTAGTGGCATTACCCTGTGGATCTAAATCAATAACTAAAACTTTTTTATTAAGAAACGAAATGGCTGTTGCTAAATTTATCACAGTGGTAGTTTTTCCCACTCCGCCTTTCTGATTAATTACCGAAATAATTTGACTATTTTTCAATTTATTTTTTTTTAAGTTTATTAATTTCTATAACACTCGAATCATTGCTCGTAACACTTGCCCTTTGCTTATACTCAATATCCCAAATTTTAGAAGCTTGAAGTAATTCATGTTTTCCTGTTTTCCCTAGAAAAATGAAAATTTTTTTCCAATTTCGAGCTTTATTGTGAATAAGTTGCAGTGTCACTTTTAAGGATTTAAAAGCTCTGACTACTATTACGTCTCCAGAAAAATAATTTGGTTCTTCCATAATATTTTTATGGACCACATCAACATTTAAGTGAAGTTTGTTAATTACATCGTTTAAAAAATTTACTTTCTTAGAACTTTTTTCAATTAATTTTGTTTTCAGAGCAATTTTTCTATCTCTGGAGATTATAGACAATACTAATCCTGGAAAACCTGCTCCAGAACCTATATCTATCAAGCTTTTTTCATTTTTATCAATATAATCAATGACTTGCGAGCTATCTAGGAAATGCCTTATCCATAATTGCTCAATTGTTGAATTTCCAATTAGATTCAGCTTTTTATTGGCTTTTAATAGTAAACTTTCATATTTTTTTAAACTTGTGATTGTTTCACGTGAAACACGAGTATATCTATTAAAATTATCTATCTGGATAGATTTATCCATTTATGCGCTTTTATGCTTTTTATACCCTTTTTTTACATGTGCAAGTAAAATATAAGCAGCAGCTGGCGTTATACCATCAATTCTAAGTGCCTGACCTAAGGTTTTAGGCTTTATAAGCTTAAATTTGCTTTTAACTTCATTAGACAATCCGCTTAGCTTATTATAATCAATACTTTCTGGAATTTTTAAGCTTTCGTCTTTTCTAAAAGCTATAATATCTGACTTTTGTTTGTCCAAATAACCAGAATAATGAGCGCTAATTTCAATTTGCTCTTCTTCGTCTCTTGATGCAATTGGTATTTCATTCCATATCTCTCTTAACTTGTTAAATGTAACTCCATCGCGGGATAATATTTCAAATGCAGATCTTCTGACGCCATCTTTAGCAATTCTTACTCCAAATTTTTCAGCTTGGTTAGGTGATATATTAAGGGTTTTTAAGCTATTACTTAACTCTTTGATTTTATTAAGTTTTTTAGTAAATATTCTACTTCTTGAATGATGTACAACACCAATATTAATTCCAATTTGAGTTAATCTTGCATCTGCGTTGTCTGCTCTTAAACTTAATCGGTACTCTGCACGAGATGTAAACATTCTATAAGGTTCTGCCACCCCCTTTGTAACCAAATCGTCAATCATCACTCCAATATAAGCTTGAGCTCGATCAAGAATTAATGATTCTTGTTTTTGAATCGATAGTGCCGCATTGATTCCTGCCATAAGTCCTTGAGCGGCAGCTTCCTCATAGCCAGTCGTTCCATTAATTTGACCAGCTAGGTAAAGTGATTTTATTTTTTTGGTTTCCAAAGTATGATTTAGTTCACGCGGATCAACATAATCGTATTCGATAGCGTAGCCAGGCCGTATTATGCGAGTTTGTTCTAACCCATTGATTTTACTCAATATTTCAGCCTGAACATCGACTGGTAAAGAGGTTGAGATACCGTTTGGATAAACTGTTTTATCATTCAAACCTTCAGGTTCTAAAAAAATTTGATGTCTAGTCTTGTCGGAAAATTTTACAATTTTATCTTCGATAGAAGGACAGTATCTCGGCCCAACACCTTTAATACTTCCAGAGTACATAGCACTTTTATTTAAATTTTTTTTTATAATGTCGTGAACTTTTTTATTTGTGTAAGTGACACTGCATGAAATTTGCTCATTGTAAGTTTTATTTGTCAAAAAAGAAAAATACTCTGGATCGGTATCTGCATCTTGTCTTTCTAAATTACCATAGTCAATTGTCGAGCCATCTAATCTTGGTGGTGTTCCAGTTTTTAATCTTCCTATTTTTATTTTAAATTTTTTTAGTTGTTCACTTAGACCTGTTGATGGTTTTTCATCGTGACGTCCTGCTGGAATTTTTTTATTTCCAATATGAATTAGTCCATTTAAAAAAGTTCCAGTAGTTAAAATCATTTTTTTACAATTTATTTTGTTTCCAGACTGAGTGTGAAAGCCAATTGCCCGATTTTGACTGAAAATAAACTCAATAACAGGGTCCGAAAAAACCCTTAAATTACAATAACTTAGAAGCGTTTTTTGCATATATTTCTTGTATAATACTCGATCTGACTGTGTTCTGGGACCTCTAACGGCTGGACCTCTGCTTCTGTTTAACAATCTAAATTGAATTCCAGATTTATCAGCTACGACACCCATCACGCCATCAAGCGCATCTATCTCCTTAACAAGATGTCCTTTTCCTAATCCTCCGATAGCCGGGTTACATGACATCTCGCCAATCGTTTCGATTTTATGAGTGTACAAACCAGTATTTATTCCCATGCGAGCTGAAGCAGCTGCAGCTTCACACCCAGCATGACCTCCACCAATCACTACTACATCAAATGACAAATCATCATTCATGCCATGAATTTATAGATCGTTTATAGATTTACAAGCCGATTGCTGATTTATTTTCCAATGCAAAAATCATTGAAAATACTACCTAATAATTCTTCTACATCTACTTTTCCGACTATCTTTCCCAGATGTCTTGTGGCTAATCTTAAATCTTCTGCGGCCTTATCAAAATCTTGAGCAGATTTTTTCTTTTGAAATTTTTCTAAATGTTGAACACAATTAATTAAATTTTGTCTGTGTCTTTCTCTAGTAATTAAAATATCCTCGGTAGTTGTAAATTTATTTTTTAACTTACTTTTTATTTTTAAAATTAATTTGTTTAAATTTAAATCTTTTTTAATAGATATCAAAACGTGTTCGTATTTTTTAAATTTACTATTTAACTTTCCTTTTATTAAATCTGATTTATTGATTACTAAAATAGCATTTTTTGTTAATAAATCCTTCAAAACTCCAGTAAAATCAACGTTTTTAGCAGATACGATGACCAATTTTAAATCAGCATCTTCTGCCCTATTTAGAGCTATTTTTATCCCTTTTTTTTCAATTTCATTTTTTGAATTTCTTATTCCAGCAGTATCTGAAACAATTACTGGATATCCATCTAGATTAAGATGAGTTTCAATTACATCTCTTGTTGTTCCGGCAATCTCTGAAACTATGGCAACATCTCTTTTTGAAAAGTAGTTTAATAAGCTTGATTTTCCGGAATTTGTAGGACCCACGATTGCAATCTTAAAGCCTTCTCTAATTCTTTCTCCAACTTTTTGATCATTTAATGTTTTTTTTATTTCAGTGAGAACTTTATTTGATGTTTTCTGAACTTCATTAATAATATTTTTTGGTAGATCTTCATCTGGAAAATCAATTTTTGCCTCTATATGAGATAAAATTTTTATAAGCTTTTCTCTCCATGAATTAAATTTGTCTGATGATTTTCCGCTCATAATTTTTAGAGCTTGTTTTCTTTGAATTTCTGTTTCTGCTGAAATTAAATCAGCAATACTTTCGGCTTTTTGTAAATTTATTCTGCCATTTTGAAATGCTCTTTTTGTAAATTCTCCAGGTTCTGCTAAACGACAATTTTTTATCTTCGAAATAGATGAGTGCATAGCATTAATCACAGCCCTGCTACCATGAACATGAAATTCTGCTAAATCTTCACCAGTATAGCTATTTGGAGCCGGAAACCATATAATTACGCCCTCGTCAATCAGCTCTTTTCCCTTATGTTTGTTGAATTTTACGAGTGTTGCAATCCTCGGCTTTGGTAATTTTGAACCTGTGATTTTTTTAACTACTTCAATCGTATTTTTCCCTGAAACTCTAATTACAGCTATCCCTGATATTCCAGGACCAGTAGATAAAGCATAAATTGTCATTTATTAGTTAAGCCAAGAGTATTGTTTTCCATATTTATCTTTTACTTTATCTTCCTTACTAAAAAATCATACATTCCAATAAAAGCATCTGGATTATTTTTTTCAAATTGATCCCAATTATCCAGAGAAACATTATTTTTGT
>Ga0208522_1001956_pt1 | contig 12703 bp, 16 predicted proteins | sample ETNtaG_25_FD_185763 | JGI IMG/M metagenome (GOLD analysis project Ga0208522, IMG submission 185763) | Marine microbial and viral communities from oxygen minimum zone, Eastern Pacific Ocean - ETNP201302SV86 (SPAdes) (version 2) | ecosystem: Environmental > Aquatic > Marine > Oceanic ... | reverse complement strand
ACATGAAAGAATGGGATAAAGAGTTTATAATATTCGTTTGGTGTGTATTGGGAATTGTATATACAAGTTTGATATTATCAGTAATTTATGTATATGTTAAAGTAGGAGTATTGTAATATAATTAAAGTTGGGGGGCCTCATCGTCTAGTTTCGGCCTAGGACGCTAGCCTGTCACGCTAGTAACATGGGTTCAAATCCCATTGGGGCCGCCATTTTAAAATCGTCTAATCATGAAAGGATAGACATGGATACGTTAAAAACAATAGCGAAATGGATTTCTTCATTTATTTTGATTATATTCGGATTTGCATTACTTAAACCTTACGGAGTTCTTTTTGCAGGACTTGCTTGTTTCATGTGTGCATGGATCATTATAATGGGTGTTGGCCCAACAAAGAGCTTCTTGGAAATGAGAGTGGATTCTTTGGAGAGGATGATTCAAAATAAAATTTTCAGAAAAATTTGAAAAAAACTTGACATTTGGTATGAACTTGTGGTATACTATAAGTGAAGGTTGGGGATTAACCCCTTCCAAATAACCCGAATGAGATTTGATTATGGGAATGATGAAAAGAGAATACACTGACCATTTGATTGCAGTTGAAGGTGTTGAAGAAGGGATTGCTCACTTGATGAAGTGGGGCAAGAAAACCTTCAAAGACCATACTGGTGAATGGGTCGAAGTTAGATGTTCGGCAATGTTGAGTCTCTTTGGAGATGAAGAAGTTTATATTTCACATGAAGTTGAAGAGGTATTATGAGTATGATAGTGTGTAAATATGGTTGTCTGAGTGATACAGATTATTTTGTAGAATTCGGATATGATGAAGAAACGAGTGAGTACACTTGTGAAACTTGTTTGGAAAGTGAGAAAGAAGATGAGTAATTTGAAAGTCGCAGAAACGATTCTGGAACAATTGGGTGGAAACAAATTCCGTATGATGACAGGGGCTAAAAACTTTGTCGGATATGAAAATGGTGTGTCAATGAAGATTGGAAGGAATAGTTCAAATTCAAACTATCTAAAAATCACATTGAACATGATGGATTTGTATGATATGGAATTTTGTAAACTCACTAAAATGGGTGAAAAGAAATCTGTTACGGAATATAACAATGTGTATAACGATATGATGACTGACCAGTTTACGGCCCATACAGGGATGTATACTTCATTATTTTAGGAAATAACTTGACATCCTTGGTCAAATGTTATATACTGTAATTTGAATGGGTGAGAGAGGAATTGCCTCTCTCCACTGGTGAATCTTCAACCGAAAAGGTCAAATGAAGAAACAGTACATGAGGGTACGTAAGGAGAAGAAGGATTTCTCCGCAGCTTCCACTCAACAGGAAGCGAATGTTGAGATGGGAATTTCATCCACAAGGGGAACAGTCAAGGTTCTTCGTGAGGAAATCATCAACGGTAAGAAGTTCTTGGTATTGTCTGTGTAATTCAATAATTCACGATGGAGTTGGAAACCGAACCCATCGTGAAAAACGTTGTAGTGAATATGAGATAATGTATTTGTGAGTGAGGGAATTGTCCTTCACAAAAACCTCCAACAAGGAGATTGTTATGGTAGAAAGTGTATGGTCGGTAGAAGATTTGGAATGGCGTGAGAGTGTCAGTGACACTTGTTCACTGGTTCCTTACGTTGAAGAGATTGGTTATGATTCAAATGATGAAGATCTTTCAGATGTTGATGAAATGGTTGATTTTCTCTACTGGAACAAGTAATACTTTGGGGAGTGAAAACTCCCCATTTGTGTCGATGGCCGAGTGGTGAGGCAATGGTCTGCAAAACCATTTATGTCAGTTCGATTCTGACTCGACACTCCATAAAACTTGACAAACCCCTCTCCATTTGTTATAATGTATTTAAGTAAGTGAGAGATTAACCTTAACTATAAATTGATTATGAGTAATTTGAAAGAAAATGTTGAAGCTGGTGTTGAGGCAATGTTGGAACATATGCGAGATGATTATCGTGGATGGTCTAATATGAGCGCTAAATATGATGGTGAAACTGAATCTCGTCTTAGGATTAAAGAAGAGATGGTAACATCATATGCTGATGGATTGCGTTATACTATTGGTTCAAAATATATCAAAGTGATTAATAGTGGAAACAATAGTGAGAGTGTTGAAGCATTCGTTGTCAATACTGAAAAAGATAAGAAGTTTGCACTTGGTGATATTCTGAAACCTGCTGGTTGGGCAACTCCTGCAAGAAACTTCCGTAGAGGAAATGTTCTTGAGAGAACTTTTGAACGTGTCCGTTGGACGGGCCCTTATTAAAAAATAATTATGAAACAAACCAAAAGACAGAGAAGGGTGAAGGTTACATCTCGCCCGCAAGTTAATCCTAGAAAAAAGGGTAAGTTGCCTTGGAGAACATTCAAGAAATATTTCAATCAATGGAAATTTTTTATTTTTGAATGAACAAACCCTGACGGCAAGGATTGTCGTAAGGCGTTATATAGACACGAACATCGATTGATGTATGAGGAATAATGAAAACAGCAACACTTGAAGTTTTAGAACCTGGCGAAGTGATTCTGGGAAGTAGAACCAATGGTCAATATTTTGTCAGAGAATATGATGATGGAGAAGAAATGGGTGGATGTTTCTTCAAAACCGAAAAAGAAGCTAAAGAATATATCATAGAATATACTAAATCATTTGGAGAATAAGAAGAATATTAATCTAAATAAGAAAAACTAGAAATAAGGGTGAACAAAGACCGGCCGGTCTTTGGATATACTGATAACAACCTTGTCGAGAGCCGAGGTAGTCAGACAGTTCACAGGTGGTGCTGAGACAGTCCTTTTGGTAACAGAAGGAGGTCACATCTCGCATACCAGCGAGGGTTCTGGTTCGGAGGGTAACTAAAGCAACGGAAGTTCGCTCCCCAATGTTGTAGGTAATGCCGAGTCCTACTATCCATCACCCTTTTTTTAGTTTTTAGCAAGAGAAATCATGACAAAATATTATGAAATTCCAGAATATTCATTTTCCAAAACTGGAAATAATGAAGAAGTTATTATTAATATAGGAACTGAAGAAGAAGTGAATATTGAAGATTTATTAAGAGCATTTAAGGGGTTTTTGGTTGCATCTGGTTTCGCTTATGTAAAACATGTTGATGTTCGGATAGATGATACTTCATATATACATTCATCATCTGATGATGACCCGATTGATGAACGAAATCCTTATGAAATTGCAACTGATTTAGGGAGTTAGTTTAATGGTAAAATTACGGACTCCAAATCCGTCAATAAGGGTTCGATTCCTTTACTCCCTGCCAATGCTGGTGTAGCTCAGTTGGCCAGAGCATCTGATTTGTAATCAGAATGTCGTAGGTTCGATTCCTATCACCAGCTCCATCCTTTCGTTTTATAAATATTAATGATTCCAATTAATATCTAAAACGAATTCTTATGATTTCATTTCGTCAATACCTAGAAGAAAAACTGATAATGTATACTCAAGGGAAGAGATACGGCCAAGTCGTATTTCTTGCTGGTGGCGCAGGCTCTGGAAAGGGGTTTGCTATCAAAAATTTTATGGAAGGTGAAAAATTTAAAATTCGTGATGTAGATGAATGGAAAAAAGGGTACATGAAGTTGGCCGACACAAAAAAGATTTATCCAGAAATTCAAGGATTGAAACTCAAAAACCCCAAAGATGTTTATAAACTTCACATGTTTGTAAAAGGAAAAGGCATAAAAGATAAATCTCTTGACCTTTTACTTAAAGATGCAAATTCTGATAGATTACCAAATATCATGTTTGACATTACTATGAAAGATGCGGCCGATATAGGAGATGCTATGCCTAAACTTATTGATGCTGGATATGATTCTAAAAATATTCATCTTACTTGGGTATTGACAAATTATGCAGTTGCGATTGTAAATAATAGAAATCGTGAAAGAGTTGTTCCCGAAGACATTATGCTTTTTTCTCACGAAGGCGCTGCAAAAAGTATGTATGAAGTAATAAAAGGAAAATTGCCAAGTGGTTTAAATGGTGGGGTTCGTGTAGTTCTTAATAATCGTGAAAATACGATTCCTTGGGTAGACCCAGATACAAAGAAAACAATGAAAGACCACAAATCTGGTGAAGTTTTAGTAAAAGATTTTACCTATTTGACTTTCAAGAAAGAAGGTAAAACTATGGGCCCAGAATTGGGAATTAAGAAGCAACTTTTGGGTTGGATTTCTGCAAATGTTCCAAAGACAAAATTGACAAAGGATATGGTATCACTTGATGAAACGTGAAAAAACTTGACATTCAGCATGTTTCTATGTTATAATATACTTGTAATGAGAAAGGAGCGAAAATGACAGGAAAAACAGTTAAAAAACTACGAAAAAGATTGATGAATAAATATTCAGGTGAAGCGCTATCGGGTTATGAACATTTGGATGATGGTTCGGGCGATTATGCAAGAAACGTTCCAGATGAATCTGAAAAAAAATCTGAAAAAACTTGACATTCCCCTCAAAATTTAGTATAATAGTATATGTGAGGTTAAGAAATAACCATTTTAGAGTTGATTATGAAAAATAACAAATCCCTAGTTGAACAGAAATCGTTACTTGCCAAATTGATGGCTGCAGAAAACATTTCTGTTGAACACAAGAAAATTCCTACCGCAGCATTCGATGTAAAAAATCGTGTTCTGTATCTACCTATCCTCAAATGGAAGCCTGGTTCAGATACTTATGACCTGTTTTGTGCTCACGAAGTTGGTCATGCACTATGGACTCCTGAAGATGGATGGCATTCTTCTGTAAATAAAAAAGGAAAAGGATACAAGTCCTTTCTTAATGTTGTAGAAGATGCAAGAATCGAAAAGAAAATTAAGAGAAAGTTCGCTGGTGCTCGTAAGCATATGCTGAAGGGTTACGAAGAACTGATGAATGAAGATTTTTTCGGACTGAGAAAGATGGGCATGGATGTCAATGATCTTGGTTTGATTGATCGCATTAATCTATATACCAAAGCCGGAACCAATTATGGAATTGAGTTTTCAGAAGAAGAGCGGGAATGGGTTGAAAAGATTATGAGAACGGAAACGTTTGAAGATGTAGTTGAAGTCTGTGACGCTCTGTATGATTACTGCAAAGAAAATGAATCTGAAACTGATAACAGTTATGGTAATTTTTCAGATGAGTTTGGAGAAGGTGATGATTCTGAAATGGATGATTTGGATATTTCACTTCCTTCTGGTAAAGGTGATGGTTCTGAAGAAGAAGAATCTGAAAAAGATAAGCCTGGAACGAGTTCTTCTGAAGGTGAGGGTGAGGGTGAAGGTGAAGATGGAAAATCCGATTCTTCTGATTCAGATAGTGGATTGAATTCTTTTGAAGAGGAAGTCAAAGACGCTATGGACAAAATGAAAGAGGAAAATGAATCCAAGTCTGATGAATCTTCTTCTGATGAATCTTCTAGTGGTATGGAAGGTGGAGTTGGAAATCCTTTTGGAAATCGTGAGGATATGGTTTCTGAGCCACGGTCACTTACGGATGATAATTTTCGTGAGAGAGAAGAAGAATTTGCAGATATGAGTGAAAATGTCTCTGTTCCTCTTTATCTGACTTTTCCAAAAATCAATACCAAGTCTATTGTAATTGATTATAAAAAGTCTCTTGAAGAAATGAACAAGTATTATGCAGGAATGGAAGGTGCTGTTGAAGAGGGATACAAACTTCTGAAAAAGTTCAAGTCAAACAATGACAAGATGATTAGTTACATGGTCAAAGAGTTTGAAATGAAGAAAGCCGCAGATATTCATCGTAGGGCATATAATTCAAAAAAGGGAACTCTGGACATGAACAAGATTCATGCATATAAGTACAGTGAAAATCTGTTTCAACAGATTACTTCCTTTCCTGAAGGAAAAAATCACGGTATGGTTATGTTCATAGATTGGTCTGGTTCAATGAGCCCTTATATGAAAGAGACAATTGAACAGTTGATTAATCTAACAATGTTCTGTTCAAAAGTTCAAATTCCTTTTGAAGTATATTCTTTCAATGACCATTATCGGGATTGGAAAGATGAAGATAATGATGCATATTGGAAGCAGAATGAAAGTATGCCTTATAATTTTACTGCACTTGGAAAGAAGATTGCAGATTATAAGAAAAACGATATAGTTGTTAGTTCAAATTTTCGTCTGGTAAATCTATTTTCTTCCAGAATGCGAAAAAGAGAATTGAATGATGCATATCGGAATCTTCTTCTAATTGCAGAATGTTTTAATTCACGTTATATGTATTATTATTCTAGAAATCATATTTATGGAATGCCTAGTAATTTTTCACTTGGTGGAACTCCGTTGGATGATACGATTATCGCTGCAAAAAGTGTGATTGAAGAATTCAAAATGAAGTCCCGAGCACAGATTGTTAATACAGTATTTTTGACAGATGGTCAAAGTAATCGTAGTCGTGAATATGTAGGTTCAGATAATGTAGTTCATGGTTTCGGAAGAGGTGATGCTGTTCATATTGATGACCCTGCAACTCGTATGAGAATATATCCCAATGATATAAAAAATTCAAGAGATGGAATGACTTCTTTACTTTTACTTGGACTCAAGAAATCACTTGGAATTAATCTTCTTGGATTTTTTCTGACTTCTGGTGGTGGAAAAAGAGTTGTTTCAAATTTGAGTTGGGTTATAAATCGTTATCCCACTGAAGAAGATGTTTCTTATTTTCGTAAGAATAAATTCTTGATTGATACGGGAACAGCTTATGATGAACTTTATGTCATTAATGTTAAAGGACTTGAAATTGATGAAGTTGACCATATCGGTGAAGTTGAAGTTGGTTCTTCAAAATCAGAACTTCGGAAAGCTCTGAAAAAGAATACCAAGGGCAAGTTACAGAATCGTATTCTTCTCAATGCATTTGTTGAGAAGGTTGCGTGAAAAAACTTGACATTCGTGTTCAGATTTGATATAATATAATTGTGAAAGTGAGAGAAGATTGACTTCTCTCCTATTTTAAACCTCCAATACGGAGATTATTTGTTATGATGTTGAATGAAAAACAAGAAAAGTCTCTTGATGCGTTTCGTTCCTTTGTTGGCAATGAGATTTTTACCAGAAAGGATATTTCACGATTCACAGATGAGACAAAAACTCATAAAGAGCTTGGGGTTATTCGCCCTTGGTTTTTAGTTGATGTTTGTGAAAAAATTGACAGGGGAGAATATCGTTTTCCTACTGTTAATGGTTCATCAACCGAAACTGTTGATGAATCTAATGTAGTTTCTCTTGCAACTAACGTTGCAATGAAATCGGAAGAAGTATCTATGGCATCTAATGTTATAGAATTCCCAAAAACAGAAAAAGAATCATATGTTCCTTCAAGAGTTAAGGAATATGTAAAATTCGGACATTATGGTGATGTAAAAACCATCAAAAAGTCTGGTCAATTTTATCCTGTTTTTATTACTGGTCTTTCTGGAAACGGAAAAACCATGATGATTGAACAAGTTCACGCTGAACTGAAAAAAGAACTTTTCAGGGTGAATATTACTATTGAAACTGATGAAGATGACTTGATTGGTCACTATGCATTAGTTGATGGTAGGACGGTTTGGCAGGACGGGCCAGTTACGATGGCGATGGAACGTGGTGCAACTCTTCTTCTTGATGAAGTTGACCTTGCATCAAACAAGATTATGTGTCTCCAGCCTGTTCTGGAAGGAAATCCACTTCTGATTAAAAAAGAAGGTAGGATTGTTCGTCCGAAAGAAGGTTTTACAGTCATGGCGACTGCAAATACCAAAGGTAAAGGTTCTGAAGATGGTCGGTTCATTGGAACTAACATCTTGAATGAAGCCTTTCTTGAAAGGTTTCCTATCACAGTTGAACAAGAATATCCTTCTGTTTCAGTTGAGAGAAAAATCATCATAAAGTTGATGGAATCTCTTGGTTGTGAAGATTCGGAATTTGCTGGGAAACTGGTAGATTGGGCGGATTTGATTCGCAAAACTTTCTATGATGGTGGAGTTGATGAGATTATCGCTACTCGCCGTCTGGTTCACATTGTCCAAGCGTTTTCAATCTTCAATGATCGCATGAAAGCGATTGCAATGTGTGTTGCAAGGTTTGATGACCAAACCAAAGAAACTTTCATGGACTTGTATTCCAAGTTGGATGATAAGGTTTCGATGCCTTCCGATGAGGAAGAAAATGGAGATTCTGAATCGTCTGAAACTGAAGAAGAAAACGAAGATTTAAGACCATTCTAAATAAAAGAATAGGGGTTGGTTGAAATGACTGACTCCTATTTTTGTATGTACTAAAAATGGAAAATAATGGATATAAAAATACCAGTTGAAGAATTACGTGAAAAAAAGATAATGGTTTGCACTCCAATGTATGGGGGGATGTGCAGTGGAATGTACGCAAAAGCAAGTTGTGACCTTGCAACATTATCTACTAAGTATGAAATGGACTTGAAATTCTTTTATCTTTTCAATGAGTCCTTAATTCCAAGAGCCAGAAACTATTTGTGTGATGAATTTTTACGAAGTGAATATACTCATCTTATGTTTATTGATGCAGATATACATTATGACCCAAATGATGTATTGACTTTAGCCGCATTAGATAAAGACATAATTGGTGGGCCTTATCCGAAAAAATGTATTGCATGGGAAAAAGTTCGCAATGCAGTTGATAGTGGGCTCGCAGATGAAGACCCTACTGTTTTAGACCAATATACTGGCGATTATGTTTTCAATCCAGTAGAAAATACACATAAAATTCAAGTTGCAGAACCAGTTGATGTTTTAGAAATTGGAACTGGCTTTATGTTGATAAAACGAGAAGTGTTTAATGATTTTAAAGAAGCATATCCTCAATTCGCATATCGTCCAGATCACAATCGTTCAGAACATTTTACTGGTGATAGAATAATTCATGCATATTTTGATACAGTAATTGATTCAAAAGCATATTTGGGTGATATTGCAGGAGAAAGTGACAGATATCTTTCTGAAGATTATTTCTTTTGCCAATTTGTTCGTAGATTGGGATATAAAATATATTTGTGCCCATGGATGAAACTTGGACATATGGGTTCTTATGTTTTTTCTGGTTCGATGGCCAGTTTAGCAAATCTTGAATTTGCCGCACATGGAATGGATAAAGAAACGAAAGTGAGTGGACATGAAAAACGAAAAAGAAATAGAGGAAAACGAAAGAAAAAAAGTTGATTATGTTTTTGATGAGGGTAAATATTTGAAGGAAATTTGGAATGCTATTGATTCCACTTATACTTCACATTATGCTCAAAATAAAATACAATCAACAGAATTTATTGCTGATGCAGGACATGGTGAAGGGTTTTGTATCGGCAATATTATCAAATATGCCCAAAGATATGGTAAGAAGGGTGGGTTTAATCGTAACGACTTGACAAAGGTAGTGCATTATGTTATAATTATGTTATACCTACATGATAATTATTATCAACGTGAAAAGGAGAATTAAAATGAAAATAAGTGAACGAACAATTAATTTGTTAAAAAATTATGCAAACATTAATCAGAGCATAGAATTCCAAGAAGGAAAAACTCTTAAAACGGTTTCTCCTTTAAATACAATTCTAACCTCTGTTGAAATTGAAGAAGAATTTCCAAGAAAATTTCCGATTTATGAAGTGAATCGTTTTTTAGGAACACTCTCTCTTTTCAATGACCCAGAATTAAATTTTGATGAGAGTGGAGTGTCTATCGCTGATGATAAACATTCGGCAATCTATCGTTATTGTGGGAGCAGTTCAATGTTTCAAACACCACCAGAAAAAGAGATATCTTTTCCAGAACCAGAAATAGTATTTCAATTGTCACATGAACAATTTAAAACAACTGTTAATGCGGCCAATACTTTAGGATTACCTGAAGTTGTAGTTGAGAGCAATAATGGTGAAATTGAACTTGTTGTATCAGATACAGGTAATGCAAGTTCAGATAGATTTTCAACCACAGTTGGAAAGACGGATGAGACATTTCGTATGATTTTCAAAACAGAAAATCTCAATAAAATAATGGAAGGCGATTATCATGTTGCACTTTCATCTAAACGTATTTCTCATTTTAAAAGAAAGACCGATACTTTAAATTATTGGATAGCATTAGAACAAAACTCCACTTATGAGGGGTAATTATGATGGATTCTCTTTTGTGGGTGGAAAAGCACCGCCCAAAAACTATTGATGATTGTGTTTTATCTGATTCAATCAAAACAACTCTCAGAGATGTAGTCAGTCAAAATAAAATTCCAAATCTGATGTTTACAGGAACATCGGGTATTGGCAAAACAACTGCTGCTCGTGCAATCTGTAATGAAACAGGAGCGGACTATCTTATCATCAATGGTTCTGATGAAGGTAGAATGATTGATACTCTTAGAACTAAGATGACACAATTCTGTTCTACTATTTCTTTGACAGGTAGTCGTAAGGTTGTAATAATTGATGAAGCGGATTATATGAATCCCGATTCAGTTCAACCAGCTATGAGAAACTTTATAGAAAAGTTTGCCGATAATTGTTCTTTCATTTTCACTTGTAATTACAAAAATCGTATCATTGAACCTATTCATTCACGTTGTGCAGTTATTGATTTCACTCTTGATAAGGATGAAAAACCAGTAATTGCATCTCAATTTATGAATAGAGTTGAGCATATTCTTTCTGATGAAACTATTGTATTTGATAAAAATGTAATTGCAAAACTTGTTCTCAAACACTTTCCAGATTTTAGGAGAGTTTTGAATGAGTTGCAAAGGTATTCGACTTCTGGTGAAATCAATTCTGGTATTCTTGCAAATATCAAAGAAATGAATATGAAGGAGTTGATAAATTCATTATGTGAAAAAAACTTTTCAAAAATGAGACAATGGGTTGTTTCTAATGTTGATAATGACCCAGCATCAGTCTATCGTAAAATATATGATGAGCTATATAGTGTAACGGAAAAAAGTTCTATTCCACAAGCTGTCTTGATAATTGCAGATTACCAGTATAAATCCGCATTTGTTGCAGACCAAGAAATCAACCTTGTAGCGTGCCTTGTTGAGTTAATGGCAGAATGTGAATTTGTATGAGTGAAATATTTAAGAAGTATGGAAACGTTCCAATATTCGGGAAACGCATTCTTCACGTGGCCTCTCCTGTTAGATGGAAGGGAAGGAAATATGTGGTGGAGAGATGTTCAAACTGGAAAGTGATGATGGATACGGTGGATTTTCTACCAATGTGCCATCACTATATCATGATACCAGAATTGAACACTCTCTCCCCTTCTGACCGTCTGTATTCAATGGATAATGTAACGATAATTCCGTTTCCTTATCCTCAATCTGTTATGCAGAATCGTGCTAATTTTGATGGTAAAACATTTTGTCGTATCTTTTCAGGAAGACAAAAAGTAGAATTTCGTCCTGGCGAATTCATTACACTGGAAACATCATCAATTGATATTGATTTTGTATTCACACATCAACCAGAAATTCTTACAAATGTTCTTTGGAATTTGTTGTCTCTACGTTATAGTATGAACAACACAGATGCATTTGCATTTTTTCATTGGGTTGATTGTAATGCATCAAGTCCGGCACCAGCATTTCCACCTACATTTTTCAGACAATTTGAAGCCATTGATAGATGTAGTAAAATCTTTTTTCATTCTGACGCTAGTGCAGAATATATTCTTTCAAATTTTGAAAAAGTATCGCATGTTTTGGTTCCAGATAAAAAGGTTTTGATGGATAAGATTGCAAAATTTCCACTTAAAGCAAAACCATTTCCACAAACAAATGGAGAGTATTGGAGTTCACCAGTTGGTAAGAAAATAATTGCATTCAATCATCGTTGGAATGAAACAACTGGAGCGAGACAACTTCATAAGATGATGGAAGGTTTGCCAGAAGAATATCAAGTTTTGGTTACTGATGAAAAAGTCAAGAAACCATTGTCTGGTTATTCACCAGTTGAGACATCTGGATTAGAGGAACTTGAAGAAAGTCAAGAAGAATCGGTATTTGAGCCTGGTAGATTTAAGTATGCATATGATGGTATTCCTAAATCTTTGATTGGTTCTTTTGAATTGTATTCTGATTTTCTACGTGGTTCTTATGCATCGGTTGCATGGATTAAAGGGTATGCAACTTGGAATCTTTCAGTACAAGACCCAATACAAGTGGGCACACCTACATTGGTGTATGATTCCCCTATGATGAGGGAAGTTCTTGGTGATAATTATCCTCTTTATTTTAAGACAAAGGGAGAATTTCAACAAAAATTGCAAAATTTACCAGATAATTTTTCTCATGATATTCCAAAACACGATGCTGTATTTCGGGACAATTTGGTTCAGGCCATGATTCAAAGTTGGAATCTCACCAAAAAAAATAAAGAAGGTTCGTTTTGTAAACCTTGGTTGTATTTTATTCTTAATGGATTGGAATATAAAAAAGATTTCTTATTTCAAACACACCGAAAAATGGTTGATGGCCAAGGTGGTAATTCTTGGGAAACAATTCGTAGATGGTGTTTGCAGTTTGGACTGAAAGATGACCCAACTTCTCGCCATACTCGTTTATTCATTCCAGATGATACTATTAAAGAGAAGATGATAAAACACCTTGAAGGTTTTGATAGT
>Ga0208522_1001944_pt1 | contig 12754 bp, 14 predicted proteins | sample ETNtaG_25_FD_185763 | JGI IMG/M metagenome (GOLD analysis project Ga0208522, IMG submission 185763) | Marine microbial and viral communities from oxygen minimum zone, Eastern Pacific Ocean - ETNP201302SV86 (SPAdes) (version 2) | ecosystem: Environmental > Aquatic > Marine > Oceanic ... | reverse complement strand
GTATCAACAAGGAATTTACACACCAACAAATCCAACCAAGTATGTTGGAAAACATGATCCCAAATACCGTTCTGGTTGGGAACTCGTGTTTATGCGGATGTGTGATAACCATGCAGGCATAATAAAGTGGGCATCAGAAGCAACTAGAATTCCATATAGAAATCCTTTTACAGGCCGTATATGTAACTACATACCAGATTTTTTTATTGTTTATAAAGATAAAAACGGCAAATCTCACGCAGAAATTGTAGAAATCAAACCAAAATCACAGAGTAAATACATGGAAGGGCAAAAGCGTACTGATAGGAATGCTTTTGTATTAAATGTTGCTAAATGGCAATCTGCAGATGAATGGTGTAAACGTCAAGGCATGAAATTTAGAGTAGTAACCGAGGCAGATATATTTAAAAATGTAAAGGGAAAATGACAGAAAAATTAGAACAACTGTTTAATTTGCCCCCGGCAGAAACAGACGAGCAAGTAAATTTAGATAATGTAAAGTTGGAAGTAAGTGATGACGCATTACCAGCAATAACAGAACCTGTATCACAAGAAGTAATGGATACTGGGTTTAAAATTGATGCGGCATTAGATACTGTCAGAAATTTACAAGATTCCGATCTTGACATGGATGACCTTGCTAAAAAAGCAACTGATGCATTTGATGATTTAATGGATTTAGCAAATAATGTAGAAGACAGACATGCTGGAAGAATATATGAAGTTGCAAGTACAATGCTCGGTAACGCAATAACTGCAAAACAAAACAAGCAAGATAGAAAATTGAAAACAATCGAACTACAATTAAAAAAATTAAAACTGGAATCCGATGTCAAGAACCCGGTTGTAAAACAAGTAATGAATGATGAAGTTGTTATAAATACTAGAAATGATTTGTTAGCAAATCTATCTGCATTTAAGGGTTAAAAAACTGATGAAAGATTTAAACGCATACCTAGCCGAGGCTAAAAAAGTTAATGAATATAAACTCAGACTAGCTCTAAATGAGTTAACAGATTCAACTAACGTAGGTAAAATAAAACAATACTTAGAGCAATATGGATTAAACGGATTTAAAAATCCTACCAAAACAATAATCCAAAAGAGTCCAATGGGACTTAAGACTGAAAACGCAGAAGTTTTCATTGTTGAGTTCACAACTGATGTTCCATTGAGTTTACAAAAAGCACGGCAGGATTTATGTCATGCATTAAATGTAAACGAAAACTTCTTAATCGTTAATGATAAGAACCATGTATTAGAACAAGAAGAAGAAGAGGCTCAAGCAAACGAAACATACGAAACCAAACTTAGTACTTCAAGTGAATACAGTAAAAAAGAGATAGATGCAGTAGATGGTCCACAACAATTTGGTAACGAATTCGTTGATGCTTTCTTAAAAGAGATGGAAGTAGATAGAAAAGAACGTGAAAAAGCCAGCACAGGAGCAGAGGTTCCAGCATGACAAATACTGTACTACCAACAAGTAATCCAGCAGTAGAAGATATTAAAGACCTTGCCCGAAAATTAAATGAATTAATGGGTGACGACAAAGACAAAACTGATGTTATTGAACTCCCACCAGTTGAAGATGAAGATGCTGATCCAGTTGGAGATGGCGGTGATCAAGATGAAAGACCAGACTCAGAAGAAGGAAAACATTTAAACAAAGTTAAAACTTTATTAAATCGTATTGAAATTTTGTCTGGTAATGAGTTTTTTGACACACAAGATAGAGCAAGGTTAATGAACATCGTTAAAAAGATGTTACAAGGTGATCATGTTCCATATAATCATGTTTATATTTTAATTGATATGATACTAAAATTTTTAGAATTCTTAGAGCATGATAATATGGTTGTAATGCGATTAGTTTCGTACTTAAAAAATAAAGAAAAATTTGACTATTAAAAGGATGGTATAATGGATATCACTATACAAAATGCTTCTGTGCAGGATATGGACAGACTATTAAAAATGATTGACGGTATGTCTGATGAACCCGCTCAAATGTCATCTGATGATGATGCACCAATGGGTGGCGGTTGTTCTGTCTGTGGAGGCGATGACCATGATGACCACAATCATCCACATGATGATGCTTCACCTGCGCCTAGTCCGTGCGGTGGCGATGACGAGCCAGCAGATAATACCATGATAATGCGAAAGCACATGGGGATGCTTGCAAATGCCGCTAATGAAGTAGAAGAGCGCCTTGGAAATGCACCAGCAAATACAAATGATGGAGCACCAGACGTTAAAGGTGATACACATACTGATTTTAGTATTCGAGGCGCAACAAAAAACCATCACGCCACAACAATTTCAGGTGATAATCCATTAGACGATATTAAAGAGTCAGACATGTTTGAACGATATAATGGGTTTACTGGTAGAAACATATCTATAGACTTATCTAAAAAAAAAGATGAACTAGACGAAGCACCCCCAAATCAAACCGGAGCCGCAGTACAAGCCACTCAAGCACAACAGGCGGCAAATGCACCAGCACAATCACCCACACAGGGCGCCGCACCAGCACCTGCACCACCTGATCCAAAAGTTGCTCAACAAGCAAAACAACAACAGGTAGCCGCTCAAAAAGCAGTTGGTGAATTAGCCACAGCCTCAAAAGAACTTGCGGGACATATTAAAACTATGCAAACTATAGCCCCAGGACTTGGTATGGATGTTGCTAAAGATCCAGAAATACAAGCAATGCAACAACTTGCTGGTAATTTAGATGCAAAAGCAAAAGCAACAGCCGCGGCCGCAAAGCAAATACCTGATCCTACAAAAATAGCACAACAAGCACCAGCAGGACCTGCACCCGCAGTCGCACAAGCCGCGCCTGCACCAGCCGCAGGAGCACCGGCACCGGCTACAGCATAATAAATAATCTTTATGTCAACCGTAGATACTGGATTAGTAAAAAAGCCGCATCAAACGGAACGGTATACGCAAGGTCAAGTTGATGAATTAGGAAAATGCATTGCAGATCCTATTCATTTCATTAACAATTATACCAATATTCAACATCCGTTAAAAGGCAGACTTCAATTTAATTTATTTGATTTCCAAAAAGTTCTGATTGAAACATACCATACTCACAAATATAGTATAACAATGATGGCACGGCAGACTGGTAAGTCAACTACTGCCGCGGCATACTTGTTATGGTATGCAATGTTTAAACCTGATAGTACAATACTTGTTGCTTCTAACAAGTATGCAAATGCTCAAGAAATAATGACTAAATTGCGATTTGCTTATGAAACTTGCCCAGATTTTTTACGAGCAGGATGTGTTGCATATAATAAAGGTAGTATAGAATTTGATAATGGGTCACGTATAATTGCTCAAGCAACAACAGACAACACAGGTAGAGGTATGAGTTTAAGTTTAGTTTACTTAGACGAGTTTGCCTTTGTCCCACCACGTATAGCACAAGAATTCTGGACTAGTATTTCTCCTACATTAAGCACAGGTGGTAGTTGTATTATTACAAGTACACCTAACCAAGATGACGATCAGTTTGCACGTATTTGGAAAGAGGCAACAAATTGTGTAGATGAATTTGGTAATGAAACTGATACTGGAGTAAATGGATTTAAATCATACCTTGTTAAGTGGGAAGAACACCCAGAGAGAAATGAAGATTGGGCAAAAAAAGAAGAAGCAAAAATAGGTGAAGAGCGATTTAGACGTGAACATAACTGTGAGTTTATTGTTTGGGATGAAACATTAATTAAGCCTATAAAGTTATTAGACTTGGGTGGTATTGAACCATTAAAAAAGCAAGGACAAATACGATTTTTTAAGAATATTGATAAAGAGAAAAAGTATTTTATGGCGTTAGATCCAGCAATGGGTACTGGTGGTGATAATGCCGCCATTGAATTGTATTCAGCACCTAGACTTGAACAAGTAGCAGAATGGCAACACAATAAATCAAATGTCAAAGAACAATTATTAGTTATGAAAACAATGTTAGATGCTTTGATAGAAGAAGGTGTTGACCCAAATAATATCTACTGGAGTGTAGAAAATAATACGTTAGGTGAAGCAGTAATCCAGTTAATAAATGAAATGGGTGAAGATATGTTTCAAGGAGTGTTTGTCCATGAAGCAGGTAAAAAACGTAAAGGATTTACTACAACAAACAAATCAAAATTACAAGTTTGTAGCAAATTCAAATTGTTTGTCGAAAACAATAAGATTATCATGTATAGTAAAAATTTAATTAGAGAAGTTAAAAACTTTATTGCTAAAGGCGGAAGTTACGAAGCAAAAGCAGGAGAAACTGATGACCTTGTATTAGCAACATTACTCGCTATTAGATTATTAGAACAAGTTGGTGTTTATGAAGAAGACATTTACTCTGATATGATTGACGCATTAGATGAAGGTGAGTCAATCAAGCCTATGCCGATTGCAATATTAACATAAATACTAGAAATATTTTGGAGTCCTTTTAAATGCCAATACAAACAGACAACAAATTAGCAATGTTGAGCGATGAAATATTAAAATACGTTACTGGCATTGGCTCCAAAGTTACAATGTATAATGAAGAGGGTGCAAATGAAATTGATGCTCTAAAAGCAAATCGATTCATTGATAAGAAAAACGATTATCAAATTTTTCTTGATTCAACAACTACTCCATCAACTGTTAGAGTTTATTTTGGTGCAAAAGCAGATGTATTAGACCCAAAAGAAGGTCAAATAAATTACGAAAGCCTAATAAACTTTTTACGAGAACGTAGTAGAACAGCACCATTTTATGATATCATTGTACGTAAATACGGAAAAGAAATACGGGAGAAAGATTTTTCTCGTATACCTAAAATTAAAAAAAGGGATAATGAAATGGCTCAGATGCAAGAAAGTATGGTAAAACCATATGGGTCTGCAAAGAAAAGTACACATGTTTTACAACCTGCAAAAATTCAGATTACACATACCAAAGAAATTGATGAAGAAGTAGTAGGTAGCAGATCACGACATATTCAAGATATTATGATTGAAAATACAAGAGGCGAACGATTTTACATGCCAGTTAAAAATATGACGGCCGCAAGAGCAATGGCACGACATATTGGTAATGAAGGTTCACCATATGATGCTCAAGGACGACATATTATTTCCCTTGCAGAAGATATTAAAACTTTAAGAACTTTTGCCCGAGCCATGCAAAACGAAGGTTTAAATGAACATGCAAGTTTAATTTTAACTCGTGTAAGAGAACAAGTAGAAACTAATAAAAAACAACTAACACAAATCAAGTCAAGCAGATCATATAATAGTTATTTTGAAAATTGGGAACAACAAGAAATTAAAATGGTTACAGAAGACCAATTAGATAACTTATATTCAGTATTTGGTTTAGAAGAACATGTTGAAGGCCCATGGGAAATTATTGCTCAATTGAGTGAAGATATCTTAAACGGACTTGACATTGAAGAAGATTTAGTGTATACTGAGAACTACAATATAGATAACATTCGTTGGAATAAAGATGCAGAGATTAATGAAAACTTTGATCCAACAACCCAGTTTATTGTATACAGTTCAAATATTACTGGTGATGATGATTTTAGAAAATCAATGCTAAATTTAAGTGAAAACTTTGAAACACTTAATGATGATCAAAAATCACGATTTATCAAAATTTGGAAAGGTGTCATTGAAAAAATGAAGCCATCACTAAAGGGTGAAAATATGATGGAAGCCGCATCCGCAACGTATGCAACTGATATCGAAAAACTCGCAAACATAGACTTTTTTCAAATATAAGGAATATACCATGGCCTGGGAAAAAATAGTTAATAGTATGAAACAGTATCAAGACATTATTGTCGAACATTCCGGTGGTGATCCAACTGCTGATAAAGAACTAGACAATATTCTAAAGAAGTTTCCTAATGAACTTGAAGATGTAATTGATGGCGGAGAGAATCTTGATGAGCCAAAGCATGATACATTTTATAAAGCATTACTTGGGCATTACATGCATACAGGTGAAATGGATTATAACGTAATGACCGGAGACGAAGGTCGAGCCCACGAGTGGGTACAAAATGAATTAGAAGGTTACGTTAAACAAGGTGGAGAAGAAGGCGGAGAATCCGAACGGGATGCATATATGAGTAAAGAAGCACCTGAAGGTTTCGGAAGCGACATGGACGACCCAGATGACTATGAAAATCGAAAAACTTCATTTGGTGACTTTCAGCCACAATAAGATAAATAATAAAGGTTGACAACATGCCTTAAAATGTTGTATAATAGTTCGTATGTAGTTAAATTTTACTGCATATGATCGAGGCGATCATAAACTAATATAAACTAACACAGGCTAATATAGGAGAAATAATATGGCTACACTCGCAGACATTCGAGCTAAACTGCTCGAACAACAACAATCAACCTCACAATCAACTTCCGACAACGCAATTTATCCATTTTGGAATATTCAAACTGGGCAATCTTCGTTGATGCGGTTTCTTCCAGATGCAGACGAAGAAAACACGTTCTTTTGGAAAGAGCGTCAAATGGTTCGTTTGGCATTCCCAGGTATTAAGGATCAGGACGAACATAAAAATGTTACAGTCCAAGTTCCTTGTATCGAAATGTGGGGAGAAACATGTCCAATTCATGCTGAAATTCGACCTTGGTTTAAGGATCCAAGTTTAGAAGATGAAGCTCGCAAATATTGGAAGAAACGATCTTACATTTATCAAGGATTTGTCGTAGACAGTCCGATGACTGAAGATCAAGTCCCCGAAAATCCTATCCGCAGATTTGTAATAAATCCGGGTATTCACAAAATCATTACAGCCGCATTAATGGATCCTGAGTTTGAGGAAGTTCCGACAGACTACGAAAAAGGAACAGACTTTAAATTAGTCAAGACTCAACAAGGCCAGTATGCAGATTATTCAACATCAAATTGGGCACGTAAAGAACGTTCTTTAGACGAGACCGAGAGAGCCGCCATTACTTCCAATGGGTTGTTTACACTTAATGATTACATGCCAAAGAAACCTTCCGAAACAGAACTGAAGGTCATATTTGAAATGTTTGAAGCCAGTGTTGATGGACAACTTTATGATCCAGAACGTTGGGCCGATTATTACAAACCATATGGTCTAAAATCAAATGGTAATACAACAACTGGATCATCTTCGGTGACTCCAACTCCGCAACCGACTGCTACTGAAACATCAGAAGCATCTGCCACAGAGGTTACGGATAAGCCATTCGAAGATGGTTCAACTTCATCTGAACCGGTAACTGCGACAGTTACAGCAGATCCTTCAGCAGACGGCAAAAAGCCAGATGCTAAAGAAATCCTTGCAATGATTCGTAACCGTAAAACAGAACAGGCTCAATAATAAGTACAATTTTAGGGGGTCGTAAGATCCCCTAATTTTCTAGATGGAGAAATATGAGTAGACCATTTGATATAAGCAAATTCAGAACATCGATAACTAAAGCAGTACCAGGTATGTCAGTTGGATTTACCGATACTGTTGACTGGGTTAGTACTGGCAATCATGCTCTTAACTATTTGATTAGTGGGCAGTTTGACAGAGGTATCCCATTAGGTAGAGTTACATGTTTTGCTGGAGAAAGTGGATCAGGTAAAAGTTTTATTTGTTCTGGTAACTTAGTAAAACAGGCACAAGAACAAGGCATCTTACCTATTATACTTGATTCAGAAAATGCACTTGATTCAGACTGGTTGTCTGCATTAGGTGTTGATACTTCAGAAGATAAACTTATGCGATTTGGCGTTTCAATGATTGACGAAGTTGCTAAATTTGTAAGTGAATTTATGAAAGGATACAAAGATCAATATTCAGATTTGCCCTATGAGGAACGACAAAAAGTTTTGTTTGTTATTGACTCATTAGGTATGTTACTTACACCAACTGATGTTGATCAATTTGAAAGAGGCGATATGAAAGGTGATATGGGTCGCAAACCCAAAGCACTTACTGCATTGGTGAGAAATGCAGTTAATCTAATTGCTGGAAATCCTGTAGGCGTAGTAGCAACAAATCACACTTATGCTTCGCAGGATATGTTTGACCCAGACGATAAAATTAGTGGGGGTCAAGGATTTATATATGCTTCATCCATTGTTGTTGCGATGAGAAAACTTAAACTCAAAGAAGATGAAGACGGAAATAAAATAACAGATATACGGGGCATACGAGCGGCTTGTAAAGTAATGAAAACACGTTTTTCAAAACCGTTCGAAACTGTACAAGTAAAAATCCCTTATGAATCCGGAATGGATCCGTATAGTGGATTGGTTGAGTTATTTGAAAAGGCCGGTCTTTTAGTTAAAGACGGAAACAAACTCAAATATACACAACCAGACGGGACTGAAATAAAGGAATTTAGAAAGAATTGGATTCCTGAAAAATTACAAGTTATAATTGATGACTTTCAAGATTAGGAGAATGTAGTATGTTTAATGAGGAAAGGGTTCAATTATTCGTAGACATATATGAAATTGGTAAAGCATATATCAAAAATATAGAAGTGCCAACCTTTGTTGAGGAATTGGCACGAGCATTTGAGAATAGTGATATGGGTCTAGAAGATGATTATCATGAACTTAAGAATTTTGATGGCACACTTTATTCAATACTCCACACAATGTATGGAGAAGACGATACTGTCGAGGATGATGAAGACCCCCTACAAATCGGAAATGGTGATTACTAAAATATAACGATGCAAACTTGGTTTAAACGGGTTCAGGATAATCTGGCGGTTCTTCCTGAGTGTATCGATTACTTTGATGCTGAGTTACAGCAAGCAAGGTTTGATTGTACACTTAAAGGAAATGTTGAAAAATTGAGTAGAGAAATACCTCAAATTGTTGAACACAGATTTAATCAGTTGCAAGAAATAGAAGCCATCCTTGAAAATCTAAATATTCAGCTCAGAAAAACACGAAGTAAAAAATACAGGCAGTTTTTAGAACACTATCAACGAGCCCTTACTAGTCGGGATGCTGAAAAATATATAGATGGTGAAGAAGACGTTGTCACAATGCAATTACTAATTAACGAATTCGCATTGATTAGAAACAAATACCAAGGCGTCATAAAAGCCCTCGACGCAAAACAGTTCCAAATTAATAACGTGATAAAGCTCAGGGTAGCCGGCCTTGATGACGTTACTTTATAGCAAAAAAAGGCAAGAAAAATGCAAAAAAAGGCAAAAAAATGCCTTTTTCTGAAGAAAACCATTGACTCTTTGGTCCACCGATAGTATAATAGTTACATGATGAATAAGAAAGCAAACATTGTTAACAACGAAGCAGAGGTGCAAATGGAAGTTGTAATCAATTCAGGTGTTTATTATGGTAAGTCAGTAGCCGGTTTACACGGAACATTAGTAAAGGAATTTACTAGTTTTGGAAAGCCAAGAGGCAAGCATACCGGATACGTTACTGTAAGTGCTGGCGGTAAAGACATGAGAGTCAAAGTTACTGGAATCGGTGATTATTCAACCGTAAATACATACAACGATATGGAAACTCAAGTTATTGAACAAACTCCCGTAAAGGAGAAAGTTGAAACCGACGAACAGATCATTGAAAGGCTCCGTGAGCGTTTTGAGATCCTGGACGAAATGACCCAAGGCTCAATAGATGGTATAGTACGTGGTATGGTTGTAACAGGCCCTCCAGGAGTTGGCAAAAGTTACGGAGTTGAAAAAGTTATTGAAAAGAACAGTATGTTCGACAAACTTGCAGACAAGCCAGTTAGGTTTGGAACAGAAAAAGGTGCGGCAAGTGCAATTGGCTTGTACCAGTTACTTTACAGGTATGCAGATCCAGGAAGCGTTTTGGTACTTGATGACTGTGATAGCATCCTTTTTGATGAAGTAAGTTTGAACTTGCTGAAAGCCGCTCTTGATAGTGGTAAGAAAAGAATGATTAGTTGGAACACAGAGAGTTCAGCATTACGCAGAGAAGGTGTTCCAGAGAAGTTCGAATTTTGCGGAAGCATCATTTTCATTACCAACCTTAAATTTGACAAAACCCGTGGTAAAATTAAAGACCACTTAGAAGCAATTATGTCACGTTGTCATTACTTGGACCTCACAATGGATACTATGAGAGACAAGATGCTTCGTGTAAAGCAGATTGTACGTGATGGTATGCTTAGTGAGTATAAGTTGTCAGAAAAAGATGAGCTCAACATTGTCAATTTTATGGAAGACAATAAAAACAAGTTGCGTGAAGTTAGTTTGAGAATGGTAACCAAACTGGCTGACTTGTTTAAAATGAGTCCAGACCGTTGGAGAGCACTTGCTGAGAATACTTGCATAAGGCGGTAAGTGAAATAACAATTTAAGTGTCCGTGTTGCGGGTTTCTCGTAACACGGATCGTCATCTGTAGATATTATGGCTAAAATAGAAGACTATTACAAAACCTTGGGTGTTGATAAAAGGGCAACTGCTGAGACTATAAAGCAAAAATATCGCAAATTAGCAATGAAATATCATCCTGATCGAAATCAAGGTGATACAGCTGCCGAAACAAAATTCAAAGAAGCCTCCGAAGCATACGAAATCTTAAGTAACCCTGAAAAAAGACAACAGTATGATGCTGATGGTATGGAGATGCATGAACAAGGATTCAAAGCAGGTCAAGGATTTGGTTTTGCTAATTTTCAAGGTGGTGGTCAAAAGTTTGAAGATATTTTTTCAACTTTTTTCGGACAACAAACAGGACAACACGCCCAACAACAAAACTTCGCTAATAGATCAGCAAAAGGCAGAGATTTAAACATAAGCCTAACAATATCATTTGCAGATGCGGTTAATGGTTGTACAAAAAATATAACAATATTGCGACCTGATATATGTGATGAATGTGATGGTGTCGGAGTTATGGAGGTGTTTAGACATAGGGCGCCAAACTGCGGAGCATGTCAAGGTACTGGACTATTAGGAGTCCGTTCAGGTATCTTAAATGTAAATGCTCAATGTAATCATTGTGGTGGTAGAGGTATATTAATTGATCCTGATACTCAATGTATGGTTTGCCGTGGTCATGGTAGAATAAAAAAAGAGAAAACATTAGCAGTTAATATTCCTCCAGGTGTTGATACAGGAAATAAAATAAAATTAGGTGAGCAGGGCGAAGCAGGACCTAATATGCACAATTCTACGTTTGGTGATTTATACGTTACTATAGCAGTCAATGCTGATGATCGTTTTAAACGAGACGGCATGCATCTTCATTGTTCACAAAAAGTTAAACTCACAGATCTTTTTATGGGTGGAAGTTATGATCTTGAAACTTTAACTGGTACAATAAATCTTAAAATTCCACCAAATACCCAACCCGGTACAACAATGCGAGTTGTAGGCAAAGGAATGCGAGCATTGGGTCAGCAAAATGTTGGTGATTTATTAGTTAAAGTAGAAGTAGACATACCGGACAAATTAAACAGAGAACAAAAGCGGTTAATTGAAAAGTTACGTAATCTTGGTATATAAATATTAGTATAAAGAGAATCTTAATGAGATACGTAAACATGCTATATGTAACATGTACCAACATGGAATGTGAGTGGGTACAAATGGGTTGGCCAGTTGATCATTGCATGAAACAAATCGAAGATTTTAACACTTATTATGAAACCCTCGACCCAGAATCACAAGCCCATTACGGAGGTCCAAGCAGTTTGGATAAGAATTATGGGTATTGCCATAACTGTAATAGTCCATCAAGACCAGGACAGTTCAGACTCGCCACCAGCGAAGAAGTGACAACCGGATTAATTCATACCGTGAAGTCAGTTATGTTATTAGATTTTGATGAACTTGCTAATGAAACGAATTAACATTTGTGTTGGTGATACTGAATTTGTTGGATTTGGTGATAAAATTAATACATTGTACAGATATGTAAGGTTTTGCCGAGCAATCAATGCACGGATGACACTTTACATTAAACTGGACCAACTTGGCAATCCTGGTGATGACGGATTTCATATACGAACCCTTACCGAATTATTACAATACCTAGACAACAAATATATTGATAAAATAATTTATTGTCATCCTAGAATTGATACCTTTTTTAAAAAAATTGTACATACGTTTTTTGAGTTTGATGTTACTAGAAATACATGTACTGAAGTAGGACCAGATCAAATAGCAACTAAAGTAATCCATCAAACTAATATTGGATCAACTTTTGGTACAGGTGATGGCAACTTTTATGATGTAATCAATGATTATAGAACAAAATATATTGATGAGTTTTTAGATAATGATACTTTGGTATTGTCAGGGATGCCATATGAATGGTTTAAGACATTGATTGATGGTATGCAATATCGACCACATATTCCGATAGCCAAACCATTACATAAGAATCGTTCAGTATGTTTTGTAGAAGGTTGCATGGATTATTATGAAACACTACATAACATCGACTTCTTTGACAAAATAAAGTATAATAGTTTAAACATAAAACCTTTTAATGTATTTTTTAATGAGTTAATACAATTAGGGTTGCAACAAGATGTACAAGCGTCTGTTACAAACAATTTTAACAAATGGGCTAGTGAGAAGCATTTAACATACAATTTTATTAAAACTGACCAACGAATTGGTGTATTTGAACAAATAGGGCAAGCAGAATTTGTAATTGGTAAAGAAGGATTGCCTAGTAATATTGCTGGTATGTTTGATGTGCCGTATATTG
>Ga0208522_1001938_pt1 | contig 12762 bp, 16 predicted proteins | sample ETNtaG_25_FD_185763 | JGI IMG/M metagenome (GOLD analysis project Ga0208522, IMG submission 185763) | Marine microbial and viral communities from oxygen minimum zone, Eastern Pacific Ocean - ETNP201302SV86 (SPAdes) (version 2) | ecosystem: Environmental > Aquatic > Marine > Oceanic ... | reverse complement strand
TGAAGCCATGAACCTGCCGGCACAAAGTACAAAACTGCAACACAGATAATTGAGATAGCTCCAAAACCCGTAAATAAAATTTTTGTTGTTCTGGAGACATCTGTTAATGCTCCAATGAATGGCGAAGTGAATAAAAGTACTAAATTTGAAATGGTTAGACCCCAACCAAGATATGCTGTTTTTACTTCAGCCTCAAGACCAGAAGCCCAAAAATCATTAAAAAATATTGGGAAAAAAGCTGCAATTACAGTTGTGGCGAATGCAGAATTACCTCCATCATAAAGAATCCATGCCTTAGCTTCTGAGGTAAGTTTAGTTCTGCTCGTACCAATGCTCATTTTTATCAAGAGTTTTTTTAATTAAGCCGCGATATATCAAACAATTTAAGTGAGCTAAGGACTCGCCGGTAGCCATAATTAAATTACCATCATCAATTTCTCTTTTGAATAGAACATCAAAAACATCTACGGCTCTCTTGGGGGTGCTTAGAACAGCATATAATTTTTCTAATGATAGTTCGTGATGGTTGATTAATGCATTGAGTCTTTTATGAGCACCGATAAAAGGTCTTCCATGTGCGGGTAAAACTAACACATCTTCAGGTAATTTAGTTTTTAATTTATGACAAGAAGAGATCCAATCCTCCACTGGATTTGCTTCTGGCTCTGTTGGAAAAGTTCCAACATGAGAGCTTATAGTTGGAAGAAGCTGGTCGCCACTTATGAACATATTTAATTCTTTAGAAAAAAAACATAAATGCTCCATCGTGTGACCTTGACCCTCGATTGCTATCCAGTCTATGCCATTTACATTAATTACATCATCTTCTTTTAATCGATTATATGAATGCGGCAATGGATAAATAATAGAACCAAAAAAACCAAACCTTTCTACAAAGGATTTAATTTGATCTTGTGTCATCCCCGCCTGTGTATAAAAATCAATAGCCTCATGTGGAACATTTTCTCCAGTGTCTGCAGATAACATTCGACATTGCAAATAATCAGTTCTACTCATACTAAAGGTAGTGTTAAATTTTTTAACAAACCAGCCAGCCATGCCGATATGATCTGGATGCATATGCGTCACAACAACATCTTTTATAGAAAGTTTTTCACTATCAATTAAATTAGTCCAAGCTTTCTTTGTTTCCTGCAGATGCATGCCTGTATCAACCAAAGTTAAGTTATCTTTAGCGCCCAAACCCCATAAATTAATATGGTTAAGTGACATAGGTAGAGGCATTCTTATCCAGCGAATATGTTCATTTATTATATGTAAGGTTCCAGATTTTGGAACTACATCAAGCGGGAAAGTTAATTTTGATTCTGAATTCATGATTGATTATAAAAATATTAGATGGTTATACTTTATAAATGGATGAAGATACAAAAACGATTAAAAGCTTAGGGCTATTTGTTATAGGCATAGGTGGGTTAATTTTTGTACTAGGTATTGTAGCTTATTTAATTATTTAACCCTTAACTTTCCTGGCTTTGAGCCTCGACGCAAGGCCTTCAAAAATGCATTAGCCTCTACAGGCTCTGCAATATCATTGTTACAGATATAATCACTGCTCCAAAATTCTTTCCAAGATGGGAATAAATCATGGAAAAATCCTTCATAATTTTCTTGTCCTGGCCATCGCATTTTATGACTACCAAGAGGCGGCTTATTCAAGTCAGTTGCATACCAATACATCGGAAGTCTTTTTTTAAATAACCATCTTCCATCAATTCTGTTATAAGTATCCCAATACAGCATTTGCATTATGATCCATTCATTTTCTGTCTCGTGTTCATTTTTAGAATAGACCAAACCAATAGCTGAATTAGGAGTTTCAAAATCTATAATATGATTTCCAATATGATGCGATGTGCCAGTAAATTGATCTCTAAATGTTGCATCAGCCCACTTTTTTAATGCTTGACGCCCTCTCTCCTCTTTTCCAACTCTAACATCAGGAACAAATAAATTTACATGCATGTCCAAATCACGCATATCAAGAGTCACAGAGTATTTTGCAGCCAGCTGTCTAATCTCATCCAAAGACTCTAATCGATCTAACCTACCTTCAATATTCATTGATTATCCTGGTGGCCATTGAAGAGGCCTTCCACTTAAAAGATGTAAATGAAGATGAAAAACACTCTGTCCAGCTTTAACGCCGTTGTTAACTACCAATCTAAATGTCTCATCTAAACCAAGATCTCTAGCCATCTCTCCAGCAACCCACATTAAGTGCCCGAGTAACTCTTTATCTTCCTCGGTTGCATCTGAGAGTTTTGGTATAGGTTTTTTTGGAATAATTAGCAGGTGAGTTGGTGCCTGAGGATTTATATCCTTAAAAACTAGAGATAAATCATCTTCAAAAATGATGTCTGCTGGAATCTCTTTATTAATAATTTTTGTAAAAAGAGTATCCATAAATCTTATATTAAATACCTAAATAACCTAAAACCAACGTAAAAAACTCCTATAGAAATTCCCAAAGCTAAAACAATAAGAAGTAAATCTCTTATAGATTTTAAAAACTGTCCTTCTGGTGAATTTTTTAGTAATTGTTGAACTAAAAATAAGAGAGCAATAATGGATAAAAATAATATTATTAAAGTAATCATAATTATTTAAATATAGAGCCTACCGACACCACAAGCAAGGCTAAAGCAATAGCCCAAAACGAACATGCAATCACGTCAGCAAGATAGAATCTTTTTAATCTAAGATCACTTATACCCAACAAAAAAGGAACAAGAGGTCTTATTGCAGGAATAAATCTTCCTACCAAGACTGTGTAAGGACCAAAACGATCTAAAAATTCCTGAGTTTTAATAATGGCCTTTTGTCTTTTTTGGATAAATTTTGAATTCAGCACTGTGGGTCCAATTGACTTACCAAGCAAAAATCCGCATATATCTCCAGCATGAGAACCAAGGAGAGCAATTCCACATATCCAGGGTAAAGTTAATAATTCAATATTGTAAAGATAAATGCATAATGAAAACAATATGGCGCTTGGCATAAAGCTGCCAGTAATAATCATTGACTCCATAAAACCAAATAAAAAAACAAGCATCCAACCATACTCGGGGTTTGATTCTAAAAAAAGCTGAATTCTTTCAAATGACATGTTTACTTATTTTTTTCTAGCAAAAAATTTTTTCACTGCTTTTAAGTTATCCTCAGAGCCGAATAACTTTTTCATAGCGGTTGCTTCCAATGATCTTGCCATAGCAATATCATCTTGCATAAAGGATTTTAATATAGCTTTTGTTTCAATAATTGAGCTAAGTGATTGTTCTTTCAATGCATGGGCATATTTATTTGCCTCAGCAAAAAAATCTTCGCCCACATATTTTGCCAAACCTAACTCATAGTATGCCGTTCCATCTATGGAATCTGATTCAAAGAGAAGTTGAGCAGCCTTTTGATATCCCAGTGACTGAAATAGTAAAAAAGAACTTCCCACCTCGGGAGCTAAGCCAAGGTCAGAAAATGGATATTTAATCTTTGCGCTTGGAGATATAAAAACGGAGTCAAAGTGAAGTAGGATTGTAGCTCCTCCTCCGACTGCTGAACCCTCAACAGCTCCTATTAATGGTTTTTTAAAATTAACTAGTGCATCGATACAGGTTTCAAAAGGTTCTTCATACTCATTCCCAGCATCTCCTATCATACAACTCAAATCAACACCTGAAGAAAAAGTATTTGATGATCCTGTGACTATCACTGAGTAAATGCTCGAATCCTCACTAGCAGAATTTAATTCATCCCTAAAGAGTTCCCACAACTCAGCATCAAATGCATTTTTAGTCTCAGGTCGATTTAAAATAAGGGTGCGAACGCCCTCATTGGTTTCTACTAAAAGCTTACTCACTTTCCTTTAAAGTTAGGCTTTCTTTTTTCAGCAAATGCAGTCAGTCCTTCCATCATATCTTCTGTAGAAAAAATTGGCTGTCCTATTTCTAACTCTTTTTCTAGCGCTTCAGATTCTAAATAGCTTTCATCGATTTCTCTCAAAGACTTAACAATAGCTTGAATAGATAAAGGAGCATTAGCGCTTACAGTTTCAGCAATCTCCATAGCTTTTTCTAATGCTCTTCCATCTTCAACAACATGACCAATAAGACCGAATCTTAAAGCTTCATCAGAAGAAATTCTTCTGCCTGTTAATAGCGCCTCAGCTGCAAGAGTGTAAGGAATTTGACGTCTAAGTCGAACTGTAGAACCACCTAATGGAAATAGACCTCTTAGAGGTTCGGATAAACCGAAAACGGCACTCTTACTAGCAACTCTTATATCGGTTCCTTGTAAAATCTCTGTACCACCTGCAAGAGCAAAACCTTCAACAGCAGCAATAATTGGTTTATTTGGCCTATTATGACGTAATAAAGATTGCCAATGCAGATCAGGAATATCTTTAAGCTTTTCCATCATCTCAGAATCTTCATTGCCATCTTTCATGGCACTCAAGTCGGCACCAGAACAAAAAGTTCCTCCAGCTCCAGTTAAAACTGCACAGCGTAAATTTGAATCTTCATCAAGCTTTCTCCAAGCTTCATAGATAGTCACTAACATGCCAGGGCTGAGAGCATTTCGTTTCTCAGGTCGATTAAGGGTAATAACCATAATATGCCCCTTCTCTTCTACTATCGCATGATCTGTATTCATAAAATTCTCCTAATTAATCAAGTGAGGATGAAACAATCCACATTGCAAAAAATTGTGCAGCCCCACCATAAGCATGACCCATGGCAACTTTAGCATCCTCAACTTGATGATCTTCTGCCAAGCCCATGACTTGAAGAGCGGCTTCACCAAAACGTATCATTCCAGATGCCCCAATAGGATTGGATGACAAGACACCGCCTGACATATTGAAAGGGATTTCTCCATCAATAGCTGTTGCATCTCTATCAGTCAGCTTCCAACCTTCTCCTAAATCACAAAAGCCAAGGTTTTCTAACCACATGGGTTCATACCATGAAAATGGAACATAAATTTCAGCACAATCAATTTCATTGAATGGATTTGTAATGCCGGCTTGTTTATAAATATCTTGAGCACAATCAATACCCGCTTGAGGATTTACCTCATCTCTACCAGCAGACAAAGTGCCCTCTGATCTCACTGCCATACCTTTAATCCATGCAACATTTCTTGAACCCACTTGATCTTGAGCAGTAATAACCATAGAACAAGCTCCATCGGATGATGGACAGCTTTCAAGATATCGTAAAGGGTCCCACAGCATGGGTGTGTCACTGACCATTTTTTCATCAATCCCAGGTATGTGAAGATGTGCTAAGGGATTTTTTAAAGCATTTTGACGATCTTTAGCAGCAACTTTCCAACCAATATGTTCAGGCGCTTCGTATCTGCGAATATATTCTCTCATAAAAGGAGCAAAATAACCGCCAGCACCTGCATTAATATGAGGTGAAAATGGGTAACGAGGTGATAAAGCCCAAGTAGCATTTGATTCAGATTGTTTTTCAAAGGTAATTGTAAGAATGGTCTTGAATTGACCAGAGCAAACGTGAGAGGCGGCAATTACTGCAGTACTTCCTCCAACACTTCCAGCAGTATGAACTCGCAATACAGGTTTGCCTACAGCTCCTATTGCGTCAGCTAAATATAATTCTGGCATGATAACGCCTTCGAACATATCAGGCGCTTTACCAAGAACCACAGCATCAATGGCATCCCATTCTACGTTTGCTACCAGCATAGCATTATCAATTGCCTCTCTAACCAATCCAGCCATTGAAACATCTCGCCTTTTAGCATCATATTTTGTTTGTCCAACACCTATTACACCTGCTTGAATCATTTTTGTTTCTCCAAATGAACTAGCATGTTGTGCTGTAAACAAGGGCCAGAAGTTGCATGAGCCAACCCATGCTTAAATTGATTTTCTTTTAATGATTCAAAAGTCTTACCAATAGCATCAAGTCCAGCACACATCATCACATTACCAACTAATGGACCACCTGAAAGATTAGTTGGAACATCTGCAAGATTTAATAAAGATTTTAAAAAAGGTAGTTCATGACTAAATTGTGTATGTAGTTCAGCGACATCAAATTTTATATTGTTTAGATCCAATTGACCCATAGAAACCTGTAGAGTATTTGACCTTGAAAGATTTCTAGAACCAAGATTAGAAGATTCAATCCTATGATCAATTCCCTCTATCCAAATAGGGTGATCCGTAAATTCATAGGCTTTATCTTCTGAAGCAATGATCATCGCAGAGGAGCCATCTGATATTGGTGGACAATCTAGCTTATTTAATGGTGAAGATATCATTATATTGTCTAAATACTCTGACTCATCAATTAAATCAGTGATTAATGCATTTTTATTATTTTTTGAGTTAACTCTCGCCTCAATGACTGCTGCAAGCATTTGTTCTCTGGTAATAATGTTTTGATCAAGCAGAACTCTAGCTTGAAGAGCGGCTAAACTGATGCGGTCAGGCCAAAGAGGAGAAATATAATAAGGATCCATTTGCAATGAAATAATTGAATCTAAATCTCCTGGAGATGATTTACCAAATCCATAAATAAGAGCTGTATCAGCATCACCCATTTGAATTTTTAACATCGATTCATACATGGCCCATGCTGCATCCATTTCTACATGAGATTCTTTTATAGGAGGATTGGTCTGAATGGCAGATAAGCCCTCTACAAATGCAAAAGCTGCCCCCTGTAAATAATCACAACTTCCAGAGCATGTAAAATCAATATCGTCCTGACATATACCTAAATCAGCAAATAGTTGATGGACAACTGGCATAATTAACTCAACCTCGTTTAACGCTCCTGCGTTTTGTAGGATAGGATGTTGAGCATAACCAACTACTGCAACCTTTTTCATAATTCTTGAAATCTTAAAGTTCTAACATCAATATCTGGCTCATCGATGGGTGCAAACCATTTGATATTTTCTAAAGAATGAGCCCATTCCTCTTTTGGCTTCCAAACAGCTTGAATACGCATCCCTATTCTGATTTCTTCAATATCAACTTCCTGTATGAGATGCAAAAATGAAATATTTGTCCCGTCCAATCTAATCATGGCACAGACATATGGCGGCACAATAGGATTTCCTGGAATGGGAATATGCACGACGGTAAATGATTCTATGCACCCTTTATCGGTTAATGGAACCTCAATATCAGTCGCAACTCCGCATCTGGGACAACTTCCTCTTGGAGGGACGTATACTGCTTTGCATTTTGGACAGCTCTGCCCGACTAGCTTCCCTTCCCTGACCTGATTTAAGAATCTTGTAGTAGCAGAGCCAGCCGTATATTGGTATTCCAAACTGATTGGAGATTCTGAATAATCTTTTGGTGTATCTTCTGCACTCATGTTTCTAAATTAAAAAATTGAATATCTGTAATTCGTTTTTCTTGAGTTTTAGACCAAGAGGCTGTTACCCTTGAGCCAATACTCAAATCAGATTCATTACAATTAGTAACCATGTGAAGCATAGATGTATCTGCCCCATCTAGTTTTATTAAAGCAAATGCAAATGGCTTTTTAAGCAAATGATGATGTTTAGGATTATCAATCCAGCTAAAAGATTCAATAGTACCGCCAGGGCCAACTTCAATCATGTCACTTAAAGACTCATGAGTATCTGGATCAAATTCAGCAGCAGGAGCAAAAACTTTACCGGTTCTACTTTTTGTTCCTAAAATTTTCTGCTCTCCCAGACCATCAAAAAATTTTGACATCACTGGTCCATTTGAGCGTTTGTAAGTATAAGCAAGCTCAAACGGAGCTCTTAGCAAATCTTTCTGATCATTCATCTTCTTCAACCATTGTATTTTTAGATGCGTCTATTAAAACATGTTTCATTAATTTTCCAGAGGCATTTCTTGGCAAGGGTGAGTGAACAAATTTCCACTTTGAAGGAACTTTAAAATCTGCCAGCTCCTTGCCAACCCAAGCTGCCAATTCAGCCTCACTTAATTGTAATTTCTGCGTAGAGATAATCGCCATCACTTCTTGTCCCAAATCATCATGCGGAATTCCAATCACGGCTGATTCATCAACAAACTCATGAGCATCTAAAATAAGTTCAATTTCTTGCGGGTAAACATTTTCAGCAGCTCTTAAGATTAAATCTGTTCGCCTTGATGAAATAAAGTACAAAGAACCTATCTTGTAACCCCAATCTCCTGTCCTTAACCATCTATTCTTCGTAAGAGCAGCAGCAGAAGCATCCGGATTATTATAATAGCCAAGCATCACTGAAGGGCTTTGAACGTATATTTCACCTTCTGTAGAATCTTTTTCTATAACCTTGCCTTCTTGATCCCTTAGTTCAATCTTAATTGTTGGCATTGGTTGACCTGGTGAAGATAGTTCGTTTCTTAGATTCTCTCCCCAATTGATAATCGTAATAGCACCTGATTCTGTTAGTCCGTAACCATAACCAAAACTATATTGGGAATTAGGAAATACCCCTTTTGTTCTCTCAATTAATTCGGGAGGCATTGGGGCTCCGCCACCACCAACAACTAATACACTTCTGAGTTTTAAATCGCTAACCTCACCCTCATCCAACACTCTTTTTAATGCTGTTGGAACTGCACCACCCCAGGATGTAACACCAAATTTTTGTATTAATTCGATCACCCTATCTGCCAAAAATCTACCGTCATAAACCAAAGTTGTAGAACCAGCAAATAAACTAGTGACAGCGCCTGCCGATAGTCCTGAAACATGAAATAAGGGAGAAGTAAGAAGGCTGGTAGGTGTATTCGTCGACCAATCAATTCCATGGCTAGATGAATCTTGAGAAACAGCTGCACCTTGAAGCATTTGTAGAGTTGAATTTGCAATCATTGATCTATGCGAAGTCATAACTCCCTTTGGAGTCCCGGTTGTGCCTGATGTATACAAAAGGCAAGCACATTCATCCTCATCAATGCGTACAAAAGAATCTAATTGTTGATCATAAGATATTAAATCTAGCTCTTCAAAAATTAAAGTAGGATGTTTAACTTGATCAGAAATTCTGTCAAATCTTTTTTGATCGGCAACAATAATATTAGGATCAGCTTCATCAATAGCTTTGATAGCTTCGGAACCCTTCCACCAACCATTTAAACCACAAGCAATTGCACCAATACTTACAGTTGCCCAAAAAAATATAATCCATTCGGGGCAATTAGAAGCGTAAATAGCAACTCTGTCCCCTACTTTAACATTGTATTTATTTTGAAGAAGATGAGCTGCCTTTTTAACTAAAACCAAGTGATGATCAAAACTTATAACTTTAGCTTGATAAATTAAATAAGGTTTTTCGCCATGGCTTACTGATAATTCAAGAAAATCTACTAATGATCTTGGTCGATTCTTGAAAACATCCATTTCAACACCCAGAACATTTTCTTGATGAATCTCAAAAAAAGATTGGCTTCCAATCAAAGCTTGGATGTATTTATCTGAATGCATAATTTAGATTTTACTATAAAAGATTATAAGAAATTTTCTAACATTGTTCGTAAAGTTATGATTCGTTATAGTGAATTAGATACAATTAAATTAATACATTCTATTAGAGAGACTATGGCAGATAAAAAAACTCATCGGTTGGCTGTAATTACTGGAGGAGCTTCTGGGATTGGATTAGGTACTGTTAAACGTTTTTTAAATGAAGGTTATGAGGTGCTGATCCTAGACGCCAATAAAGAGGCGGGAGATAAATCAGTAAATGACCTTAAATCAGATACATGTAATGTTAGTTTCATACATTGCGATATTGCTAAACATGAACAGATTGAATCTATCTTCCAAAATTTACTTAATAATAATCATCCAGCACATGTGCTGGTAAATTGTGCTGGCATTAGCCCCGCTTTAAACCCATTACATAAATATTCAGTAGAGGAATGGCATCGAACAATAGATATTAATTTACATGGCACCTTTTATGCGTGTCGAGAGTTTTTAAAACTTGCCACAGCACTAAAAATTAATGAAGGGGCAATTGTAAATGTTGCTTCTATCATGGGAACAAGAGCTAGTGCAGCACAAGCCTCCTACGGAGCATCTAAACACGCAGTGGTAGGCTTAACAAAATCTATTGCCCAAGATTATGCAACTATGAACATTAGAGCTAATGCAGTTGGCCCAGGTGTTATTGATACGCCAATGAATACTGAGTTGATGAAAGATGATGACGTCATGCAATATCTGTTACAACGTGTTCCTTTAAAAAGAGTTGCAACATCAGACGAAGTTGCAAATCTGATATATTTTTTAGCCTCATCAGAGGCTTCCTACATCACAGGATCGTTCTACCCTATTGATGGCGGCTATCTTGCAGGCTGATATTTTTAAGAATAAAACTACTTTAATTACTGGTGCTGCAAGCGGTATCGGTCGAGGCATAGCTCAGCATGCTGCAAGTCTTGGTATGAATATCGTGCTCATGGATTTGAATGAAGATGGGCTTAACCAAACTGAAAAGCTCATTGCAGACTCCCCCATTTTAAAAATTAAATGTGATGTATCAGATCTAGAAGCATATCAAAAAGCAAAAAAGCTTATTGATAAGAATTTTGGTTGTGTGCATTTTCTTTTTAATAATGCTGGAATCTTCCTAGAAGGCAGGGCATGGAAAGCAGGTCAAAAAAATTGGCATAGAATTATTCAAGTAAATTTAATGAGTGTAATTTATGGATTAAATCTATTTGTAGAAGATATGGTCGCTAGCAATGAAAGATGTCATATCGTTAACACCTCTTCCATGGCAGGTCTTATTGTCGGCCCAGCTTTTGCACCTTACACAACAACAAAACATGCAGTAGTAGGCCTCACCAGAACACTTCACGAAGACCTTATAGATAATCCAAAAATAGGTGTTTCTGTCCTATGCCCAGGACTAATAAAGACAAACATAATCGAAAGAGATCACTTGGGTTTAGAGCTTGATGCAGACTCAATTGATCAAGATGAAAATACAAAAAATAACGCGCAGTGGCTTGCTGATAGCGTTAAAGACGGCATGGAGCCAATTGATTTAGCTAAACTAATTTTTAATAAAATTTCTAATAATGAGTTTTGGATTTTATCTCACCCTGAACTTATTGAAGTTTATAAAGAATACTCAAAAGAAATTTTTGATTTAAGAAAATAAATTTAAGGTCTTATAATTCTATTCCCTTTTGAGATAACCAAAATTGATAATCATCTTCATTTACCATGTATGACCAGTGTAATAAAGACTGTTGAATTCTCTTGCTTAGATAATTACTATCTTCTATTCCACAACCTTCATTATGGATTTTTACATAAATAAGATTTCTCCATCTACCCTTGGGCCCACAAAAAGCTGCCCATCTCTTAATCTGTCGTTCATCATCATCATGTCTTCTACCTACATAATATTTACAATACCACTCAAACCAACCCCTTGGATCATCCTTGTGTATCCACCCATTGGCTTCCCACTCTTCTTGCGATTGGCCTGATTTAACATTAAAAAAATTAATCTTTGGAAGATATTTTTTTGATAAAAAAAACTTTTCATCTAGATCATTAAACCAATCTTCAGGAAATTCTTTGTGATCAACTAATCTACTAAAATAAGTCCCGCCAAAAATACCTTTTTGGAGCATTTCTTTAGGAGTGAACATAGGTTCAAAATTCATATAAAAATATAAGGTTTAAAGATCTTTCTTATTTAGAATATCTTTAAAGGAAACTATTTTAAAATTCTGATTTTTTAGCTGCTCGCCATCATAGTTATAACCATCTTGGGCAACCATGATTCCTTTTGAAAAATTAACTCCGAAATTATGATTTGAAACAGCTATACCGTCAGTTTCAGAAGTTCCATCAATACCGCTTGGTTTATCGTGAATTCTAAAACTTGTTATAAACTCATAAGGATAGGATCTATTATAAACGTTATATTTATTATCGCCTTGAGAAGAAAGAAGGATGTAGCCTCCTTTTTCTGAAGTTCTATAAATAGTTAATCCTTCAGGATCTCCACCAATATTACCCTCTCTTGAATCAACAATAATTGGTTCATTAAAAGGAAACTCTTGATTTAAGTTATATGCTTTTAAAACACCATTTACTTCTTCTTCGGAAATAAATACAGTCTTATTTTCATCATCAAATACACAACCCTCTGACTCACCTCCATTGCTGAAAGTGCCAACTAATACCTGATTCTGAGGAGTCCACAACTCAACTCTAGGACCCTTATCTTCTGTTACGAAAACAATAGGGATTCCATCAATCAAACCGATACAGATGCCATAAACATCTATATTGGATGGAATTGTTATAGATTGATCAGCCAAACTAAATAAATTAATAGATGAACGCATGCTTCTAAAAAAATCTTTTTGATTAAAAGACCAAAACTCAATAGATTGAGAGCTTCTATTTGATGCTGTAATAAAAATTTTTCCATCTACCTGTCGCACATCAATATTATTTATCTCACCCATACTAGAAAAAGAGAGTTTTTTTCCAGCAAGGTTATAAGCATATACTCCAGCTTTTTTATCAGTCCCCAGAATGATAGATCGAGAAGGATTTTGATAATTAATAACTATTGCTGGGTCATCTGCAGCATCTCCACTCGTGGCAACAGGCTCTGTCTCGGCAACAGCAGTTATTGAAGTATTTTTCGAGCATGCAACTACCAACAAAATATTTAGTATCAGGCATATTTTTAAGAACTTAGTCATGCATGAATTGTAACGCCTATGCTAAG
>Ga0208522_1001936_pt1 | contig 12763 bp, 12 predicted proteins | sample ETNtaG_25_FD_185763 | JGI IMG/M metagenome (GOLD analysis project Ga0208522, IMG submission 185763) | Marine microbial and viral communities from oxygen minimum zone, Eastern Pacific Ocean - ETNP201302SV86 (SPAdes) (version 2) | ecosystem: Environmental > Aquatic > Marine > Oceanic ... | reverse complement strand
CAGGATAATTTTCAAGAGCTTCGTTAAATCTTGCTTCCGTAAAAGCGAAAACAGATTCCCCCTCTATAGTTGGAGGAAAGGACTTGGGATCTGCATGATTGCTCTTGAAATGGACTTTTACTTTTCTCTCTTCCATGTTATAAGTTCCTGCTTTATTTAATCTTTGAATTATGCCTTAACTGCATTTCCTTCAATGCTGCAGTTACAATTTTAATTCTTTGTTGTTCCGATTTGCCATCAACCTGAAACTGAATGTCAACGAACTCGTGTGCAAGTTTACTGAATAAAGACACCTCATCATCTTCATCATTTTTGGGGATAGAAAGAACAGAGTCACCGCCATAAGTTGGAATTGGCATTCCCGCAATTTTTGAGGCAAGGTAGGGTTTATTTCCAGAAGCTACGGTTCTAATTTGCTTTCTTATTCGTTGACGCATCATAGCAACGCCACGATCACTTTTCACTAGTTGTTCGTTTTTATGAATGTTAATGGCTCCCATACCTTCACAAGCCTCTCTATCAGCAGGGAACTTCTGTCGTTCTTCGTATGGTCGATCAAAAACCTCACCTTGTTCAATCAATTCTGGACCTTCTGGCGTGTTATATGTTTGAGGATCGCCACGTTTACCAAAATTAGCCCAGGCATAGCAGATGGTCGTTTCATCGTCAATTGGTACTACCCAACGACTGAAAGAGCTTCGCCCGTAATAGATTTGTTTCGTGCCATCAGCTCTGAAGGCTGCTCCTGCCTGAGTAAAATTTGGTAGAACAACTTCATTGATTCGAAACCAAACGTTGTCACCAACTCTGCGCGTATTGCAGCCCAATATCCAGTTAGCTCGCTCGAAGAAGTCCATCTGACCTACCTCTCCAAAGCCTTCCGAAAATTGTTGACGACTCATATTGGAGTGAAGAAAGGCGGTATGAATAGGATCAACGATAGCATCGAGCACTTGCAGCCAGTTGCAATTAAAGGGTGCCTTGTAAGGAACCATTTCCATATCTTCAAATTCGAGGCTGTCATAGATCGGAAATTCTGGCTTTTCATCAATCGGGCCTAAATATGCAAAGATAAGCCCCTTAAACTCAAAAGTAGGATAAGCGCCTAGACTCACCTTATTTTTTATAATATCTGCGGTTGCAGTTGGCTGACCAGGAACTTCGATCAATGTACCATCGACATCAAAGTGCCAGCCGTGGTAGCAGCATTGGATGCCCTGTTCACGACAAATTCCAAATTCCAGAGACGCCTGTCTATGTGGACAGTGTTTGTGAACTAGTCCTAATTGACCGCCCTTATCTCGAAACAAGACAAGCTCTTCTCCAAGTATTTTTATTGCAACAGGGAGTTCTGCTAAATCAGAAGAAATAAATACTGGTTGCCAGTAGCGCCTAAGGTACTCACCAGCAGGTGTTCCTCGGCCAATTCTTGTTATTTCATCGTCAATCTTGTTTGAAAGTGTAACACTATGGCCAGCAAAACCTTTCAAATCAGTTCCATTTTTATCTTTAGTATCTTTCATCAGTACATATATCTTGCTATTATCAAAATAAAATAATCAGTCATAATATGGTATAGTGATTTTTTTTCAACAAACTATACCTCAAAAGGAGTCAATAATGGCAAACATATATCCAACATTAATGTCAGAGGCACTTCCAGATAAAAAGCGTGTTAATGAAGTCAAAGTAAAACTTGAGAAGGCAGGTGTTAAGTATATTCTTTCATGCTGGATAGACCTTCTAGGCATTCCTAAAACTAAACCAATCCCCATCTCTGAGTTTGAGTTGTTGTGTGCTGGGAAAGGCCCTCAATTTGCTGTTCATTCTATTTCTTTCGTTCCAGAATTAGGACCAAATGACTCTGATCAGATTCCAGTTCCTGATCTTGATAGTTTGATAATCTGTCCTTGGGATAAAACCTGTGCCTGGGTTTTTTCTGATTTATGGTGGAAGGACAAACCTTACAATTTATGTCCCCGTCAAACACTAAAAAGAGCTGTAAAGAATGCTGAGGATGCTGGATATAGAGCTTTTTGTGGTATTGAACCCGAATTTATAGCAATGCGTTGGGAAAACGGTCAACCTGTCAAAGCTATTGATGACGACCCCTTGCCCGGTGAAGGTGTACGACCACGCCGCCAAGCCTTTGGATATGATGTGGAATATAGCATTGACTCTATGGAATTTTTGGGAGAAATGATTGATACTCTCAATGAATTAGGTTGGGGCTTGAAGGATGTTGTTTGCGAGGGAGCGTATTCTCAGTTTGAACTCGACTTTACTTATACAAACGTACTTCAAATGGCCGATCGTTTGGTATTTTTAAGGGTTTTACTCAAAGAGATTGCAAAAAATCATGGCATGTTTGTTACTTTTATGCCGAAACCAACAATTGGAGATTGGCGTTCTGGTGCCCACATTAATTTCAGCTTAACGAGTACTGCGAACAATAAAAATATATTCGAGGGAAAGAATGGCAAGTTTTCGGATGTAGCCTACCATGCGGTCGGTGGTTTGATTAGGCATGGAACAGAAATTACAGCAGTGGCATGTTCCACGGTCAATTCTTATAATGGATTGGTTCCTATAGTGGGAGGATTTGAGGGTGGAGTACATACATGGGCTCCAACTCAAATGGCATATGGCGACAATAACCGTTCATGCATGCTTCGTCTTCCACAAAATCGTTTTTGTATAGAGAACCGTGCCGCCGATATGTGTATGAATCCATACTTATCATTAGCTTTGACTACTGCGGCAGTTATGGACGGAATTAAGAATAAGATTGATCCAGGTAAGCCATTAAATGTTAATCTTTACACTTTGAGTCCTGAAGAAATAAAAGCCTCTAAAATTAAATCTCTACCTCGAAATCTTCTAGAGGCCATTGAAAAACTTCAGCACGATGATTTTGCAAAAGAGGTTTTAGGTGAATCAATGCTAAACCAATTTTTTGCCTACAAGATGGATGAATGGGATCGTTATCACCAAGCCGTAAGCGACTGGGAAGTAACTGAGTATTTAAGGCTTTATTAAATTAGCATAGTTGAGTTAATCAAGTGTATATTGATCAATAAACTTAACCCAAACTTGAAACAATAGTTTCACCTGTGAAAATAAATTTATGAGGATTTTAATATGTCTATCAATCTTTCAAATATAGCCAAAAAGCGCGGTATCGAATATTTTTTGATTAGTTTTGTCGATTTATTCGGCAACCTACGTTCAAAATTGGTACCCACAAGGGCCATCGATGGTATGCAAAAAGATGGTGCCGGTTTTGCTGGTTTCGCAGCCTGGCTGGATATGACCCCTGCACATCCTGATATGTTCGCGATTCCGGACCCTGAAAGCTTTATTCAGTTACCTTGGAAGCCCGAAGTTGGCTGGCTAGCTTCAGATCTGTGGATGGATGGCAAGCCAGTTGAAGCTTCTCCAAGAGTTGCACTAAAAAGGCAATTGGAGCAAGCTGAAAAGCTTGGTTTTCGGATGAAGACAGGGGTTGAATGTGAATACCACCTGATTAATAGTGACGGTACTGATATTGCCGATACTAAGGATCAACAAAGTAAGCCTTGCTATGACCAGCAAGCCTTAATGCGACAGTATCCTGTTATCAGTCAAATTTGCGACGCCATGATTGGACTGGGATGGGGACCTTATCAGAATGACCATGAAGATGCCAACGGTCAGTTTGAAATGAACTGGGACTTTGATGACGCACTGAAAACAGCTGACCGTCATGTTTTTTTCAAATTTATGGTCAAGTCAATAGCAGAACTTCATGGAATGAGAGCCACCTTTATGCCAAAACCTTTCTCCCATTTGACAGGCAATGGTTGTCATTCACATATCTCAATCTGGAATTTAAATGGCACTCAAAACTTATTTGATGGGAATAATGATGCCCGTGACCTAGGATTGTCACCTTTGGCTTATCAATTTCTAGGCGGCATTATGCATAGTGCCGATCGATTAACTGCTCTCTTTAATCCTACAATCAATAGCTATAAACGTATCAACGCTCCGAGGACGCTCTCTGGTGCAACTTGGTCGCCAAGCTCGATCACTTATGGAGGTAATAACCGTACTCATATGATTAGAGTTCCTGAAGCGGGACGCTTTGAGTTACGATTGATGGACGGAGCAGCTAATCCTTATTTGATGCAAGCAGGCATACTTGCCTGTGGTCTTGACGGGATTGAAGGCAACCGGGATCCAGGTGATCCACTAGACATTAACATGTATGAACTGGGAGAGGATATAAAGGGTTACAAGCAGTTGCCTCATAATTTACTTGACGCGATTCGTCTTTTTGAGGGTAGTGATGTTTTGAGAGAGAGACTGGGAAGTGAGCTGGTTGACGCTTTTGTGAAATTGAAGAAAAAACAATGGAATGATTACACTTCGCATTTAACAAAATGGGAACTTGACAATACCTTGGATTGCTAGTTGTTCTCCAGAAGCCGAATCAACAAACAAATTAAGACTAAAGATAAGACACTGTAATGGATTATGAGAAGTATGAATTAGGCACTGTTACGCTACTGTCAGGTGAGAAGCTCGATTCAGCTTTCTTAAGTTATAAAACCTATGGCAAGTTAAATAAAAACAAAGACAACGTAGTTGTATTGCCAACTTTTTATACCGGCTCTCATCAAAGAAATGAGGGCTTTTTTGGTATTGGCAGAGCGATCGATCCAGATAAACATTTTGTTGTGTCGATTAACATGTTTGGTAATGGCTTTTCCTCTTCGCCAAGCAATACTCCATATCCTCAGGATGGTCCTAGGTTTCCACACATATCACTTTGGGATAACATTGCCTGTCAGTATAAGTTACTTACTGAACACCTAGGAATAGATAGAATTGCACTTGTTACAGGTTGGTCAATGGCCGGCTGCCAGTCGTATCAGTGGGCTGCGCAATATCCAGATTTCGTTGATGCTATTTTGCCTTTCTGTGCTTCGGCCAAAACATCGACACATAACTACGTCTTTCTTGAAGGCGTCAGAGCCGCTCTTTGTGCAGACCAGAATTGGAATAAAGGCGAATATGATTCCCCTCCGGTTGATGGACTTAAAGCCTTTGCAAGAGTCTATGCGGGTTGGGCTTTCTCTCAAACCTTTTATCGTGACTCCTTGTTTCAGGAAATCGGTTATGAGACTATGGAGGACTTGTTGATTGATTGGGAAAATGACCATGTTGAGAACTGGGATGCCAACAACCTCTTGGCTAAACTTGCGACATGGCAGGCAAGTGATATCAGTGTTGGCCCTCTTTATAAAGGTGATTTTGAAATGGCATTGAAGGCAATTCAGGCAAGAACTATCTTGATGCCTTGCACACAAGACCTTTACTTTCCACCTGAAGATAATGCCATTGAGGCTAGTTATATTATGAATGCTGAGCTTCGTCCATTTGATTCTCCATTTGGACATTGTGCAGCTAACCCAGGAAACGACTCTGGTTTTGAGGCATCGCTTGAGAGAGCTATTGGCGATTTACTTGAAACATAAAAAACGGGAAAGATATGAAAATTACTTGGCAAGATTTTGAAAAAGTTGATATAAGGGTTGGCACGATAATTAAAGCTGAGGACTTTCCTGAGGCTAGAAGTCCTGCATTTATTCTGCACGTAGATTTTGGTTCAGAGGTTGGTATCAAGAAGTCTAGCGCTCAAATCACAAATCTGTATACAAAAGAACAACTTGAGAATAAACAGGTCATGGGGGTTGTGAACTTTCATCCTAAGCAAGTCGGTCCAATGATGAGTGAATGCTTGGTTTTAGGTTTCTATAACCAAGATAAAGCTGTAGTTTTGGCAGTGCCCGATACGCCTGTTGAAAATGGCGCTCGTCTACTGTAGTATATTTTCTTGCGCCGTTTCTATGGCAATTGAGTTTTATTGAATGATTAAAAGATGAAAAGATCAAGAATAAATGATATTTTGACTGAATCGGATGAAATGATACGTAGTTTTGGCTTTAATCTGCCAAAATTTGCTTACTGGTCTGTTAAAGAATTTGTTAATAATAAGGATGTCGCTCAGAACATAATCAATTCCCGTTTAGGGTGGGATATTACAGATTATGGCTCAGGCAATTTTGATAAATTGGGTTTGTTTTTATTTACACTAAGAAATGGAAAGATCGAACATCTTCGGAGAGGTATAGGTATGTGTTATGCAGAAAAACTGATGATTTCTAGGCAAGACCAGCTATCTCCAATGCACAGACATTTAATCAAATCTGAGGACATTATTAATCGTGGCGGCGCAAAGCTAGTGGTTGAGCTTTATGGCTCCAACGGTGAAGGTATGTTTGATGAAAATAGTGGCGGTACAGTTTACTGTGATGGCGTTCAAAGACATTTTAAGGCGGGTGAGAAAATAGTTTTACTACCCGGTGACAGTGTGACGCTTATGCCGGGAGATTGGCATGCCTTTTGGGGGGAAGGTGGTGATGTTTTGATAAGTGAAGTTTCTACAGTTAATGATGACAATACTGACAATGTTTTTAGAGATTCTATTGGCAGATTTGCAAATATCATCGAGGATGAGCCACCGAAGCACTTACTGGTGAATGACTACGCTAAGTGGTTCGACCTTAATAGCTGACCCCATAGAATATTTAAAAAAATATTTATGATAATTTGCGCTGGTGAATCATTGATTGATATGGTCTCTTTTGCGACAGAGAAAGGAGAAGTACAATATAGTCCACATGTCGGTGGCAGTATACTGAATAGTGCTATAGCACTCGGGCGATTGGGAGCCGATACTTATTATTGTGGTGCTATCTCTAATGACACTTTTGTGGACTTGATAGAGGATTGCCTAAGAGATTCCAAGGTTAAAGAAGATTTTATTATTAAAACCAATCGACATACAACACTTGCCTATGCTGATGTCACTGATGGTGTTGCGAAATACACCTTTGTAGATGAACACTCTGCTGGTAGGTTGCTTGATGAAAACAGCTTAAAGCCATTTGTCAATAAAATGAAAAATGCCAAAGCTTTACTGGTTGGAGGAATCAGCCTCCAGGCCGAGCCTTGTGGTACGAGCTGGCAATGGCTGGTCGAGCAAGTTGCAGGTCATTGCATCATTTATTTTGATGCCAATATCCGCCCTGACTTTATAGAGGACAAAGATAAATATCTTGAACGTTTTGAACGATTAACCAGGAAAGTAGATATTATCAAAATCTCTGAAGAGGATTATAGCTATCTATGTGGCGAACAAGACTTCGAAAAATTAAGCAGTGAATGGCTTGAAAAGGGTGTTAAGTTGATTGTATTAACCCTAGGTGAAAAAGGGGTCAAAGTGATATATGATGGTGGCAAGGAAATTAGTGTTGGTGTGGAACCAGTGAAGGTCATTGATACGATTGGTGCAGGGGACAGTTTTAATGCAGGACTGCTATTTGATTTAGATAAACAAAAAATGCTAGTACAAGAAAAATTGGCCAGTATAGATACAACAGCACTTAAAAAGACACTGACTTTTGCTAATCAAGTAGCAAGATTTACGGTAACCCAAAAGGGAGCTAATCCGCCTTGGATAGATGAATTAAAATAACTTATCAACTATTAAATAACTGAGTACAATGACCTCTATTTTTTTTGATTATTCTAATAATTACATTTAATGAGTTCAATTGTTTCTATCAAAGATCTTTCAAAAACCTATAACTCTGGTTTAGTAGCCTTAAAAAATATCAATTTGGATATTAAAAAGGGAGAAATTTTGGCATTGTTGGGTCCAAATGGTGCAGGGAAGACAACCTTAATCTCGACAATCTGCGGTATCGTTTCACCATCCTCAGGAAGTGTCACAGTTGATGGCAATGACATCATCACTGATTTTAGAAAAACAAGACAAATGATCGGTCTAGTTCCTCAGGAACTCACCCTTGGTGCTTTTGAACAGGTATTTCAGACGGTAAGTTTTAGTAGGGGATTATTTGGCTGTAAAAAGGATGATGACTATATAAATCAGCTACTCAAAGATCTCTCTCTTGATGATAAAAAGGACATTGAAGTTCGAGCATTGTCTGGAGGGATGAAGAGACGTGTTCTGATTGCCAAGGCACTTTCGCATGAACCTCAAATATTATTTCTAGATGAGCCAACAGCGGGGGTTGATGTTGAACTCAGAAAAGATATGTGGAAGATTGTGCGTCAGCTACAAGACAAAGGCGTAACCATTATCCTTACAACGCACTATATAGAAGAGGCAGAGGAAATTGCTGAAAGAGTCGGAGTGATTAATAACGGTGAGCTCCTAGTGGTTGAGAAAAAGGAGCTGTTAATGGAAAACTTTGGCAAAAAACAACTAGTCATCGAGTTAAGGGAGGTGGCCAAAGAAATTCCTCATACACTTCATAAACATAATATGGAGTTAACGGATGACGGCTTGAATATTAGCTACACTTATGACACAACAAATGAAGGAAGCAATATTCAAGAGGTACTTAAAGAAGTTTCTGACTCAGAATTACTGCTTAAGGATATTAAAATCAACCAGAGCTCATTAGAAGATATCTTTGTAGACTTGGTGAAATTAAAATGATGAATTTTAGAGCGATAAAAGTAATTTATTTGCATGAAATGTTACGTTTCTGGCAAACACTTTTCCAGAGTGTCGCTTCACCGATACTTTCAACGGCGCTGTATTTCGTTGTCTTTGGTGCAGCAATCGGATCCCGGATATCTGACGTTGATGGCGTATCTTATGGACTCTTCATCATTCCCGGTCTGACAATGCTTTCAGTCTTGACTCAGAGCATTTCCAACGCTTCGTTTGGAATCTTTTTTCCAAAATTTACGGGCACTATCTATGAAATTCTTTCAGCTCCGATCTCGTTTTATGATGTCTTGATAGGGTTTGTTGGAGCAGCTGCAAGTAAGTCTTTGTTTTTAGCGGCTATTATTCTAATCACGGCGAGCTTTTTTGTAGATCTCAACGTTGCACACCCATTTTGGATGTTGGGATTCCTTATATTGACCTGTGTGGCTTTTAGTCTGTTTGGCTTTATTATCGGACTTTGGGCTGAAAACTTTGAAAAACTGCAAATCGTACCATTACTGATTATTACCCCTCTAGTTTTTTTGGGGGGTAGCTTTTACTCTATAAGCATGCTGCCACCTTTATGGCAAAAAGTTACCTTATTTAACCCAGTTCTTTATTTGGTCAGTGGCTTCCGCTGGAGTTTTTTTGAGATTTCCGATGTTAGTGTAGGGGTAAGCCTATTGATGGTAATCGTTTTCTTGAGTGCATGCATTGGTGTTGTGGCTTGGATTTTTAAATCAGGTTACAAATTGAAACAATGAGTTTGTTGATTTATTGCTTATGATTCAAGTTACAGACATTTATATTTATCCCGTCAAATCGCTCAAAGGCATCCCACTAAAGAAAGCAGAAACTGGCTCGCGTGGCTTTAAGTATGATCGCGAGTGGATGATTACCGATAGTGATTATCAGTTCATAACGCAACGTGAAATTGAAGCAATGGCTACCATTACTGTGAGCATTACTAAAGATTTATTGTTGATGCAGTCATCAAAAGGTAACGAACTAAAGATTGATCTCAACGCTAAAAGGGAAGAGTCAGTTCAAGTGTCGGTTTGGGACGATATTTGTGACGCACTTGATGAAGGAGAAGATGCTTCATATTGGTTAACTGATGAGCTTGGGTATTGGAAGGGGAAAACCTTGAGGCTGGTGAGATTTTGTTCAGATCGAAAACGTCCAGTGCCAGAACAATACCTTCACGGTCGTGAAGCCGAGAGTTCATTTTCTGACCAATTCCCCTATCTCATAACTACCTGGGATTCATTGAAGAAGTTAAATGAAGGTCTTAGAGAAAATGGCAAGCAAGAGGTTACTATGGCTCGCTTTAGACCTAACATAGTTATAAGTGATATAACCAGTATCGAGAACAAAACATCTCTTGATCTGATTTCCCAAGACGGTCACTATGAGTTCGGTTTGAGGAAGCCATGCAAGCGCTGCAAAATAACAACAATCAATCAAGATAGCGGAGAAATCATAGACTTCAAAGAGCCTCTTGCAACTCTCACTTCACTGAAGTTTAGTTCTGAAAATTATGGTGCATTTTTTGGTCAAAATGCTATCCTGCTTTCAGATCAAGAGTGTGTTGTCAGTGTCGGCGATTTATTGCAAACAAGTCCGAAAAGGCAAAATAGCTAGTTATCTAGTGAAATCCCTCCGAAGCTCTTTTCCTGTTTCCAGGCATGACCATAAATCACTTCATAAGTTGCAGGCAACTTGTCGTTGTTTCGATAACTTTCATACATTTCAATCATCTTGTTAAATTTCGTTTTCCCAGTCAAAGACTTTGATCGGTTGTGTACAGTTTGTGCACCGATGCCCTTCAAGTCATGCATTAAATCGATAACTTTATCGTAGGTCAGTGTTAACCTTTCCATTTCCATTACTGGGCTTTGAAAGCCAGATTGCAGCATTTGATCACCAATGTCATGCATATCAGTAAACTCATTGACATGAGGATTGCTATCAACAACAGACCAACTCCGCTTTAACTCTTTAAGGGTGTCTGGACCAAACGTTGAAAAAAGAAATAAGGCTTCAGGTTTAAGAACTCTAAAGCATTCATCTAAAAGAGTTTTCAAGTCGGGACACCACTGCATCATCAAATTAGAGACAATAAAGTCAATACTGTTATCGGTGAAAGGTAATTGGTAAGCATTAGCACAAACCTTTAAGTCATGAACATTGGATAACAAAGACTGTTGTGCGAAATCGATACAGATTAATGTAGCATTGGGAAAGGCTTTAACTGCTTTTTCACTTAGAAATCCTGTTCCAGAGCCCAGATCAATTATTGTTTTTGGATCAATTGAGATGATATTCAATTTTTCTGCGAGACGAACTGAAATCTCATTTTGTAGGAAAGCACTGTCATCATATTTAGCTGACGCCTTATTAAATGTTTCCCTTACTCCAGACATTTGACCAGTTGACTTGAAAGTCCTTTCATTAAATTAAAATATTGTTCTGAACCTGCATTAAGTTTAGCACCTAAGATGTCAATTCTGAGTGCTTTTATTGGTAACCCTTCCGACAAAACGTCCATCTTTTTAGAGGTGTTTTCTGGCCCATAAAGTAAGCATTTAATTTTCAAATCTTTCATTTTTTTTCTAGCTTCCAGAGTTCTATGAATACTAAGTCGAGCCCCATGGTAAGGCGTTATGATGACGGGTTTTTGAAATTCAAAACTTTTCTCAAAGTACTGAAGTGTATCTGAAAATATTGCGAACTTCTCTGACCGGACAGGTGCTAATTGTTGTTGAAGTTCCAATTTCAATTTATTAAGTCTTGAATGAATTTTTATAAGATTGGCTTCGTAAACATTACTATTATTGGGGTCTATTATTATTAATTTCTCACTAATATATTGCGCAGTTTTTTGCATATTAACAATATCTAACCAGAGATGTAAATCAAGACCAGCATGTTCTTCATGTTCTTCATGATCCGTGTGTTTATCTTTTTCATCTTTGTTTATTTTATCTATATCTACATTTCTGAAATCATAAAGATTAAGGTCATTTATCTCACTAACAATAACTCGTGAACTATCTTTGATATTTCCAAGAGTTTTTTTGAGGCCCGTTTCAAAACTGTCTCCAATTGTTATCACAAGATCAGCATTTGACAGTAGGCTTAATTGAGAAGGTTTAAGGTGAAAAGTATGTGCAGAGTCGCTAGATTCTAAGAGCAATTTAGGTCTTGAAGTACCTTCCATAAGAGCGCTTACGATACTATGAATCGGCTTAATACTGACGACAACATTGGGTATTGACTGAGCGCCAACATTGTTAAGGCTTAAGAGGAAAGTTAAGCCCAGAAATAAACGATATATCATGGTATGCCTCAAAATCAAGGGAAATTATACGCCAACTACTTAGATCTTCATTGATTTAGCGTTCACAAACGACAATTGCTCTGGTAGGTGCTGGGTAACCTTCAATCGTAAGAGAGTCGTCAAGTGGATCAAGAAAATCTTCTAGAGAAGCCCCATTTTCACCAATCCAGGGTGTTTTGCGTTGTTCTGCTGTTGTGGTTTTATTGACATCAACAACCCTAATATTATTGAAATTTGCATCATTTAACCAAGATTTAAGAGTTTTAATGCTTGGTATGGAGTAAACATTTCGCATTTGTGCGTAACGTCCTTTGGGGATTAGCACGTAATCCTCTGGATCTTCAACTATGAGGGTTTCTAAAACAAGCTCAGCGTCCGTCGCCATCATGTCATATAATTGTGACAAGTGTTCCATATGGTCTCTCTGGTGATATAAAACACCCATAGAAAAGACCGTATCGAAAATAGCTATTTTTGGTATGTGTTCTAGTTTTACTGGTAGCAATAAAGCATTCAATGGAGATTCAATCAGTGATTTTATGGCTCTAAATTGGTAATTGAATAACAAAAAAGGCTCAATACCTAGTACCCGTTTTGCCCCTTCCATAGCCATCCTGAAAGTAAAGTAGCCATTTCCTGCTCCGACATCTAACACACGTTTGTTTTTTAAGGGTTTAATATGTTTGGTGATACGTTGCCATTTCAAATCTCCATCCCACTCACTTTTTAGTACAACGTCATTAATCATAAAAGGACCTTTTCTCCAGGGTATAAGTTTGTGGAGTGCCTCCAATAATGATTCATGGTTAATACTATCGTTATTAATACAGATAAAGGGTTGTTTT
>Ga0208522_1001932_pt1 | contig 12766 bp, 12 predicted proteins | sample ETNtaG_25_FD_185763 | JGI IMG/M metagenome (GOLD analysis project Ga0208522, IMG submission 185763) | Marine microbial and viral communities from oxygen minimum zone, Eastern Pacific Ocean - ETNP201302SV86 (SPAdes) (version 2) | ecosystem: Environmental > Aquatic > Marine > Oceanic ... | reverse complement strand
TAAAGATATAAACCTGAAAGAGGAAAAGATAAAAGAGGAGTTACTGGTGTATCAATTGAAAAAATAAAAAAAATTGGGAAAAAAATTACAACAATTCCAAAAGAATTTAATTTTCATCCAACCATAAGAAAAATATTTGAAAATAAAAATAAAATGTTCCTCACCGGTAAGGGATTTGACTGGGCGACTGCTGAACAATTAGCATTTGCAACATTATTAGATGAGGGCTATCCGGTTAGACTTTCTGGTCAAGATTCCGGCAGAGGTACCTTCAGTCAGCGCCATTCTGTTCTTAGAGATCAAAGAGATAGTACTTACTATACTCCGTTAAACAATATTTCAAAAAATCAAAAAAGATATGAAGTAATTGATAGTTTACTTTCAGAAATGGCTGTTCTTGGATTCGAATATGGATATGCATTATCAGAACCAACCACCTTGGTAGTTTGGGAAGCGCAGTTCGGAGACTTTGCAAATGGAGCTCAAGTTATAATAGATCAATTTATTACGTCTGCTGAAAGAAAATGGGCACGAGCTAACGGCATAGTAATGTTGCTTCCACACGGTTATGAAGGTCAAGGTCCCGAACATTCATCGGCAAGATTGGAAAGATTTTTACAATTATGCGCCCAAGAAAATATTCAAGTTATGAATTGCACAACACCTGCAAACTATTTTCATGCTTTGCGAAGGCAAATACATAGAGATTTTAGGAAGCCTCTAATAATTATGACACCAAAATCTTTGTTGAGAAATAAAAGATGTACTTCAAATATTGAAGATTTTACTAAAAAAAATACATTTCATAGAGTTCTAAATGATCATGCGGATTTTAAAAAATATGGCTTAATTCAACTTAACCAAGATAAAAAAATAAAAAAAGTTGTTATGTGTTCTGGCAAAATTTATTTTGATCTTATTGAGGCCAGAGAAAAAATAAAAAATAAAGAAGTATTTATTATCAGAATAGAACAATTATATCCTTTTCCTGTAAAAACACTTGCAAAAGAATTAAAAAGATTTAAGAAAAATTCCAAATTTTATTGGTGCCAAGAGGAACCTAAAAATATGGGAGCATGGAATACTGCAAGAAATTATATTCAATGGACCTTAGATTACATAAAAACAGAAAATAAAAAGGTAGAATATATTGGTAGAAAATCTGCAGCATCCCCTGCTAGTGGATATCTAAAAAAACATCTTGCACAGCAGAAGGAGATCTTGCATAAGGTACTTAGCTGAACATGTCGAATCAAATTATAGTACCTTCTTTAGGAGAATCTGTAACAGAAGCTACAGTATCAAAGTGGCTTAAACGAGTTGGAGAAAAAGTAGACTCGGATGAACCGTTAGTGGAATTAGAAACTGATAAGGTTAACGTAGAAGTTCCCTCACCCTTAGCAGGAACATTGTCATCAATAAGTGTAAAAGAAGGTGACACAGTTGAGGTGGGAGCTTTATTAGGAGAGGTTGATGAAAAAAAATCTTCTTTTATTCAAAAGACAAAAGACCATTCAATTGAACAAGAAGAAGATTCATATGTTCCGCCTAAAAAACTTAAGAAAAAAAGCATAGAAAAGTCAACTAAAAATCAAAATAAAAAAAAGACATCAAAAAATGAAGAAACTTTAACTTTAGTTGAAGATCATAGAGAGGAAAATAAAAACAGCACCTTAGTATTGGATACATTAAGTGAAAATGAAATAAATGAAATAAATGAAAAAAAAGAACAAAAATATATACCACCTAAAACCAAACAACATTTGTCTCCTGCCGTCAGAAAAATTGTTGAAGAAAATAATATCAATCTTTCCAAAGTAGAGGGTACTGGAAAATCTGGAAGAATCTCCAAAGGTGATTTAATTAATTTAATGGGAAATATCCCCGAACCTTCAAAAAGAAAAATTAGTCACGGTCCGGAAGAACGAGTGAAAATGACAAGATTAAGGGCAACTATAGCCAAGAGGTTAAAAGAAGCTCAAGAAAATGCAGCCATGTTAACGACATTTAATGAAGTGGACATGTATAATATTATGCAGATGAGAAATGATTACCAAGAAGATTTCCAGGAAAAATATTCAGTAAAACTAGGTTTCATGTCATTTTTCGTTAAGGCAACAGTTGTTGCTTTAAAAAATTTTCCAGCCATCAACGCTGAAATAGAAGGAAATCATATTACATATAAAAATTATTATAATATTTCAATTGCTATTGGAACTGACAAAGGACTTGTAGTTCCTGTGCTCAAAAATGCTGATGAGCTTTCTTTTGCAGATATAGAAAGAAACATTTTCTTGCTTTCTGAAAAAGCTAGATCAGGAAAAATAACAATTAACGACCTTCAAGGAGGAACTTTTACTATAAGCAACGGGGGTATATATGGCTCGATGTTGTCCACGCCAATTTTAAATCCTCCTCAAACAGGTATTCTAGGTATGCATAACATTGTTGAAAGACCTGTAGTTAAAGATGGAAATGTTATCCCAAGACCAATTATGTATCTAGCTTTATCATACGATCATAGAATAATAGATGGCAAAGAAGCAGTTTCTTTTTTAAAAACCGTTAAAGAATGCCTTGAGGAACCACGTAGATTGTTTCTAGATATTTAATAATGGACAATAATTTTGATGTAATTGTAATCGGATCTGGCCCCGGAGGATATGTAGCTTCTATAAGATCTTCCCAATTAGGATTAAAAACGGCATGCATCGAATCAAGAAAAACACTTGGGGGAACTTGTTTGAATGTTGGTTGTATACCTTCAAAAAGTTTATTGAATGCTTCTGAAATGTATCATAAAGCACAAACAGAATTTAAAAATCTAGGTATAGAAGCTAGCAGCATAAAACTAAATCTGTCTAGAATGATGGCTAATAAAAATAAATCAGTTTTAACCCTTACGAAGGGTATAGAATTTTTATTTAAAAAAAACAAAATTACTCATTTAAAAGGAAACGGTTTAATCCAAAATAGCAATACAATATCAGTTATAGACGATTCTAAAAAAAAAAATACTTATAAGGCAAAAAATATAATAATTGCCACAGGATCAACACCAACATCTTTACCAAATATAAAAATTGATGAAAAAAATATTGTATCATCAACCGGGGCTCTTAATTTTGAAAAACCACCAAAAGATTTAGTTGTGATAGGAGGAGGTTATATTGGTTTAGAACTCTCGAGTGTTTGGAAAAGACTAGGCTCCAATGTAACTGTAATTGAATATTTTGATCATATTATTCCGGGTATGGATAAAGATATTTCTGAAGAGTTTCTTAAAATTCTCAGCAAACAAGGAATTAATTTTAAACTAGATTCTAAAGTAACAGCCGTAAATGTAATAAAGAATAAGACTGTTGTGGATTTTACAAATAATAAGACAGCCAAAAGAGAAAGAACCGAATGTGATAAAGTGTTAATTGCCGTAGGAAGAAAATCTAATATTGCTGAAGATATAGTTAAGATAGGAATTAAATTAAATAAGCAGAAGAAAATTGAAGTTAATGAAAAATTTGAAACCTCAATCAAAAATATTTACGCAATTGGAGATGTTATAAACAAAGGACCTATGCTGGCTCACAAAGCCGAAGACGAAGGAATAGCAGTTGCAGAAATAATCGCCGGGCAAGCTGGCCATGTAAATTATGATGTTATACCTTCAGTTATTTATACATCACCAGAAGTCGCAATGGTTGGAAAAACTGAAGAAAATCTTAAAAAGGAAAATATTAAATATAAAATAGGAAAATTTCCATTTTTAGCCAATTCAAGAGCAAAAGTTAATAATGAAACAGAAGGTTTTGTTAAAATAATATCTGATGCAAAAACAGATAAAGTTCTATCGGTATCAATGATTAGTTCAGTTGCTGGAACCATGATTGCGGAATTAGCTCTAGCAATGGAGTTTGGGGCAAGCTCTGAAGATATAGCAAGAACATGCCATGCACATCCTACACACAGTGAAGCTGTTAAGGAAGCAGCAATGGCAGTTGATAAAAGACCAATTCATTTTTAATATTTGTTTAAAAATTATGATTAATAAAGCTATGATCCTTGCAGCAGGTTTTGGAAAACGTTTAAACCCACTTACAAATAACTGCCCAAAACCTTTGATTAAAATTGGCAATGAAACTTTATTATCAAACACAATCAATTTTCTTCAGGAGCTTGGCATAAAGCAGATTGTAATTAATACTCACTATTTAGGTGATCAAATTAAAAAATATATTAATGAAAAAAAATTCAAATCCAGTATTACTATAGTAAATGAAAAAGAAAAAATTTTAGATACAGGCGGAGGCATATTTAATGCTTTAAAATATTTTAATGAAAGTTTTTTATGTGTAAATCCAGACACAATTTGGAATTCAAATTATATTAAAGAGTCGAAGCAGCTAGAAAACGATTTTTTTTTAAATAAAAGACAATGTAGTTTACTTCTTGTTAACAAAACAAAAAGTTTTGACAAAAATCTTAAGGGAGATTTTAGTTTAAAAAATGGCTTGATAGAAAGAGAAAATAATAAAAATTTAAAATATATTTATACTGGCTTGCAAATCATGGACCCAAAAATTTTTTTAAATATAAATAATAAAATTTTTTCAATTAATTTAATTTGGAACAAATTAATAAAAAACAAACAATTGTTCGGTCTTGAGAGTAATATTGATTTCTTGCATGTGAGTACACTAGATATTTATAAAAAACTAAATATTAAATAGTATTTTTTTAGCTCTTTTTTCATCTAGGTATTTGCAGTCCTGTACCTTGAAATTTTTTTCAAATTTTATTAGCAATGGGTTGCCGGTAGGAACTTCAAATTCAATAATTTTTTTTTCAGATAAATTTAAAATTTCTTTTAATAAAGCCCTGCAGCTATTCCCGTGAAATACTATTAAAACATTTTTATTTGACAAAATAAAAGGTTTAATTTTTTTGTTAAAATAGGGCATTACCCTGTCAAAAGTATCTTTTAAAGATTCACCCAAAATATTGGATTTAATTTTATTTTTATAAGGATGTTCAGGCTCCATTTGTGGAGGAGATATATTAAAACTTCTTCTCCATATTTGTACTTGCTCTTGACCGTATTTTTTTATTGTATCGTCTTTATTTAAGCCCGTCAGACCTCCATAATGTCTTTCATTCAATTCCCAAGCTTTATTAATTGCAATATTTTTTTTATTTAAAACTTTTAGAATTATATCTAAACTATCACTAGCTCTTTTAAGGTTAGAAGTAAAATATCCCTCTAGTTCAATATTTAATTTTTTAATGAGTTCGCCAGCGTATTTAGCCTCAGCTTCACCTTGCGATGTTAACTCAACATCATAAAATCCAGTAAATCTTCGTTCCAAATTAAACTTTGATTGTCCATGCCGAACTAATATTAAATTACTCATTTCGTATAAAATATAATAAGTGTAAATGTAAGTATTGTATATTAATAAAATGATTTGGATATTAAAATATATTTTTCATTTCTCAGTGTTATTCTTAATAGTCATTTCTCTTTGGCCAGGAAGTTTACTTGGATTTTTATTTTATGGTGATTGGGAGCAACAACCGAATTTAGTAGAAAATCCATTTGGAACTACAATTAACCATTTTATTTATTATATTTACCTTTCTTTATTAGGTTTTTTCATTTATTTAAAAAATGAAAATTTTAAAAAATTAGTGTATGGGTTGTTTTTTTTATCAATAACACTTGAACTTTTGCATTTTGTAATCCCTAATCGTGCTTTTCAATTAGCGGATTTGCTAAGTAATATTTTTGGCGTAATGGTTGCTTATTTAGTAATAAAGATTTATTTATTTGTTGATAAATCATGAGCGACAAATTTTCAGAAAGAGAAAAGGGGTTTGAAAAAAAATTTGTAAGGGATGAAGAACTACAATTCAAAGTTCAAGCACGTAGTAATAAATATATAGCAGAATTTGTTTCAAACAAATTAAACAAAACAGAAGATGAGAAGCAAAAATATATTCAAGAAGTAATCAAGGCAGATATGGAAGAAGCTGGTAATGAAGATGTTTTTAGAAAAATTAAAAAAGATTTTCAAAAGGCTTCAGTCAATATAGAGGATTCGGAAATTAGAGAGGAAATCGAGAAAGCTTTAAATCGTGCCAAAGAAGATTTTAAATAAAAATTTAATTTATTTTACTATTTTTCTTTTTTTAGCTTCGTGTACTTCTGTACCCAAATATCCTTCTAATGCATGCAAAATCTTCGGAGAAAAATATTTTTGGTATAAACACGCAAAAAAAAGCTCTGAAATTTATGGAGCTCCTATTCATATAATTTTGGCTTTTGTAAACAAGGAATCTGGTTTTAATCGTTGGGCTAAACCTAAAAGAAAAAAACTCTTTAAAATTATTCCTTATAAAAGACCTTCTAGTTCATTTGGTTATTCTCAAGCGGTAAATAAAACTTGGGAACTTTATAAAACTGAAACTAATAATCCATTAGCATTAAGAACCCGATTTAAAGATTCTGTAATGTTTATTGGTTGGTATATTAAAAAAACAAATAAAATTAATAGGATTCCTCTTGATGACGCTTATCGCCAATATCTAAATTATTATTTGGGTTGGGGAAATTATGCCAAAAAAACTTACAAAACTGATAAAAAATCAATTATTTATGCAAAAAGTGTGCAAAAAAAATCAAAGATTTACAGAAACCAATTAAAAGAATGTCAGAAAATCTTAGATAGAAATAAATATATTATTTTTTGAGTTCTTTACTTAATTGAAGATCAACCGCATCAATTCTTTTTGTATTTTTTGTAAGAAGAATATACATCGTTGGAGTAACATAGAGCGTAAAGAATGTTGATATTAACATACCTCCAAAAATTGTAGCGCCCACAGCTAAACGACTACCTTCGCCAGCTCCTGGTCCAATATTTCCTATGAGAAGAGGTATCATCGCAATCATCGTAGAAAGAGATGTCATTATGATTGCCCGGAATCTTCTTTTACACGCTTCTAATGCTGCACTTTCAATATTTTTTCCTGTCCTTCTAAGTTGATTAGCCCAGTCTACGATTAAAATTGAATTTTTTGTAGAAATTCCAATTAGAATCACAAGTGCTATTTGGGAAAAAATATTTATGCTAGAATTAAATAACAAAATAAAAATAATCCCACCAAATACACTTAGTGGGACCGTCAACATAATTACCACAGGATGGATAAAACTATTAAAGTTGGCAGCCATGACTAAAAAAGCTGTTATTAAAGCTAGACCAAATATAATAAATAATTCATTGCTAGTTTCTTTGAGCTCTTCTGATTTACCCTTCCATTCAATTCTTGCATCTGAAGCATTTTTATTTACTATTTTTTCAAGATAAACCAGAGCTTCTGAAAGTGTATAATCTCCAATTAATCTTGCGCTAATCGTAATAGCACGTTGCCTATCGTATCTTGCCAGAATTTTTGCAGAGCCAACTTCTTTAAATTCTACTAAATTTGCTAGTGATATTAATTTTCCTGTAGTCTCTGAGCGAACAAAAATTTTACTTAAATTTTCACTTCTTTTTCTATTTTCAATATCTGCTTGAAGAATAATAGGATATTCCTTACCTTGTTTGCTGAACTTTGTGACAGTCTTTCCAGAAAAAAGTATACTAACAGTAGACCCAATAGACTGAATTGAGACACCTAAATCTTGTGCTTTTTTTCTATTTATTATTAATTTAATTTCTGGTTTATTTTTGGAATAATCTGATTCAATTGCAGCTAAATTTCTATTTTTTCTTAAATCAATCATTATTGATTTTTGCCATTTTTCAAGTTGATCATAGCTGTTTCCTAACAAAACCATTTGTACTGGTTTATTATAACTGCTAACACGAATACTTTGTGGAGATATGGGAAAAGCAAGCGCCTGTGGAACAGTCACAATTTTTCCTATAGCCTTTCTCATAATTTTTATTGAACTTTCATTTCTATTCTTCCAATCGTCTAACAAAGCTATAATAATGAAACTGTTATAAGATTTGCTTGCTCTACCAAATCCAGGAACTCGCATTATTACTCTTTTATAAGATTCGCCGTCTTTTTTAATAAGAGGAATTAATCTACTTTCTATTTCCTGCGCTTTGTCTGCCGTGTATTGAAATGATGAACCTTCATCAGTTTTTCCAATAACCAGGTAAACTCCCCTATCTTCATGAGGAAGCAATTCTTTTTTGGAAAAATTAAAAAGTAATGTAGAAGCTATTACAACAAAAACCATAAATGCAATTATAATTTTTTGTTTATTTATCCAGTAATTTAATGTTTCAGAATAAAATTCTAAAAAAGATTTATAGTACTTTTCAAACTTTAAAACGATCTTTGATTGTTTGGTATTTTTTTTGAGAAATTTACTCCCAAGCATTGGAGAAAGTGTTAGGGCAACGAAAGAAGATACAACAATTGCAAATGTTAAAGAAATTGCAGTTTCTTTAAATAGCGTACCAGATATTCCTTCTATAAAAATTAAAGGCAAGAAAACTGCAACCAAAACTAAGGTGGTTGATATGATTGCAAACGTAACACTTTTTGATCCATTAACGGAAGCCACTAACGGAGTCTCTCCATTTTCTACTCTATTATAAATGGCATCTGTCATTATAATTGAGTCGTCAACAACTATGCCTATCGCTAAAATTGCTGCGAGAAGCACAAAAATGTTTATAGATAAATCAAAGAACCACAAACCTAAAGCTGAAGAAATTAAACTAACCGGCAGCGCTACAGCAGGAACAATTACAGCTTTTATATTTCCTAAAAATAAGTAGATAATTATAACGACAAGCACGAAAGCTATAGCTAGTGTTTTATACACTTCATTTATTGCTGCATTAATGTAGGTTGCTCTGTCAAATGAAACACCCAGTTTTAGTCCATCAGGTAAAGTTTTTCTAACATCTTCTATTCTCTTTCTAACCCTTTTAGATAATTCTACTGTGGAGGCTCCAGCTTTAGCATAAACACCAATTCCAACCACTTTTTCATTTGGTTTTCCATCTTTGCTCTGTGCTTTAAAAAGAGTTTTTTCAGATACAGGGCCATATTTTACTTCAGCAATATTTTCTAAACGAACAACACTATTTTTAACTTTTTTTATAGGCAATTGTTTTATCGCAGATAAATCTTTGTAAGCTTTATCAAGATTAATTGTTAAATCGATATTAGTAGCTTCCAAACTTCCCGCCGGAAGACTGATATTTTCTTTTCTTAAGGCTTCCTCAACTTCTTGAACAGTTAGATCATTAGCAGCCAATTTAGTTGGAGAAATATATATTCTAACACTTAATTCACGAAGCCCACCAACCAAAATTCTTCCAACACCCTTAACATTTGAGAAATTATCTACAAGATACCTACGTGTATAGTCTCCAATTTCTAAATCCGTCCAAGTGGTACTCGAAACTCCCAACCACATACTTGTGGTAAAACCCGCGGACTGTTTAAGTATTTCCGGGGCATTTGCATCTTCCGGAAGATTGTCAGCAACTCTGCTTACTCTATCTCGTATATCATTCGTAGCTGCGTCGAGATCTATAGAAGTATTAAATTCGATTTTAATTGTAGCCCTTCCGTTTTCTGAAGTAGAATCAATGTTTTTGATGCCTTCAGCGCCTCCAATGACATCTTCAATTATTTCGACAATTTCAGATGAAATAATTTCAGCCGAAGCACCCTGATAATCAACCTGAACCTGAACTACGGGAGGTTGCAGACCCGCTGGCAATTCTCGTACTGGCAATTTCCAAAATACAAACAATCCAAAAACTACAAGTATTATTGAAAAAACTGCTGACACTACCGGTCTGCGAATTGAAAGATCTGTTATAAACATTATAATTTTTTATTGCGATTTAATAATTGGTTTTATTTTCATACCAGGCCTAACTTTAGTTAATCCCTCTGCAATTATTTTGTCTCCTACATTTAGGCCTTTCAAAATTTCAAGGTTTCCTTGGTAACGGATTCCAGTTTCAACTTCAGTTTTCTTAATCATGTTATTTTCAATTATTTTGTATACGAAATTTTTACTTCCCTCATACATAATGCTAGTATCCGGAACACTTATTGCATTTTTTTCATTATAAAATATTTCTATTTCTAAAAGAGAGCCAGGGATTATTTCGGCTTCTTCGTTGTTAATTTTTGCTCTTGCTAATATTGACCTAGTTTGAGGATCTACACGTGAAGCAACAGACTCGACTTTTCCTTCGTATATTTTATTTTTATATGCGGAAAATTTAGCCTCAAGGTTAAGATCCTTTTTTAATACCGATGCGTAAACTTCAGGTATTTTTAAGTCACATAAAACTTTTCTAGAGTCGTCCAATGTTAGAATGATTGTATTTTCAGAGCCCAAGCTACTTCCGCTAATACCTCTTTTTCCTATAATACCTGCAAATGGAGCTATAATAGTTTTAGTTGTCAATTTTGCTATAATATCACCTTTATTAACTTTTCTGTTAAAATTAATTGGTTCTAATAATTCGTTCTTTTTTATTTTATAATTCACTGATGATGTGCTGAGAGATGTACAATAACTCTCTAAAGATTCGCTAAAACTTTTAGATGAAACCACTTCTACAATTACTCCTGGTGGCGGTCGTTTAGAAAATTTTTTTTTAAAATAAAGTCCTATGCCGTATCTTCCTATTATAATTAAAGCGACTATTAGAAAAAATATTATTATACCAATTGTTATTTTTTTTGATCTTTTCATTTATTTTTTCCCCCACTCGGCATATGAACCATCATAAATTACAGCATTCTTATCACTTATCAAAAAATATGCTAGACCCAAAACACACGCAGTTACTCCTGAACCGCATGAAAAAACAGTGGGTTTATAATAATCTACATTATTTTCCTTAAAAATTTTAGCTAATTCAAATTTAGACTTAAATGTATTTGTTTCAGATTCTATGCAGTTTTGAAAAGGAATATTCTTTGAACCTGGTATGCATCCTTTTTTTAAGCCAGGTCTGGGCTCTTCTTCCTTTCCTTCAAAACGTTTGTGACTTCTTGCGTCAACTAAAATAAATGAATTATTTATGATGTTATCATCAATTTCTTTTTTATTTTTAATCCAGTTAACATTTTCATTAGTTTGATAACTATTTTTTTCCACTACTTTATCTACTATTTGTGTTGTAGGTCTTTTTTCTTTTAACCATTTATAAAAACCACCATTTAAAACTGAAACTTTATTATGTCCAAAATATTTAAGTGAAAACCATAATCGACACCCACTATAGGAAGGGCTGTTATCGTATACTATTATATGATCATCATTTGTGATGCCAAATTTACAAAGCATTCTAGTCCAATAATCTGAGTTAGACATCATGTGTGGATATCGTGAATTTTTATCACTATGTTCATCAAGATCCCAGAAGATTGAACCTGGTATATGTTTTTTTAAATATTCTTTTTTGGCATTTCTTTTTGAGTTAGGTAGATGCCAGCTCGCATCAAATATTTTAACTTTACTTAAATTGTTATTAAACCATTCTGTTGAGACCAAAGTCATTTTTTTGTTTTTTTTTGAAAATATTTTTGGTGATATTCTTCTGCCTTACAGTAGTTTTTTTCTTTAGATATTTTGGTAACCACTTTTCCTTCTAATTTTTTATTTACATCTTTCAAGACTTTTTCAGCAATTTTTTTTTCTTCATCTGTATTATAAAATATTTCAGAACGGTATTGGTATCCAACATTTGGACCTTGCCGATTTGGAGTGGTTGGATCATGAAATTTAAAAAATAATTTTGTGACTTCTTCATATGAAAGTATTTTTGGATCGAACTCAATTTTAACAACCTCTATGTGTTCGGTATTACCTCCACAAACTTGTTCATAACTTACAATTGGATCTTTGCCTCCACAATAACCACATTCAGTTGAGATTATACCACGAATTCCTTCATATTTTGCTTCATCCCAAAAACAACCAATTCCACCTATAAATTTTTGCATAATATTTTTTAATTTAGTGATAAATATAAATCAAAATACCAAAATGATCAAAAATCAAAACCATTTAGGCGGAATATGCATGATCTTAAGCGTTTTATTTTTCTCTTTTATGGACTGTCTAATTAAAGTAACTGCCACCGACTTTGCTGTCGGACAAGTTATGTTTAGCCGAGCTTTATTTGGTCTTATTCCCATTTTTTTTTTGATACCCAAAAATAGATTAAAAAATTTTTATAAAACAAAACATATAAGCCTTCACTTCCATCGAAGTTTCTGGGGAGCTATTGCGATGTATTCTATTTTCGTAGGAATTAGAAACCTCGGTTTAGCAGAGGTTACTTCAATAGCATTTTCGGGACCAATTTGGGTTGTCATATTTTCTATTTTATTTTTAGGTGAAAAAATCAGAGCTAAACGTTGGATTGCAGTAGGTCTTGGATTTATAGGAGTTATTATAATTTCAAAACCTGGATTTGATAATTTAAATTTTTATTATATTTATCCAATAGTATTTACACTTGGATTTGCAAGCGTTTCTATTTTTATAAGAAAATTAACCTTAGTAAACGAACCTATTTATTTGATAGCTTTCTATTTTTCAATTTGCTCTGGAGTCATGGGACTTTTAACTTTGCCATTTGGAGGGTGGGTTATGCCAACACTATATGAGTTAGGTTTATTAATTTTAATAGGACTGTTTGGAAGTATAGCGAATCTCCTTTTGACCCAAAGTTATAAATTAGCTGAAGTTAGTCTAACA
>Ga0208522_1001931_pt1 | contig 12769 bp, 8 predicted proteins | sample ETNtaG_25_FD_185763 | JGI IMG/M metagenome (GOLD analysis project Ga0208522, IMG submission 185763) | Marine microbial and viral communities from oxygen minimum zone, Eastern Pacific Ocean - ETNP201302SV86 (SPAdes) (version 2) | ecosystem: Environmental > Aquatic > Marine > Oceanic ... | reverse complement strand
ACGCCGAGGTGGTCGTGAACGCCGGTGGCCTGTGGGCTCGGGAACTGGGCCGATTGGTCGGCGTCGAACTGCCCCTACTGCCCATGGAGCACCAGTACGTGATCACCGAGGAGCTGCAGGAGATTGTCGACCACGACGGCGAGCTGGCGGTGACCATTGACTACGAGGGTGGCGTCTACACCCGGCAGGAGGGCAACGGTCTGCTGGTGGGAACCTATGAAAACGCCGGAAAACCCTGGTCCGTCGACACCACACCCCTGGACTTCGGGATGCGCCTGCTGACTCCCGACCTGGAGCGGTTCGCCGACCGGATCGAGGTTGCCCAGCAGCGAATGCCTGCCCTTGCCTCCGCCGGCATCGCCCGGGTCGTTAATGGCCCATTCACCTTCGCCCCGGACGGCAACCCACTCATCGGCCCGGTCCCCGGTATCGATAACTACTGGGTGGCCTGCGCGGTGATGGCCGGGCTCTGCCAGGCCGGCGGTGTCGGCCTGTGCCTGGCCCAGTGGATCATTGACGGTGAGCCGGAGATGGACGTGTACGCCATGGACGTGGGCCGGTTCGGAGGCTTCGCCACCAGGGATTACACCTTCCTGAAGTCCCAGGAGAACTACCGGCGACGCTTCATGCTCACCTACCCCAACGAGGAGCTGCCCGCGGCCCGGGAATGGCGGACTACGCCGTCGTACAACGCCCTGGACGCCCAGGGAGCGGTATGGGGTGCATCCTTCGGTTTGGAACATGCCCTCTGGTTTTCCCCGGAGGGCCCCGGACAGATCGAGATCCCCACCTTTCGCCGGTCCAACGCATTCGAACCAGTCGCTGAAGAGTGCCAAGCCGTGCGTACCGGTGTCGGCCTCCTGGAGATCGCCAACTTCGCCAAGTACGAGATCTCGGGTCCCGGGGCTGCTCGCTTCCTCGACGGCATCGTGGCCAACCACCTACCGAAGGTCGGGCGCCTGACTCTCACCCCGATCCTGACCCAAAAAGGTCGGCTGGCCGCCGACCTGACGGTGGGTCGCCTAGCCGAAGACCGGTTCGTGCTGTTCGGCTCGGGTGCCATGCCGGCCATCACCATGCGCCTGTTCCTGCATCACCTCCCCGACGAGGGGGTGACGGTCGTCGACCGGAGCGAGGACCTGCTGGGCTGGTCCCTCTCCGGTCCGGACTCTCGAGACCTCTTGGGTCGGCTGACCGACGAGGACGTCTCCAACCACGGCCTGCGGTTCCGGGACCTACGGGAAATGACGGTTGGTGGGGTGCCCGTAGTGCTGGCCCGCCTGTCGTTTACCGGGGAGTTGGGCTACGAGCTCTACTGCACCGGAGAACACCAGGAGACCTTGCGGCAGGCCATCGTGGCAGCCAGTGGATCCGGAGGGGAGGGCCGCAAGTTGGACGTCACCCCGTTCGGAAGCCGAGCCTTCATGTCCCTACGCCTAGAGAAAGGTTTTGGTGTGTGGAACCTGGAGTACCGGCCTGACTTCACCCCGGCCGAGGCCGGCATGTCGCGGTTCGTGAAGGTGGATAAGCCGACCAACTTCATCGGCCGGGAGGCGGCCAGAGATGAGTTGGAACGGGGCCCGTCCCGCCGCCTGGTCACCCTGGTCATCAACGCCGATGACGCCGACGCCATCCACGACGAGCCGGTATTCCACTCCGGCGAGTGCGTAGGGTTCCTCACCTCCGGTGGCTTCGCCCACCACATCGGCTGCAGCGTCGGGCTGGGCTACATCCCCGCTCATCTCGCCGACGGGTCCGCCGGCCTTGACGGATTCGAAGTTGAGATCCTGGGACAAATGCGTCCAGCCCGCCTCCAGTTGGAACCCTTGTACGATCCCGCCGGTGAGCGGATGCGCGGCTGAGTCGATCAGTTGCCATCCTTCGGGAGTCCCTGTGGACGCCGACAATCCGAGTAACGAGACGTTCAGCCTGTGCGCCCGCGGTGCACAGCCAGAGTGATCCGAGGAAGCATCATGAGTGACAACGAACGCTACGACGCCATCATTATCGGCGCCGGCGTGATCGGCGGTGCCACCGCCTTCGAGTTGGCCAAGAAGGGCTGGAGAACTCTCAACGTCGACAAACTTCCAGCATCCGGCTATGGGTCAACGAGTAATTCGTGCGCCATCGTGCGTGCCCACTACTCAACATTTGACGGCGTGGCTATGGCCTACGAAGGCTTCTCCTATTGGAAGGACTGGTCGAACTACCTGGACAGTGAGGACGAGCGCGGCCACGCCCTTTACATGCAGTGCGGAACCGTCCTGTTCATGCTCGAGGGCGGACACCACGAAAAGGTCCTGCCGCTGTTCGACGAGGTGGGCGTGCCTTACGAGGTGCTGGACAACGACCAGCTCCGGGAGCGCTACCCGTTCTACGAGCACGGAACCCACGGCGAACCCTGCCGTCCCGAAGACGATCGCTTCTGGACCGAGCCGGAGGGAGAGTTGATCGGCGCCCTCTACACCCCGGACTCGGGCTATGTCAGCGACCCACAGCTGGCCACCCACAACCTCCAGCGGGCCACCGAGGCCAAGGGTGGCGAGTTCCGCTTCAATACTGAGGTGGTCGAAGTCCGGCAGGCCGATAACCGGGTGACCGGGATCACGCTGGCCGACGGTACCGAGGTCGACGCTCCGGTAGTGGTCAACGTGGCCGGACCGCACTCATTCGTCATCAACAAGATGGCCGGCGTGTACGACTCTATGAACATCAAGACCAAGGCCCTGCGCCATGAAGTGCACCACGTCCCGTCGCCGACCAACCTGGACTTTGAAAAGAACGGCCTTCACTCATCGGACTCCGACCTGGCCATCTACGTCCGGCCCGAGTCGGGCAACAACATTCTGATCGGCTCCGAAGACCCAGCATGTGACCCGCAGGTCTGGGTGGACGACCCCGACGTCTTCGACGACGTGGTGACCGACGAGCAGTGGAACGCCCAGGTGCTGCGCCTGGCCCGCCGTATGCCCGACCTCGGCGTACCGTCCGAGAAGAAGGGCATCGTCGACCTCTACGACGTGTCCGACGACTGGATCCCCATCTACGACCGGACCGACCTGGCCGGTTTCTACGTAGCCATCGGGTCGAGCGGTAATCAGTTCAAGAATGCCCCGGTGGCCGGCTACTGCATGGCCGAGCTGATCGAGGCTGTCGAGGGGGGCCACGACCACGACGCTGACCCCGTGATGGTCACCGGCGTCTACACGGGCCTCGAGATGGACATGGGCTTCTACCGGCGCAACCGGGAGATCAACCCCAACAGTTCGTTCTCGGTCAACGGCTAACCGACGTCTCGAGTCTTACCTGGAACCCGTTCGGGGGGATGTCGATCCGTTAGGAACACGGTGAGCGCACCCAAGAAATACCTCGTCGGTCAGGCTCGATCCGTGGGATCCACCACTCGGAAGATGCGCCTTAACTCGTCGCGGGTGTAATCGGCACTGAGTGACTCTTCGTCTCCAGGCTCCTCAGCAAGGACCCGTGGTTCGGCGTCGTACTCGAGGCGCAAGGCACGGCTGAGTGCACCGTGCATTGCGTAGGTGCCGACTATGTAGGCCAACTCCAGGATCTCCTCGTCAGACAAGTGGTCCCTAAGGGCGTCGAACACGCCATCGGGGACACGACCGTGTTGGATAGACAGGGCGTCGGTGAAAGCCAGGACGGCCCGCTCGGCGTCGTCGAAGCAATCGGCTGTCTCCCAAGACTCGATGGCAGCGATCTTCTCGTCGGGGATGCCGACGGTGCGACAGGACTTGCAGTGCTGGGAGTAGACGAACCTGCTACCCACACACCAGCCAACCCGGGTTTGGCCCAATTCCCGGAGTTTCGGGTCAAGGAGGCGCCGAGAGCTCCGGTATAGGGCAAATCCCGCCACGGCATGGTCGAACACGTCGGGAACCAGGGCAAAGGTGGTCCACCAGTCACCCGGAGTACCCGTCGGAGTGCCTGGCTCGTCGACCGGGTCCCGGTCGCCGAAAAGCAACTGGAAGATCGGCTCGGCTCCCGGATGGAGATCAGCTCTTCGGACCTGGCGCAACCGTGCCATAGCCGGATGGTAGGGCTAGCCCTTAGACCAGTCCTCAGCCGGGCGGCCGCCGACCCAGACCGGATTCCTGCAACCCAGGGTGGGGTCAACTAATAGGGCTCTCCGGCAAAGGTGGCCCGTCATCAACCACCGCAGGTGAACCGACTAGCACTCGTGTCTTGAAGACCTTGTCGATGAGACGTTGGTTCTTGGCGTCCCACAGCGGCCACAGAATGTCGATGAGTTGGAGGGCGCTACCGATTCCTTGAATCCCACCGACGATGCCTGGGATCAGCCAGCGACCCACGCCCTTGGCGCCACCAGGGACCAGACCGGAATCTCCGTCGACCAGGTGAATGCCAAGGCGCCGCTTGCCGGGTGTCAGGCCGGTAACACCCTGGCGGTAGCCAAATAGCCACCCGCCCCAAATCAGCCATCCAAGGCTCAGGACCCCTCCGATCACGATTAACAGGACTGCTGAACTGTCAAACGAAAAGCCCTCTGGCACGCCTGGGCGGCGTTCGTCCCAGGCCACGACGAAGCCGGCAAAGAAGACCGCCCCAGGTGCCAGGCCAACGGCGAGGAAAATCAGGATGTCGACGATGGCCGCCTTGCCCCTGGTCCACCACGTGGCGGCCACCAAGGCGGCGTTCTCAGACTCGTCCATGAGTGGAGGCTACGACGACAACCCGCCAACGCTGCCGGCCCTACGGTGTACGACACATGGCTACCGCCTGGACTACCACCCTGACCGACGGGCAAAAACACGCCTTCGCCGAAGACGGAGTGGTCCACGTGCCGAACGCCGTCGACGCCGACCTGCTGGCAGAGATCAAGGACCTCGCCGACCGACAGCTCGCCGACCCGGGCCCCTGGGTCACCGACACCGGCCCTGAACCGGCGGCCGGTCGGCTCTTCACCACCCGCTACCTGTGGCGCACCGAACCGGCCATGCAACGCTTCGTGTTCGAGTCCGGTACAGCCGAGTTGGCCGCGGCCCTAATGGGTTCCGCCACGGTTCGCTTCTACTTCGACCACCTGCTGGTGAAGGAGCCAGGCACCGAATCACCCACCCCGTGGCACCAGGACATTCCGTACTGGCCATTCCTGGGCCAGCAGATCTGTTCCGTATGGGTGGCGTGCACTGGGGCCAGCGTGCCCGAGAGCTCGCTGGAGTTCGTCCGCGGCTCACACCTCTGGAACCGGTACTTCGCACCCGAGTCGTTCACTGGAGAATCGGCGTGGACGGCCGACTTCGTGGGCGAACGTTGTCCTGACATCGAGGCGGACCGTCACGCCTGGGACATCGTGGGCTTCGACGTGGAGCCGGGCGACGCCCTGGTGTTCTCGTCGTGGATCGTCCACGGTTCGCCGGGTAACTCCGGCACAAAGCGACGGACCGCCCTGTCCACCCGCTGGCTAGGGGACGACGCCGTCTGGGCACCACACCCCGGCTGTGATCCGAGTGTCACCCAGGACGACACCACAGCCATCCCCGGCGAGTACCCGGCCGACGACAACCGCTTCCCCCTGGCCTGGTCGGCCTGACCACGGAACCAGGCGAGTTAGCGGTCGGCGCGCCGCACAAGGACCAGTGCGGCCAAAGCCAACGCGGCGGCCACCAGATACGGGGCTTCCACTCCCACCCGATCGAACAGCAGGCCAGCCAGCAGCGGTCCCAGGATTCGTCCTGACGCCCCCGCTCCCTGCTGCAATCCGAGAGCCGCCCCTCGACCCTCGATGGGAACCGTCTCCACCGTGGCGTTGGACAACGTCGGCCCGAACACCCCCTGGCCCGTGACCAGCAGCACCAAGGCCACCGCCAGGCCGAACCAGCCTCCCCCGGCTGCCAGCACGACCATGCCTGCGGCCACCAGAACCAGGGAGGTACGCAGAGTCGGCCTGGTCCCCAGGCGTGCGTTGGCCGGACCCACGATCCGGGCCTGCACGAACACCATCATCAGACCGATAGAGGCGAACAGCCCGTAGACCGTGGGATCCCCGACCTCCGGGAAGCGCCGCTCCACCAGCAGGGCGAACGTGGCCTCGAACCCGGCAAAACCCACCATGGCCACCATGGCCAGGCCGGCCAGGCGCCGCACGGCCGGTCCCGCCAAGCCCCAAGAGGCCAGCCCCCCAGTCCGGGGCTCCGGAGCGCCGGTCGGAGCCGCGCGCCCAGCTGGCAGGCGTACCAGAGCCACCAGGGCGTTGCCGGCAGCTAGAGCGGCGGCCACGAAAAACGGGAGCTCCCGACTACCCAGGGCAGCGATCGATCCGATCAGCGGACCGGCTACGAAGCCCACCCCAAAAGCGGCGGCCAGCAGGCCCAGAAGTCGAGGCCGGTCCTCTGGCTCGGCCAGGTCGGCCACCGCAGCCTGGCCCACGGCGTACGACGACCCAGACGCCCCGTCCAAGACCCGACCCAAAAACAGCACCCACAAGGCGCCGGCCAGACCAGTAACCAGGCTGCCCAGCGAAGAACCGACCAGCGCAGCGACCAGCACTGGCTTACGCCCCACCCGGTCCGAAAGGCGCCCCCACAGCGGGGCGGCCACCATCTGGGCAGCTGAGAAAACAGCGAGCACCGCGGCGGCCACGGCCGGAGAGGCCCCAAACTCCTCGGCGTACAAGGGAAGGACAGGCAGCATGATCCCGAACCCCACCATGTCTAGGGCCACCGTGAGCCACACCACACCGAAGCCCGGAGGGCGGGCGCGCCGACGATCCTCGGAGCCTCGTGCGTGGCGGGTCACGGCGGCGCAGACTAGCGGGGTGCCGGAAGCCCGCCGGTAGTCTCGGACAGTCATGGACCACCCCGACGCAGCGGCCGCTGCGCCCGTTCCCGCCATCCCCGAGCGGCCCGGCCTCGAGGACATCGAGGAGCGCTGGGACGCCGTCTGGGAAGAGCGGGGCACCTACCGCTTCGACCGGACCAGAGAACGCTCCGAGGTGTTCTCCATCGACACCCCGCCCCCCACGGTCTCTGGTTCTTTGCATGTCGGGCACGTGTTCTCCTACACCCACACCGACACCATCGCCCGCTACCAGCGCATGGCCGGGCGCGAGGTCTTCTACCCCATGGGGTGGGACGACAATGGCCTACCCACCGAGCGGCGGGTCCAGAACTACTTCGGGGTGCGCTGCGAGCCGTCGCTGCCCTACGACCCAGACTTCGCCGCCCCCGATGACGCCGGAGACCCGACGGCCATCAAGAAGCGAGGCGAGATCGACATCAGCCGCCGCAACTTCATCGACCTCTGCCATGTGCTCACCGCTGAGGACGAGCGGGCCTTTGAGACCCTTTTCCGGCGTCTCGGTCTGTCCGTGGACTGGACCCAGCATTACGCCACCATCGACGAGCGCTGCCAGCGGGCCTCCCAGCGGGCCTTCCTCCGGAATCTGGCCCGCAGCGAGGCCTACCAGATCGAGGCCCCATCCCTGTGGGACGTGACCCACCGGACCGCCGTCGCCCAGGCCGAGCTGGAGGACCGGGAACGCCCCGGCGCCTACCACACGTTGGCCTTCCATCGTTCCGACGGCGACGACGTCCTCATCGCCACCACCCGGCCCGAACTGGTAGCCGCCTGCGTGGCCCTGGTGGCCCATCCGGATGACGAGCGCTACCAGCCCCTGTTTGGCTCCACGGTGACCACCCCGGCCTTCGGTGTGGAGGTCCCCGTCCGAGCCCACGAGCTAGCCGACCCGGAGAAGGGCACCGGCATCGCCATGATCTGCACGTTCGGCGACACCACCGACGTGACCTGGTGGCGCGAGTTAGACCTGGACGTGCGAGCCATCATCAACCGTGCCGGCCGCATCAACCCGGAGCCACCACCCGGCCTCGACTCCGAGGCCGGCCGGGTCGCCTACGCCCGCCTGGCCGGCAAGACGATCTTCTCTGCCCAGGCCGAGATGGTGGAAATCCTCCGAGAGACCCGAGAACTGGTCGGCGAGCCCGAGGCCATCACCCATCCGGTGAAGTTCTTCGAGAAGGGCGACAAACCACTGGAAATCGTCACCAGCCGCCAGTGGTACATCCGCAACGGCGGCCGGGACACCGACCTCCGGACTGCCCTCATCGCCCGGGGCGACCAAATGGCCTGGCACCCGCCGTACATGCAAACCCGCTACACCAACTGGATCGACGGACTAAACGGCGACTGGCTGATCAGCCGCCAGCGGTTCTTCGGCGTTCCTCTACCTCTCTGGTATCCGTTGGACGAAGATGGCGAGCCGATCCACGACACGCCGATCGTCCCCGCCGAGGCCGACCTCCCGGTCGACCCGTCATCGGACCCGGCACCCGGCTACAACGAGTCGCAACGGGGACGACCCGGCGGCTTCGCAGGCGACACCGACGTCATGGACACTTGGGCCACGTCGTCGCTCTCCCCGCAGATCGCCTGCGGCTGGGAAGAGGACAACGACCTCTTCGCCCGCACCTACCCCATGGACCTCCGTCCCCAGGCCCACGACATCATCCGAACCTGGCTGTTCTCCACCGCCGTGCGCTCCCACTTTGAAGCCGACACCGCCCCGTGGGGGCACTGCGCCCTCAGCGGATGGATTCTGGACCCCGACCGCAAGAAGATGTCCAAGTCCAAGGGCAACGTGGTGACCCCGCTCGACCTCCTGGACAAGCACGGCTCAGACGCCGTGCGGTACTGGGCGGCCAACGGGCGCCCCGGCACCGACACGGCGTTTGACGACGGCCAGATGAAGAACGGCCGGCGCCTGGCCATCAAGATCATGAACGCCAGCCGGTTCGCCCTGGGTTTCGGAACTGACAGCGGAACCCCGCTGGCTGTCGATCCGGAGGCCATCACCGACCCACTGGACCGGGCCATGCTGCTGGGCCTGGCTGGCCTGGTCGACGAGGCCACCCAGGCCTTCGACGGCTTTGACTATGCCCGGGCGCTGGAACGAACCGAGGCCTGGTTCTGGACGTTCACCGACGACCACGTGGAGTTGGTCAAGAGCCGGGCATACGAGGGCGACGAGGCGGGAGCCGAATCGGCCCGCCACGCCCTACGGCTGGCCCTGTCCACTCTGTTACGCCTTTTCGCCCCCTTCCTCCCCTTCGTGACCGAGGAGGTCTGGTCGTGGTGGCGAGGCGGGTCCGTACACCGCCAAACCTGGCCTACCTCGGACAAACTGCGGGACGCGGCAACCGTCGACGGAGAGCATGTCGACCCGACCACCGCCGCGGTGGCCGCCGCCGCCCTAGCCGAGATCCGACGCCACAAGACGACCGAGAAGCGCTCGCTGGCCACCCCGGTTACCGCCTGCACGCTTACCGATACCGCCGAGCGCCTGGCCCTGCTACGACCTGTGCTGGGCGATGTGACAGCCGCCGCCCGGGCCACCGGAATCGACCTCGTGGAGGGCGACGCCCTGTCAGCCGAGGTCACCCTGGAACCAGCTGCCGGCTGACTCCGGGTAGGACGGACCGTGGTCCGGTGACGCACCCGCCCGGCCACCGGACGAGAATCCGGGCATGGCGAGCGACGTCCCCGACTTCGAGACCATCCGAGTTGAATGCGACGGTCGCCGGGCAACTCTGACCCTGGACCGACCGGACCGACTCAACGCACTGTCCAACCAGCTCATGGCCGAGGTGGCCGCCGCCGCCGCCTGGTTCGACCACCAGGCCGACCTGCGGGTGGTGGTCGTGCGAGGCGCCGGTCGAGCCTTCAGCAGCGGCTTCGACCTGACGGTGTTCAGCGATGAGGGCCCGTCGCCGGCCGGAGGTCGGGTTCCGGCCGATACCGGCCGCCTCATGGCCGATGCCCTGGAACGGACCTCGCCGGTGCTGGTAGCCGCTCTACACGGCCACGTGGTGGGTGGGGGCCTGGTACTCGCCGCGGCCTGCGACCTACGGATCGCCACCGACGAGGTCTCGTTCTCCATCCCCGAAGTAGACCTGGGTATCCCACTGGCTTGGGGAGGGATCCCCCGGCTGGTCCGCGAGATCGGCCCAGCCCTCACCAAGGAACTGGTCATGACGTGTCGGCCATTCGGCGCCCAGGAGGCCCTGGCCGCTGGTTTCCTAAACCGGATCGTCCCGGCCGCCGACCTTGACTCGGCGGTCGACGGCCTCGCCGAGGAGGTGGCCTCGCGGCCCCGGGCAGCCGTGCTAGCCACCAAGCGCCACGTCAACGCGGTGACCGACCAGATGGTCGGCACCGGCCGGTCGTGGTCCGATGCCGACGGCCTGACCGCTGCCCTGCGCAACCCCGAGGGCCGGGCCTCACGCGAGGCCTACCTGGCCCGTCTGCTGGACAAGCGAAACCGGAGCTGACGGTGCCCATCGCCGACCGGCTATTCACCAACGCTTCCTTCCGGACCTTGGACCCGACAGCCTCGACCGCCGAAGCGCTGGCCTCCTGGCAGGGGCGAATCGTCGCCGTGGGCAGTCGAGCCGACGTCGACGCTCTGGTCGGTCCGGGCACCGAGATCATCGACCTCGACGGGTCCACGGTGCTGCCCGGCTTTATCGAGACCCACATGCACCCCATCGCCGCCGGCGTGCAACTCGGATCCCCCCAGATCGGCTACCCAGACTGCCGGTCCATTGACGACGTGGTGGACGTTCTGCGGAAGGCTGCGGCCGCCTTGCCGGCCGACGAACCCATCAGAGCGTGGGGCTTTGACGACTCGATCATGGCTGACGACAGGCACCTCACCCGCCACGACCTGAACCGGGTCAGCACCGAGCATCCCATCTACATCCGGCACATCTCAGGCCACCTCGGTTACGCCAATGACCGGATGCTGGCCCTGGCCGGCGTCACCGATGACATCGACGACCCGAAAGGTGGCCACTTCCAGCGTGAGGAGTCAGGCCGACCCAACGGATGCATGGAGGAGACAGCAAACTTCGCCGTAGGGGCCGTCCTTCCGTTCGCCGACCCAGCGGCCATGCGGGCGGGGGCTAAGGCCATCAGCGACCACTGCCTGAAGGTCGGCACCACGACCATGACTGACGCCTTGGTGATGGCTGAGACCATGTACGCCATCTACCAGGAGGGAGTGGAGGACGGCTCGATCCGGGTCCGTACCCGCCTCTTCCCCGGTTGGCAATCCGCAGACGCGCTGCCCTTCCGTACCGGTATGGGCAACGAGCGACTGTCTGTCGGTGCCCTCAAGTTCATCTCCGACGGGTCCATCCAGGGTTACACGGCCTGTCTGTGCAAGGGGTACCACGACCGCCCCGACGTCAACGGGTACGAGGTAATCCCCGCCGCCCAGCTGATCGATCTGGTTACCGAAGCCCACGCCGACGGATGGCAGGTCGCGGTGCACGCCAACGGCGACGCGGCCATCGACAACACGCTGGACGCCTTCGAGGCCGCACTGGCCGCCCATCCTCGACACGACCACCGGCACCGCATCGAGCACTGCCAGACAGCCCGCGAGGACCAGCTGGAACGCATGGCCCGCCTCGGAGTGCTGGCGTCAGTGTTCGCCAACCACATCTGGTACTGGGGCGACCGCCACCGGGACCGCTTCCTGGGTCCAGAAAGAGGGTCGCGCATCGACCCGCTGGCCAGCTTCACGGCCCACGGCATCGTGCACGCCCTGCACTGCGACATGCCGGTCACCCCACTGGATCCGCTGTTCACCATCTGGGCGGCCGTCAACCGGATCACACGGGACGGTGAGCTCCTGGGACCCGAGCAGCGAGCCCGGGTCGCCGACGCGGTGGCCGGCTACACCTCGGCGGCCGCCTTCCTCAACCGGGAGGAACACCTCAAGGGCACGCTGGAGGTCGGAAAGTTGGCCGACCTGGTGGTGCTGGACGACGATCCGTTCGCCGTGGACCCGATGGCTATCCGGGACATCAGCGTGCGCGCCACCGTGGTGGACGGTGTAACCGAGTACGAGGCCTAATTCCGCCAGAGCCCGCGTTCCGGTCAGCAGCGCTCCAGGAGTTGACGGTAAAGCGACTCGTGGATCACGTCGGTGAAAACGTTGCCAGTTACCGGATGTGATCCGAACTTGGCTACCACCAGGTCCTTCCCCGGGTGGCAGAACAGGCGTTGGCCGTGCACACCCATGGGCATGAACGCCCCCATTACCCGCTGCAGGTTCCAGCAATGGCGGTGAAAGGTCCACCCCTCCCGGGTGGGGTAGCCCCCGCCACTCCCCGGGTAGGGCTCACCCCCGGCCACCAGGTCATCGGCCACGGGGGTCGGGATGACCTGGCGCTCGTCGGCACCCTCGCCGACCCGGCCCGACCGGCCCAGCATCCGCCCGAACCGAGCCAGGTCGCGCACGGTGCACGACATCCCGCCCGACGACACGGCAATGCCGTGGTTATCCAGGATCACCATGGCGTCCTCCTCAGCGCCCATCGGTCCCCAGATCCCCTCGGACACCCCGTCGATCCACCTCCGAGCGGTGGCCCGGGCCGTGACCCAGGCAAGGACGTCAGTGGTAACCGACTTGTAGAGGAACGCCTCGCCGGGGACCTCGGAGCGGGCTTGGAATCCGAGGATCGCCTCGTGGATTCCGTCCGGTCCGTCCCAATCCTCTGGCACGGGAGTGAACGCCATGGCCACCGCATAGCGGTGGATGTCCGACCCGTTGTCCGCGTAGTCCTCCACGAACCGGATGCCGTCTGTCATGTCCAGGAGGTTGCGGACGGTGGTTGGCGCGTAGGCCGTGTCGACCAGTTCTGGCACGTGGTCGACCACCGGGTCGTCGAGACCCATCGCCCCATCCTCGACGGCAAGCAGG
>Ga0208522_1001930_pt1 | contig 12780 bp, 12 predicted proteins | sample ETNtaG_25_FD_185763 | JGI IMG/M metagenome (GOLD analysis project Ga0208522, IMG submission 185763) | Marine microbial and viral communities from oxygen minimum zone, Eastern Pacific Ocean - ETNP201302SV86 (SPAdes) (version 2) | ecosystem: Environmental > Aquatic > Marine > Oceanic ... | reverse complement strand
CGAAATATATGGAACGAGGTCAACAAAGTTGTTGACGGCGATCCTAGGGGGATTGGCAGGATCGACGGGAGGTCCAAGGTCTATTGGGCCATTACCAGGAGCTGGATTGGGCCTACTCGTAGGCCCATCATGGCGTTTAACGGTTGTGGGAGGTGCAGCTTGCTCTGTCTGGGGAGTGAAGTCGTCGAAACAGGACTCCAAAAGAGATAACTCCTCCCCGGTTGGGTCAGCGGTCATAAACTCCGCTGCTCGATCGGCACCCACGATCGATGCCGCGCATTCGAAGGGACTGAAGTCCCCAGAAGACAACATCAGGGTCTTGGCCTCATGGAACTTTTTGAGGCTCTCCTCATAGCCAGTATCGACTTGAACTTGAGTTGTCGACGTTGTCGAGGTTGTCGCTGGCGCAGTAGTGGTCGCGGCTGCCGCAGTTGTTGGCGGTACTGAATCTTCAGATTCGACGGACGTCGCCGGACCGGGTGACGCAGTGGTTGGTTTGGTGGTCTCGTTCGTCGTTGAAGATGACGAATTTCCGCAGGCCGCAGTAAGGAGCAGAAAAGCCAGAAAGATTGCGAACTTCCTCATTGCTTGAGCTTATTGGAAAGAGAGTCAGGGGATCATTTGGGAGTGGCCGCAAGCTTTTTGGTTCGCGGCATTGAGTTGCTCAAGGTTGTGTTCCTCAGGTCCGACTTTGTGAACGCCTTGGTACACGGCGGTCATCGCGCCGGGGAATAGAAACAGCGTCAAGTCCAAATGAACAGACTAAACGAAAGGCCCTGTTCGGAATATCATTCAGTTCATGGCCGATTTTCACGCTGATGGGAAGCGATTGTGGGACACCCTCCATCAGCTCGCTGAGATCGGTGGAACCGAAGCGGGAGGTGTGGCAAGAGTCGCCTTGACCGACGCAGATAGAGCCGGTCGAGACCAATTCGTTGAATGGGTAACCGATGTCGGATGTTCAATACATATTGACCGGATGGGCAACCTTTTTGCGCGCCGAGAGGGCACGGACCCAAACCGCGATCCGGTGGTTATCGGAAGCCACTTAGATAGCCAGCCGACCGGAGGAAAATTCGATGGCGCCTACGGAGTAATGGTTGGACTTGAAATCCTGCGCGTACTCACCGACCACGAGCACATCACCAAAGCACCCATCGAAGTGGTTTCCTGGACCAACGAAGAGGGTGCACGGTTCCCTCCCGCGATGCTTGGCTCTGGTGTCTTTGGCGGCGAGTTCTCCTTAGAAGAAGGCCTAGGCGCTGTGGCTCAAGATGGGACAGTACTCATAGACGAATTAACCCGGATTGGCTATTCAGGAAGTGACCCTTGCGGAGACCGACCTGTGGGCTACTACCTAGAACCCCACATAGAACAAGGACCAATTCTTGAGGCAACCAACACCTCCGTCGGCATTGTGACCGGCGTCCAAGGAATCCGTTGGTACGACGTATCTATCAAAGGCGTCGAGTCGCACGCGGGAACAACGCCAATGGACCGACGCTTCGATGCGATGCTGAGCGCAGCTCAGGTCATTACAACTGTTGACGAAATCGCAAAGAGCCGACCAGACGGTCGTTCTACAGTCGGAGTGATTTTTTCCACCCCGAGCTCGAGAAACACCGTCGCTGGAACTGTCGATTTAACTATCGACCTCCGACATCCAGATGCTGACGAACTTTCGCGAATGAACGACGAACTAGTTCAAGCCGCGAACTCGATGAACCCTCCCGCATCAGTTGAACAAATCTGGTACTCGCCACCAGTGAAATTCGACACAGACGTTGTAGAGGCAATCCGGGAAAGCGCCACCCACAGCGGCTTCGAATCTGCCGACATCGTGTCAGGTGCCGGTCATGACGCTGTGTACATCAATCGTGTTGCGCCAGCTGGAATGCTGTTCATCCCATGCGAAGACGGATTGTCGCACAACGAAGCGGAAAACATCACACAAGAACATTCGACGGTTGGCGCGGAAGTGACCCTTCAAGCAGTACTTCGTCTTGCAGACTGACGAGCACCTTGAACTAGAAGACCCACCTTGGAAGCAACGCTTCGAAAAACCCTGGAGCTAGACCCTTGGGCGTACGGCTTCCGCCGGATCAAGTCGAGCAGCGCGCGCCGCAGGGTACAAGCCGGCAATAGTGCCGATGGCGACAGCAAGTCCGAGGCCCGCTCCAAGCGAGGTGGTTGGTACCGAAATTACCCAATCGCGACTGCTGGCATACGTAACGGTAATTAAAGCTCCCAGAATGATTCCAGCGACTCCTCCGAGGGCTGCGAGTAACGCTGATTCGAAAACGAATTGCAATCGAATATGTCCGCGGAGAGCTCCCAGGGCTCGACGGATTCCTATCTCGGTCCGCCGTTCAATGACGGAAATGACCATGACATTGGCTATTCCGACTCCGCCAACAAGTAGTGCTACCGCACCCAAACCCAACAAAAGTCCCGTAAAAGCGTTTTGTGTACTTGAGCGAGCGGCTAGTAGGTCACTTGGCCGACTGACAGAGACCTCGCTGGGAGCGTCGGGCAGAACTGATGCAGCGATGACTGACCTCGTCTCGTCGAAACGGCGTTGATCATCGAGCAACTGTTCGTTGACGCGAGCGTAGATAAGGCTCGGCTCGGGCTGTAGGTCAAACAGTTCGGCAGCTATTTCTATTCCCATCAGCGCAGAGCGGTCGATGTTGGGGGCGAGGGGAGCGGCCGCCAATATGCCTATTACCGTGAAGTACGTGTCATCCAAAAAGACCTGAGGCGATCGTAGGGTGCTGGTAATTCCTAGACGTTCAGCGGCCACAGAACCGAGCACGACAGCGGGAATGCTTACCGAAGTTGAGTCGAGAAACTGACCATCAGCGACGACACCGTCGATCATTGTAAGCGTCTCCAGGTCGACCGCTAAAGCCGTGATGCCTCCGGTTTGCTGTGCCGGAATGAATTCGTTACGGCGAACTGACGTGTTGACTTGAAAGACTGCGCTACTCGATTCAACGGTTCCGATTCGCTTCACCACCTTCGAAGCGTCCGCGGGGAATGAAACCGCGGCGCCGGTGAATGATTCGCCCGGAGTGATTTCTAGGAGGTTCGGTCCGAGAGCATCGAGTTCTGACTTCAGTTGAGCGTCACTAGATGATGTGATTCCGAGAACCGAAATCATCGCTGCTATACCGATAGCGATGCCTAAAGCCGTTAGCAAGGTCCGCATCTTTCGTGTTCGCGGGCCGAGTATTCCTACGCCGATAGCATCCGCAATGTTGATCCGGCTGAAACCGGTATTCCGAGTCATGCGGCTCTCGAATCGTTCGCTACCAAACCATCGAGCAGGGTGACCATTCCCGGGAAGCTGTGAGCAATCGCTCCGTCATGGGTAACAACAACAATTGTGCTGCCATCTTGATTGAGTTGGTGTAACAGCTCAATTATTTCTTCAGACGTCTCGGAGTCAAGGTTCCCAGTGGGCTCGTCTGCCAAAATGATTGCCGGCTCACCCATGAGCGCACGTGCTATCGCCACGCGTTGTTGCTCCCCTCCGGAAAGCTGGTGGGGAAGATGAGTCAATCGATCGCCAAGTCCCACGCGGTGTAACAAGGCAATTGCACTACTGTGCCTTCGCGCCCGGCTGATCCCCTGATAGAGGAGACCGGTAGAGACGTTCTCGACAGCGGACATACCGGCGATGAGATGAAACTGTTGAAAGATGAAACCGATTCGCCTGCCGCGCAAACTGGAAAGCTGACGGTCGGAGAGATTGCTTAAATCTTGCCCCTCAATAAAAACGTTTCCGGCCGTCGGTTGATCTAAGGCCCCCATAACGTTGAGCATGGTGCTCTTACCTGAACCTGAGGTACCAACAAGTGCGAGCAGTTCCCCCTCGCGAACTAATAGGTCTATGCCCCTAAGCGCTCTAACCGGCGGATTGCCCGGATAACTTTTTTCCACCCCAAGAAGCTCAAGGACTACGGCTTGTTCCTCCCGGGTCACGGAATGATCACCGACTGTCCGGGTTCAACGCCTCGAGCAATTGATACCTGGTTGCCATGAAAGGTACCTAATTCGACACCTACCAGCTTGACGGTGTTATCAGGGTTTACTACTTCCAGCCCGTACCCACCCTCGGCTAGGGCCAGAAGCGCCGCTATTGGAACTGCAACTGCTTCGTGCTCTATGACTTCTTCGACTTTGACGGTGACAGGGCTTTGATCGAACGAAGCTCCCGATCCAAGCAACTCGATTACCACATCGAGGTAGGTGATCTGTTGCTGTCCCTGCACGATCCGAGTCGCGACATCTGCCACATATGTGACAGTTCCTTCGACACTGTTCCCATCGGGTAGCTCAACTTCGACGATGTCGCCTATCGCGACGAGCCCGCTCAACTCCGTATCGAGGTGAACTGTCACGATTCGGCGGGTCTCGGTGACATTTACCAGACTCCCGCCATTGACCGGCTGGCCTAATCGCGCAGTTACCGCATCGACTCGAAAAGCCTTAGGTCTAAAGACGATTTGGCTTTTCTTAACAACACCGGTCGTGTCCGCTCCCACGGACTCTTGCCACCGTTCGATCTGGCTCAGGGTGATGGAAGTAACGTACCGATCTGCGCTGAGGTCATATGTGGATTTGGTGACGGGAGAGGTATCTGAGAATCCCAACTCGAAAAAATGAGTTTGGAGTTGGGCGATGTCGAGCGCGCTTGAAGTGTCCTCATCTATATCCCTAAACATCGGCATGGCGCCCCGGAGAAGGATGATTGGTTCATCATTGATCTCGTAGATCACGTCCCCGAAACCGATAACACTTCCGGGTTCAGGCAGCCAGGTAACGATCCCCGAAGAAAGGTTGGGAAGACTCTCCACGTCGCCGAAGCCGAGAGTGCCATCAACTTCGGTTTCTTTGACGAAGTCAGTTCTGGTTACAGTCGTCGTGTTCCTTGATGAAGTAGCAGCTGCTGGCTCCTGGTTGAGACGGTTGTCCGAATCAAACCAACCCCAAAGCCCAATAGCGATAACGGCGATAACACCTAGGCCGATAATCCATAAGCACGCGGTAACGGCGATTTTACGTTTCGTGTTCATTGTCACTCTCTTAGTCGCGGTAAGGCACCACGTCCGTCTTCGCTACATTTTTGGGCCGCAATCTGAAATGCCACAGGGTCAAATTCTCCGCTCGCGAAACGGTCACGCAAAGCTCTGAGTCCGGCGATGCCGCCAGCAAAATCTGGATCGGGCAGATCCTCGAAACCTGGAGTCTCTCGGACGCATGCAAAAAGATCTAAAAGGCCATCTTCGGTTTCGGCCTGTTGTTCGGGAGATGCACCTATACGTTGGCTCACCACCCCTCGTAACTCGCTGGCACATACCTCTATCAAAGCCTGGACGTCGTCTCCTTGGACGTCGATACCTAACTCGGCGAAAGTCCCGGGTTCGTATCCGCGAAGGGTCGATGAGTTCGGATCGGGCCAGGCCGGATACTCCTCGCGCATGCATGCGGCAAAATTGAGTTGAGCATCTTCGATGGAAACCGTTCCCACTGTCGACGAAGACGTTTCGTCTTCGTCGGTTTGTTCTTCTGCAGTAGCAACATCGCCACTTAGTGAAGCGATACTGGCTTCACGGTCGTCTGGCGCACTTCCACACGAAACAATCACGACCGGCAAGATGAACAGCAAACATTTACGCATGGATAAAGTTTGCAGCCCGTTTGTGAGAAAAGTCTAAAAAGGGGTTAATAAAAGTTGAAGAAGTTGGCTTGATGTCAACGATCCACCAGCACTGCGTCTCGCTGACTGACAAGCTTCACACGACAATGCCCGGGTGAAGTAGGTGCTGTTGGGCTAGGTATGCTCCCGAGATTGTCTGTAGTGAACCTGGTTCGGGGTGTGAGGCTGAGCGAAGGCAGCAAAAGCGAGGGACTAGTGAGCGATCAGGTACCTATCTCTCATGTAGAGAGCCGACTATTCGTGTTGCCGTTGAGCGAGACACTTACCGATGCCATGCACGGCGAGCACACGCATTTTGAACTCATCACAGCAACCATCACCCTTGAAGATGGTTCACAGGGCACCGGGTACACCTACACCGGCGGACGCGGAGGAAGGGCCATCCACGCCCTGATCAAACATGATCTCGCACCGGTGCTGATCGGTTCGGATGGAGCGCAGGTCGAAGCCATCAACCAGTTCATGGATGAGCATCTCCACTACGTGGGGCGCGGCGGAATTGCCGCGTTCGCGATCTCAGCTGTCGACATTGCGCTGTGGGACCTCCGATGCAGGGCACGCGGCCAGCCGCTATGGGAGGCCGCCGGAGGTGCAGCTTCGCGAGCAAAGGCCTACCACGGCGGAATCGACCTGGCGTTCACCCTTGACCGGCTGCTGGAGAACGTCCACGGTTACCTTGACAGCGGCCTCTCATCAGTCAAAATCAAAGTCGGCCGCCCCGAACTCGACGACGATGTCGCTCGGGTGCAAGCTGTCCGCGAGGTGATAGGTAGCTCAGCAGCGTTGATGGTCGACGCCAACTACTCGATGACCGTCGAAGCGGCAATCGAAGCAGCGGTACGGTTCGCACCCTACGACCTCACGTGGTTCGAGGAACCCATCCTTCCCGACGATCTCAATGGTTATGCCACTATCGCCGAACGAACTGGGATGCCCCTCGCGATGGGTGAGAACCTTCACACCATTCACGAGTTCACAGCTGCGTGTGAACGAGCGAAACTCTCTTACCTGCAACCTGATGCCTCTAACTGCGGCGGCATAACTGGTTGGCTTCGAGCGTCCGCCCAGGCAGCGCGCCACGGCATACCGATCTGCAGCCACGGTATGCATGAGCTACATGTCAGCCTTGTTGCGTCTCAAACCCATGCGGGATGGGTCGAGGTTCACAGCTTCCCTATCGATACATACACCGCACAGCCTTTACGGATTGATGAGGATCGGGTGATCGCTCCCGATGACCCCGGAATTGGTGTCGTATTCGATTGGGATCGGCTCGCACCGCACGAAACCGGCCAAAACGGAACCTGACTGGTCATAGGTCCGGGAGTGCGGCACCTCGCGAGAGATGACAGGCGAGCAGCGACAACTTCATGATCGAGCACCTCGATGGGGGACTGACGAGTATGAATCGAGGAGACCGCTAGTTCTTCGGTTACAGAGCCATCCTGGCGCCCAGCCGCTGAGAAGTGATTTCGCTCGCCTAGTTGTACGTGCTGCTCAGGTTCGTGGTCTTTTCCTTTCGTGTTGTGGAAGGATGTCGCAGTCGTCTGGCTGCTAGGGCTGGGTGTTTTGAAAGGTGAAGATATGTCATACATGGTCTTTTCGATCGGTAACGCCGATTTGAGTCACATCGGTACCTTGGCGCCGCTGGTGAAAGAAAAGTTGATGGCTCAAGGGTCATCTCGGGTTACTTCGTCGCTGATTCTCACTGGCGACCTCGCTGGTGCTGGTATTGCTACTTCGTCGTGGGATTCAGTTGACGCGAGCATTGCCGGACGAGCGGCCCTCTACGCCGACCCCGAGGCGCAGTCCGCGTTCGGTGCTGCTGGTTGGACACCGGTCACCCTCAATATCGGGCAAGTCCTGGGCGAACGTGGAGATGGCGAGGGCGCATATTCCGTGGGCGTCTCGGCTGTGTCGGCTAACCATGATCCTGCTCGGAACGATCAATTGAGTGATCTGGTGTGGGGTGTTGCGTCTAATCACGGCGTAAACGGAATGCGGAGTGTTCGAGCGATCGCTGCTGGGGAACAAACTGGTTCTTACGTGAATATCTTCTACACCGACTCCGTTGATGGCTATTTGGCTGCCTCCGCCGAACTAGCCCAGAGCGCTGAATTTGTTGGCTTCATGGCAGACAATGGTGGTCGCATTACCGGTAGGACGGTTAACAGGACCATGGGCTGAACTGGCGCAGTCCATGATTAGAGGAGGCCCGTGCGCGTTTGGTGTAGGGGCTTCCCTAACCAAGGTCGGGAGCTGATAACGAACTAGTTAGCGACGCCGAGAGCGTTTCCCTCGGGGGTCTATTTACACGGTTCCCTTAGCGGCGTTCGCAAAGGCATTAATTGTTACTGGTTGGTTGTCGTCTACGCCAAGAGCATCGTGTGTCATTTGTTTCACTTGATGGCGTACGTCGGTGGGGAGTTTGGATAAAAGAGGTCCAACAGAAGGTGAATTGTGACTTAGATTCCAAAATTGTTCGAAGTTTTCAAAGTTTCGATCCACAGAAATTTGTTTGACCTCTACTTCTTTTAGGCCGGCTTCAAGCCATGTTGATTCGAGACTGTTGATGCGTGAAACCTCGGCAGATGGCGCCACTGGATGGGGTATATCTAAGACGCGTAGTTGAGCGTTGATGGGCTCCATCGGCAAGCCGCCTCCGAAGATGTCCCAAACATAAGCTGAGATAACACCACCTGGTTTAACAACCCTGATCATTTCGGTAACGCCAACCTCGGGGTCTGGCACAAAGAACAGAACCAAAGCCATAGTCGCGTAATCAAAGCGATCGGCTTCAAATTCTAAATTCATTGCATCCCCTACCTGGAATGACACCTTCTCGGAAACGATGCGTTTTGATGCAAAATCGATTTGCTCAGAAGATGGATCAATAGCTTGAATTTCGGAGGGATCTTGCTGTTTGTAAATCTGCTCGGTGAATGCTCCGTTACCGCAGCCAATATCTAGCCAGGTTCTTGCGGTCTCCGGGGAAAGCCAATCTAGAAATTGATCGCCAACTAGTTGAGTCCATACTCCCATCCATGGTTCGTAGGACTCACCGTCCTGGAACTTAATTTCTTGTTCCACTCGTCGATCCTCCATCGTCTCACCCAAAGACGCTTGCTGCGTGGGTGCGGAAATATTAGCTATGTGGGGATGCGTTGGCTTTCTGTAGTGATGGTTTTGGGTTTCTCCGCTGCATGCGCTTCTGTGACTCAGGAGTTGTCCGACACTGAGGACCGCGGCGTAACGGTTGCTCCGACGAGTTTCATGGTTGCTTCGACGAGTATTGCGGTTACTTCGACGAGTTTCACGGTTGCTCCCACTACTACAGCGCCTATTTCAACAACGACCTTTGTTTCCAGCCAGACGACGACGTCAGCACCGTCGAGCGCGAAGGATCAGGTGGAGGAGTCAGAGCCAGTCGTTTCATACATGCCCCCAACCGAACCCGGCGAAGACACCTCCCTATGTGAACTAAAGGATTTGGCCCGAGGTGTCTACGATCCTGTTCGGGTCGGTTTTCCGCGACCCACTGAGAACGTTTCTCCGGTGGGGGTGACGAAGTACGCACTGGTTCCTGTGGACTTTCCCGACGCCACTGGGGAGCCTTCGGAAATCAGAGACGTTGCACAACACGCCCAAATCACGACCGATTACTACAGGGAAGTATCGGATGGACGCTTTGAGGTCGAATGGGTTTTGAGTGACGTGTTTACCCGGGTATCTAAGGCCTCGGTGGAGTACGACCCTACCGTTGGTAACCCTGGTGGCTCAAAGAATCCCTGGGGCGTTGAACTCTCAGAAGAAATCATCGATCTGGTTGATCCGTACCTCGATTTCACAGGTGTCGCAGCGGTCTTCTTTGTCATACCGGAGGCGACTCCCGATGACGCGGTTATTAACTCTGGAGGTTGGGGCCATTTCATGCTTGAAGGTGCTTTCAGCACTGATGAGGGCACGGTGATGTTTGCTCATGGTGCTCCGAGTACTAAAGCGACGCGCCTAAATCACGCTTGGCTGTTAGCGCACGAAATAGGTCACACTCTGGGTCCTCTCGACCTTTACGTTCCTTCGGCTACCGGAGACAATCTGGAGCACGTGCCTATGGGGGACTGGGGGCTTATGTCCTCGTTTTATGGCGCGCCAAAATCTATGACGGCGTGGAATCGATGGCTCATTGGGTGGCTCGAACCCGACTCTATCTACTGTCGTACGGCCACCTCGATCGGCTCGGTTGAGTTCACTCTCAGACCATTAGTCCTCACCGGGGTTGGCTATAGGGCCGCCATCATTCGCATAAATGACCACACTGCCGTGGTCGTAGAGTCTCGACGCGGTCTTGGAGTGGACCAGAGGCTGGGCGATCATGCCGGGATCCTGGTTTATACGGTTGACACCTCGGTCGGTCAGCACCGAGGGCCACTTCGGGTTCAAATACCCGAGGGAAGGTCGCTAGAACGTACCTACGGGCAAGGCTGGCCCGACGCACTTCTTCGTCTCGGCGACAGCGTCACTGTCGAAAGCCTCACCATCGACCTGATCCAGTCAGGTGAATATGACAGGGTTCGCATCACCAACTAGTTCGAATCCAGAATTTGTGGGGCTGCCAGCATGGACGGACTCCCCGGTTCTGTTTGGAGCACCACTCGATCTCGCATGGCGGCGTACTGGTGTGATTTTCGTAGCGCCTATCACTAAGTCCTCGGGTCAGTAGCCCTTGGTCCAGTCGATGGTGTTGGCTAGATCGTCGCCGGCGATGAGTGCACGAAGGTTGTTGCAGAAGAGTTCAATGGGACGTCGCGACCAGCGTTCAGCGCCGGCAGAGATGTGGGGGGTGATCAGCACTTTGGGGTTGTTCCACAGGCCATCTGGCGGTGGCCGATCGAACTCGCCGACGTACACGTCCAGAGCTACGCCCCTCAGCCGGGGGAGTGAGGCTGCTAGGTCGTCTTCGTCGATTATCTCGCCTCTAGCGACATTGACTAACACCGCATCATCAGGCATGGCTGCCAAGGCCTCGGCGCCGATAAGGCCGTGGGTGTCGGGGGTCAGCTGACAGCAGACCGCCACGAACTGCGATTCAGTGAGCAGGGTATGTAGATCGTCGGGTCCGCCGACCTGATCGAAACCATCGGGTTTGTCAGAAGGTGAGCGTCTAGTGCCGATGACCCGCATCCCTAAAGCTGCGCAGAGACGCCCGACTTCCTGGCCGATCCCACCTGCCCCCACGACACACACGGTCTTGCCTGCCAGCAGCGCGGGTCGATACGACATTCGGTCGAACGTGGCGCCTTCGCGGTCGATGGACGCCTGGTGAAGTCCTCTTGCGAAGTGGAGAAATGACGCCACCACGTATTCGGCGATCGCAAGGGTGTTTCCGAGACCGCGAGAGGTTGTGACAATGACGTCGCTGCCCCATAGATCACATCGATGGAGGTTGCTGGCGCCAGCTGGAGTTTGGTGAAACCAGCGAAGGCGAGGCGCCCGGGCGACCAGATCAACCGGAACGGGGAAACCGCCCAAGATCACATCGGCCGCGGCGAGTATTTCGTCTCGTTCCACTTGAGGCGGGATGTCTTGAGGTCTGCCGAGGTAGGAGTCGGCGGTCTTGTCACCCCAGGTGTCCCTGAGTTCCCCGTCGAACCACCCTGCAGCTATATGAAGTTCAATCGAGGCGTCGACGTTCTCGATCTCATCGCGGGCGGTGCGGCCGAGTGGTATCAGTGAGACAACCTTCACCCCGTCGTCCTCGGGGCCTTGTGGTTCTCATGCGAACTGATTTTGCCCTCAAGATTCCGGCAAGACGGAACGAAGTGAGAAAACTTAGCTGACATGACCGGAGCCTACGCGCTTTGTTTCTCTCGTGGCTGGGGCGGATTGTCACCATGTCGGTTGAGGGGTTCGGTACTACTGGTTTAGGAGGACATATCTGTCCCTCTCGAAACCCAGAAGCTTCGAGGAGAGGAGCCTCATCCCTTGTGGTGAGGCTCCTCTTGTTAAATGCCGATCGCCGCATCGATCTTGATCACCTGGTCCAGGGACTACGGCTCAAGTCGGCGGATTTTGTCAACTCAGCGCCGGGCCTTTCGCCTCCATGATCCAGTCGATGACGTCGTTGCCGTCTCGGGTACCCCATACCCCTACTGCACCGCGAGGGCCACCAGAAGGGACGGTTTCCACTCGCCGCCATTCGGTGGCAACGACTCTGTGAGCGATGAGCCATCGCTCATCTCGTTTCTCGAAACGGTCGACATACCGGATTCCGAAAATGTCGTCCTTGCCTTCTTTATTGGGGAATTCTCGCCGGTGGTAGGCCACAGCGTAGGTTTCGGCCCTAGCACAATCTCCGTCGATTTCGTCGACAAGGACATTGCCCATGAAATGCATTGTTGCCGTCCAACGAGGCATGAAATCTTTAGCCATATCAATGAACTCATCGACAGAGCCTTTGAACGATCCGTGATCATCGTAAGCATCGGGGTGATAGCAGGATCTAACGAGCTCGAAATCCATTCGGTCTATCCCACGCGCATAGCGGTACACAACATCGGTGATTTCCTGCTTAGCCAAGAGCGTTTCCATATCCATATCTAACGAGTCTTACAGATCGGTCCTGGCATCAGCGTCAGTAGGCGCTCGTTGTATTCGCCGCAGGCGTGAGAGACTGACAGGCGAGCTACCTACAGACGGCAGCCGCCTTGGCCGGGTGACTTATTGCCTGAACTCGGGAAGGATTTCTGAGCCGAAAGCGAAGAGCGTTTCGGTGAGTTCAGAGGCTGGCATACCGCCCAGATCACACATCAAGAGGTAAGTATCCAATCCGAGAATATCGCGGTAAGTGGACATCTTGTCCAGCACCTCTTCGCGGCTTCCACACACGGTCGGACCCCGCTCAGTCATCTCTTTTAGATCAGTCTCTCTGATGAGGTCACCCAGCGCGGGTGTGCTCAGACGTAACAGATCTCGTACCCATTCCATGTAGACCTGAAAACGAGGAGCGCTGACGCGGAATGCTTCCTGGCTTGAAGCGGCCATAAAGGTATGAGCAA
>Ga0208522_1001929_pt1 | contig 12780 bp, 16 predicted proteins | sample ETNtaG_25_FD_185763 | JGI IMG/M metagenome (GOLD analysis project Ga0208522, IMG submission 185763) | Marine microbial and viral communities from oxygen minimum zone, Eastern Pacific Ocean - ETNP201302SV86 (SPAdes) (version 2) | ecosystem: Environmental > Aquatic > Marine > Oceanic ... | reverse complement strand
GACGCCGGAGTGATCGCCTCTTCCTTAATGGAGAGGCAGCACCGGCTGATGCTCACCCGTTCCGCTGAAACCCTACGCCACCCTCGCGCCCGGTCTGTCCCCGGTGGCGCAGCATGTGATCCGCAAGGACCAAAGCCATCATGGCTTCGCCCACCGGCACGGCGCGGATCCCGACGCAGGGGTCGTGGCGGCCCTTGGTAATGATGTCGACATCTTCATTGGCCGTGGTGACAGTCTGGCGCGGGGTCAGAATGGACGAGGTCGGCTTGACCGCAAAACGACACATGATCGGGTCGCCATTGGAGACGCCGCCCAGGATGCCGCCGGCATGGTTGGAGAGAAAATAGGGCTTGTCCTCGCCCGAGCGCATCTGATCGGCGTTTTCAACACCGGTCAGGCTCGCGGCCTCGAAACCAGCGCCGATTTCCACCGCCTTGACCGCGTTGATGCTCATCATGGCCGAGGCCAGATCGGCGCTGAGCTTGCCGTAGATCGGTGCGCCCCAGCCAGATGGAACACCTTCGGCCACCACCTCGATGACCGCGCCCACCGAATTGCCCTCCTTGCGCAGCGCGTCGAGATAATCGGCCCACAGGAGTGCCGCCTTGGCGTCGGCGCAGAAGAAGGGATTCTCATCGACCAGCGCCCAATCGAAATTGGCGTAGTCGATCTTGTGCGGGCCCATCTGGACCAGGCTTGCACGAATTTTGACACCTGACAGCACCTGCCGCGCAACGGCCCCGGCTGCCACGCGGGCAGCGGTCTCGCGCGCAGAAGTGCGGCCGCCGCCGCGATAGTCGCGGATGCCGTATTTCTGGTCATAAGTGTAGTCGGCATGCCCGGGGCGATATTTGTCGCGGATCTCCGAATAATCCTTGGACCGCTGATCGGTATTTTCGATCATCAGGGAAATCGGCGTGCCGGTGGTGCGGGGACCATCGGTGCGCTCATCCTCGAACACGCCTGAGAGGATTTTCACCTCATCGGCCTCGCGCCGCTGCGTGGTGAATTTGGATTGTCCCGGCTTGCGGCGGTCGAGATCGCGCTGGATCATCTCGGGGGTGAGGGCGATGCCCGGCGGGCAGCCGTCGACCACGACCCCCAGCGCTGGCCCATGGCTTTCGCCCCAGGTGGTGAAACGGAAAAGATGCCCGAACGTATTGAAAGACATGGCGCGGCCCCGTGGTTGCCAGCGTTCTAGGCAGGCCGAGGCGTCAGGTCAATCGACCGGTTCGTCCCAGGTGTTCTCGGCCGCATGCAGCGTCATCCGGCCACCGGCAAAATGGGCAATCACACCCTGCGGCGGCGGCCAGTTGAGCACATCACCGCGCGGCGTGCCCTCGACAAGGTGCCGCAGCACGCGCAGCACACCGCCATGGGCGACGACCACCGCATGATGGGTCAGTTCGCGGGCGAAGTCGAGCAGGCGAGCGGCGACATCGTCATAGTTCTCGCCGTTTTCGGGGCGGAAGCGCCAATAGCTCTCGTCGCGTTCACCGGGCGCGAGGGCTGAATGCTCACGGGCGATCTCGGCGTGCAGGCGGCCTTCAAAGTCACCGAAGGAAATCTCGATCAGCCGCTTGTCGTGAATGACGGGCGGCAGATCGATATCGAAGGCGGCACGCATGCGGTCCATGGTTTCGGACGCCCGGCTCAGCGGCGAGGCAAACCAGTTCAGCGAGGCCGGATCGACGCCGTCGCGCTCCAGCAGCTCGCGCAGCAGCAGGCCATTGGCGTCGGCTTGCAACTGGCCGGTCCGATTGAGCGGGATATCGCGGCTGCCCTGATAACGCTGTTCACGGTTCCAGTCGGTTTCGCCGTGGCGCGCGAAATAGAAATCTGGCCAGGAAGGGGCAGTCATGGACACTTCCGCGCCACAAGGCACGGCCTTTGTTCGTCTGGAGTCTGTGGCTTGCTTGTGGCACACCCTAGACCGCCCAAGCAAGCGCAACGCCCTCATGGCTCATCTGTTTTGGAGTTCTGACATGCCCCTCACCGCTACCGAAATCCGTGATGCTTTGACCGGGATCGTGGGAAGCGATGGGGTCGTGACCGACACCGAAAAGATGGGGGCGTGGCTTAATGAACCACGCAAGCGTTTCCACCAGACCGCTGCGGCGATCGTGACGCCGCCCAGCGTGGAAGCAGTTCAAAAAGTGATGGCGTGGGCCAACCAGAACCATGTCGGCATTGTTCCGCAGGGCGGAAATACCGGACTGGTCGGTGCGCAGGTGCCGCTTTCGGGTCGCGAGGTGATCCTGAGTCTGCACAAGCTCGATCGCATCCGCTCCATCGAAGCCGCGGCCGGTGTGATGACTGCAGAAGCCGGGGTAATCCTTGAAAACGCCCATAGGGCGGCAGAAGCCGAGGGCGCGATGTTCCCGCTCTGGCTGGCGTCGCAGGGCTCGGCACGGATTGGCGGCGTGCTGTCCTCCAATGCCGGGGGCGTCAATGTATTGGCCTATGGCAATGCGCGCGAGCTGACCATGGGGGTCGAGGCCGTGCTGGCGGATGGGCGGCTCTATCGGGGGCTCAACGCGCTCAAGAAGGACAATACCGGCTATGACCTCAAGGATCTTCTGGTGGGCGCGGAAGGCACGCTCGGCATCATCACGGCTGCAAGCCTGAAGCTCTATCCCCTGCCCCAGGACTATGAGACGGCCATCGTCAACGTGGCCTCTCCCGAAGCGGCACTGGAATTGTTTCAGCTGATGCGTGAACGCGTTGGCTCGCGCCTCAACGCTTTCGAACTGATCCCATGGATTGGTCTCGACATCCAGCTTCGCCACGGGATGCTGGACAAGGACCCGACCGCGAGCGCTTCGCCCTGGTATGCCTTGATCGAATTGACCCGTATGGCCGGCACGGAGCCGGGCGCCCTGCAGTCGGCGCTGGAGGTGGCTTTCGACAAGACGCTCATTTCCGACGCGGTAATGGCCGAGGCCCTCGCGGACCGCACCCGCATGTGGGCATTCCGCGAGCAGATGAGCGAATGCCAGAGCCGCGAAGGTGCCTCGATCAAGCACGATGTTTCAGTGCCCATTGCTGCTGTTCCGGCGCTGATTGCCGAGGGATCGGCAGCGGCAGAAAAATTCGCGCCCGGCATTCGCCCCGTGCCCTTCGGTCATATGGGGGATGGCAATATTCACTTCAATTTCTCGATGCCCGTCGGCGCCGATCCCAAGGCCTTCATGGCGGAGTATGACGAGGCCATGCACGAGATCATCTATGAGGTGGTGCTCAAACTGGGCGGCTCGGTCTCGGCCGAACATGGCATCGGACAGCTTAAAACAGAGCTGCTGCGACAGGTTAAGGATCCAGTGGCGCTCGAGATGATGCGGGCAATCAAGACGGCGCTGGACCCGAACGGGATTCTCAATCCGGGGAAATTGCTGGGTTAGCCGCGCCGCCGGTCACTTGCGTGTGCCTTCTTGCACCTCCCTCCCGCCCGGACCATGTCTGGGCGATGCTGCTCAAAGACATACAATTCCTCGACGACGCTACGCGTCCTGCCATTCCCAAGCTTGCCGGTGTGACCGAAGCGCAAAAGGCGCCGGGCGAGCATTTGAGGATGATTCATGATCATTTGCGCGAGAACATGGTGGTGCTCGGCCGGCTGATCGAACGCGCCTCCCAGGGCAAAGCGACGGCCGAAGAGATTCAGGCCGAAACCGAAGAGCTGGTGATGGTGTCCAATTACCGGCGGTTCGGCACGTTGTGCGGGCAGTATTGCCAGTTCGTGCATGGCCACCACTCGATTGAAGACTATGCCATCTTCCCCGGCATCGCGGCGCAGGGGCCGGCGTTCAAGGCCATTGCCGACCGGCTGCAGGCCGAGCATGTGGTAGTGCACCAATTGCTCGAGCGCCTGATTGACGCGCTGATTGCCCTGGCCGATGCGCCGGGGCCATCCAATTTCGAGGATGCCGTGACCGTGTTCCGGGCGCTGGAAAAAGTGCTGCTCAGCCACCTCCACTACGAGGAAGAATCCATCGGCGACGCACTGGGCTATTTCGAGATCGGGGTTTAGGGGGCAAGGGCACGGGCCGAATTTGTTCTTCTCCCCCTCGGGGAGAAGGTGGCGCGTAGCGCCGGATGAGGGGGATGGTTCTCACCCTCATCCGGCGCTACGGATCCCCCTCACCGACCCGGCCGCGCCGGGCCACCTCTCCCGAGAGGGAGAGGAACAGAACGGGGGCTCAGAACAGATCCATCTGCCCGCCGCCGCCCGCCACCTTCTTCGGCTTGGGCTTTTCCACCGGCGGCTCCTGCCTTGCCAGGTCCACCGGCTCGATCAGGCCGGGATCATCGTCGCGGGCGGAATTGACCCTGGTCGAGACCGGATGGAACTTCAGCGCACCATCCTCGAGCGGCAGCGCCATCTGAACCGCCTCATGCGCGCGCACGTCGCGGACATTGAGCCAATCGTCTTGCGCGGCTTCGTCCAGGAGGATCGCGGGCATGCGGTCATGGATTTGTGAAAGCTGAGGATTGGCGGCGACGGTAATTGTGGCCACTGAATCGATCTCTTCACCATTGGGGCCCATCCAGACCGAGTAGAGCCCGGCCAGCGCCATGGGCTGCCCATCTGTGCGGGTGATGTAGTAAGGCTGCTTCTTCTTGTCCGGGCCGGTGTGCCACTCATAATAACCGCTTGCCGGGACGAGGCAGCGGCCATGCTTGACGCGGTCGCGGAAGGCAGGCTTCTCAGCCATGCTTTCGGCGCGGGCATTGACCAGAAGCGGAAATTCGCGCGGGTCCTTGACCCAGTGGGGCACAAAGCCCCAGCGCGCAAAATGCGCCTCGCGGCGGCCTTCCGCTTCCCAAATGGCGGCAATCGGCTGGGTGGGCGCGATGTTGTAGCGCGGCACGATCTCGATGCTGTTCAAAAGCTTGAACAGCTCAACCATCATTTCGGGTGGTAAGGTCGAGGCGTAGCGGCCGCACATGGCGTGTCTCCTTTACTCTGGCAGAGGTAAGCTCTTGGAACACGAATCGCAAACCGGCTTGCCATGACCGACCTCCCCAATGCTGCCAGCGTTGCCCTTGTCCGAGACGGCAAGGTGCTGGTGATCAAGCGCGCACTCGCGCCCTACCAAAATCTCTGGACCTTTCCGGGTGGCCGTATGGACCCCGGGGAAACAGTGGAGCAATGCGCGGTCCGCGAGGTGCAGGAGGAACTGGGCCTTACCATTCGCAATCCACGCCATGCCATGACCCAATCGCTGGGCCGCGACGGCACCTATCGCCTGGCGGTCTTTGCCACCACCGACTTCTCGGGCGTCATCCGCCCTTCGGAGGAGATCAGCGATCACAAATGGGCCGACCCGGGCATGCTCCCTGCGCTGCGAACCACCTCAAGGCTCGATGACGTGATCAGAGAGTGCTTCAAGGTGTTAGGGCAAAGCTGGTAGAAGGCGGACATGGACGAGTTGACCCCACGCGATGCTGCCCGCGACCCCACCGCACCCTCAATCCCCTCCCCCTTGTGGGGCAGGATCATGGGTGGAGGTTCTCGCCTCCGCAGATTGCTTGGTGGGATAGCGGTCGCCCTCATGCTTGCATCTCCCGCTCACGCCATTGACCCGCTTTATCAGCGACAGATGGAGAGGCTGACCGAGATCATGGGCAGTCTCTATTTTCTCGAACCGCTGTGCAAAACGGGCACCGAGGACTGGCGTGCCCAGGCGGCGGAGCTGATTGCGCTGGATGAACCGGACGATGACCGCAGGCAGCGCCTGGCCGGGGCCTTCAACACCGGCTATTCCGCCTTTTCCCGGCTGCACCGGCAATGCACGCCATCCTCGCGTGCGGCACTCGCACGACTTCTGGAAGAGGCACAGAAGCTGGCGCGGGAGATCCACACGCGCTTTGCCGAATAGGCCCAGGGAAGGGTCCACGTAATTGCGCACTCGCTGTTAACCTTCGGCTTACTTCCTCCGTACGGGGAGCGTCGAGGCGTGCTATGCCCGCATCATGAGCACGTCCAAGTCCATTTTTTCGCCCGCATCCGGGATCGGCCCGTTCGACCGTAGCCAGTCGGAACGGCAGCTTGCGCTTGAATATCTGGCGGAGGCGTGGAACAGCGCCGAGGAAGATGGGCTGGAATCCGCCTCTCTGGCGCATGCCTCCCTGTTTGCCGCGCTCGCGACCTTCGTGAAAATGCACGGCGATGAAGCTACAGCTGACCTGGTCGCGCTGCTTCCTGAGCGTATCCGCAATGGCGAATATAATCTGGACCGGATTCTGCAGTAGCGATCTGCCGCCAGGCAGTTTAGCCGTTGCTGCTGCCGATCAGATAGAAGATCGTGCCGCCGATGGCGATGAACAGCACGACGAAGATCGCGATGCGGATGATGCTGGTATAGCCGCGGCCAAACGCTAAACGTTCGGCCGGGCCCTGTCCGCTCTCGGTGATGTAGCGGTCGGTCTCTGACCTGACTTCGCCATTATGGTCGCTGTTCATCGGCCGGATCCATCAGTTCTTTGCGTCGACGCCGCCACTGCTGAGCGAGGCGTAACGCAAGGTCAGGGGCTGAATTTGTGTGTCCAGCCATTCGGCCATGGCCAATTCCTCGTCGAGATTGGCCTGCAGGAGCGAGACGGCGTCGGCTTCACCACTGCCTTCGGCCAGCGCCACCAGCGACTTGTAGGCGGCAATCTCATAGTTTTCGAAGGCGAAGTTGGCGAAGCTGTTCTTGATGATCTCATCTGGCGCCATTGTGTGCCCAATGGCTGCAATGGAGCCGGCCATGCTCAGAGCCGTGTCCTTGAGAGCAGAACGGTCCCCGTCGACGCGGTCCAGCAGCTGGTCTAGACGATCAATCTGCCTTTCGGTCTCGGCAATATGCTGCTCTATCCGCTCGGCTACTTCGGGATAATGCTCGATCCGCTTCACCTGGGGGCGCAGGATCGACAGCGCCTGATTTTCCATGGCGTGGGCGTTGCGCAGACCAGTAATGTAAATATCCTGGGTATTGGGCATTGAAACTCTCCGATCAAATGCCCGCCCAACGCAATAACCCAGCGATAAGCTCCATCACCATGTGCCCGGCGGCCGGGTTGGCCGCGATGACCTAGGTTCTGCCAGGCGACAGCGACTCGAGGAAATTCATCGGCTGGCCCTTTGACGGCGTCACTAGCTCGCCCTCCCACATCACTGTGTTGCCGCGCACGATGGTGCCAACCGGCCAACCGGTGACAGTGACCCCGTCATAGGGTGTCCAGCCAGCGCGGCTCTTTATCCATTCATTGGTGATGGTTTCGCGCCGCTTCATGTCGACAATGGTCAGGTCGGCATCATAGCCCACCGCGATACGGCCCTTGCCGGCGATGCCGAACAGCCGGTTGGGGCCATGGCTGGTCATGTCGACAAAGCGCTGCAGGGTGAGCCTGCCTGCGTTGACATGGTCAAGCATGATCGGGACAAGGGTTTGAACCCCGGTCATCCCCGAATGGCTCTGCGGGTATGGATGGTCCTTTTCCTCGCGCGTATGCGGCGCGTGATCGGATCCGAGGATGTCGGCCACACCATTGGCAACGCCCTTCCAGATACCCTCGCGATGCGCCTTATCGCGCACCGGCGGGTTCATCTGCGCATATGTTCCCAAACGGTCATAGGCGGTTTCGTCCAGCGTCAGATGGTGCGGGGTGACTTCGACGCTCGCCACATCCTTGTGATCGGCAAGGTAGACGATTTCTTCCTTGGTCGAGATATGCAGCACGTGGATGCGCTTGCCGGTCTTGCGGGCCAGGTTGACCAGCCGCGTGGTGCAGCTCATGGCGACTTCGGGCGAGCGCCAGACAGGATGGCTCGATGGGTCGCCTGGTACACGCAGGCCCTTGCGTTCCTCGAGCATGAATTCGTCTTCGGAGTGGAAGGCAGCGCGGCGGGAAATGGCGTTGAGGATCGCTTCCACCCCGGCGTCGTCCTGCACCAGCAGCGAGCCGGTGGAGGAGCCCATGAACACTTTGACGCCCGCACAGCCCGGCAGCTTCTCCAGCATGGGCAGCTCAGCCACATTGTCGTGGGTGCCGCCGACATAGAAGGCGAAGTCGCAATGCATGCGGTTGGTGCCCGCCGTGATCTTGGCCTCGAAGGTTTCGCGGGTGGTGGTCAGCGGATTGGTATTGGGCATTTCGAACACACCCGTCACCCCGCCCATGACCGCGCCAAGCGAGCCGCTTTCAAGGTCTTCCTTGTGCGTCAGACCGGGTTCACGGAAATGCACCTGGGTGTCGATGACACCGGGTAGGATATGCAGGCCCTTGCAGTCCACGATCTCGGCCGCGCTGCCGTCCACGATGCCGAGCGCGGCGATTTTCCCGTTCTTGACGGCGATATCAGCCTGGCCCTCGCCATCCTGGTTCACAACGGTCGCATTCTTGAAAATCGTGTCGTACTGCGCCATGTCTTCCGTCCCGCCTGTCTGGTTTTGTAAGCCGCGTCATGTAACCAGTCGGACATACCGGACGGGCATCCGAAGAGGCAAGCCACATGAGCATCCATCTGCGTGCCGACCGCGCCCTGTTCCGCTTTTCTGGCCCCGAGGCGCATCGGCTTCTCAATGACGTTGTCACGGGCGAAATTCCCAGCACCGGCGATGGCATCGGTGAGCTGGCCGCGGCCTGGGCGCTGCTGTCGCCCCAGGGCAAGATCCTGGCCGAAGGTCTGGCAGGATGTGCCGAGGATGCGCTGTGGCTCGATGTCCACCAATCCGTGGCCGACGACTTTTTCAAGCGCATGAAGATGTACCGCTTGCGCGCCCAGGTGGTGATCGACGACCTGCGTGAGACCCATCGCGTTGGATTTGCGCAGGATGCCGAGCCCGACGGCATCCGCCACACGGATCGGCTGGGTCCGATCGACATGGGGTGGCGCGCCATTGCACCGGTCGAGGCAACCAGCGACTGGGTGCAGGACGACACATTCTACCAGGACCAACGCATTGCCAGGGGTATCGCTCATCAAGGCAACGACTTTCCCGCCAATGAAGTCTTCGCCCACGACATCGGCATGGATCTGCTCGACGGCATCGACTTTGCCAAGGGCTGCTATGTCGGCCAGGAAGTGGTGAGCCGCATGAAGCATCGCGGTACGGCGCGACGGCGGCCGGTGATCGTCTCCGGTATTGAAGCCCCGGCCGGGAGCGCTGTCGTTGCCGATGGCCGCGAAGCGGGGACGATCGGCCAGGTGGTCGATGGCAGGGCCGTCGCCATTGTGCGGCTCGACCGAATCACCGATCTCGAAGGGGTGACCGTGGCCGGCAAGCCCGTGCAGATCGCATTGCCGGTCTGGGCAAATTACCAATTTGGCGGGCCTGTGACGGACGAGTAGCCAAAGTTCTCGAATCGGCCTCATCTGCTAAGGTCAGCGCCAACAGTCTGCTAACCAATTCGTACCTGATGTCCCGCCAAAGCACCCGGGCCTGGCAGCGCATGCTGTCCGGCCGCCGCCTCGATATTCTGGACCCCTCGCCCGTCGATGTGGAGCTTTCCGACATCGCGCACGGATTGGCTCGCGTGGCCCGCTGGAACGGGCAAACCATTGGCGACTATCCCTTTTCCGTGGCGCAGCATTCGGTGCTGGTGCTGGAACTTTTCCGCGCCGCCAATCCGGATGCCGCGCCGGTCGCGCAACTGCAGTGTTTGCTGCATGACGCGCCCGAATATGTGGTTGGCGACATCATCTCGCCGTTCAAGGCGGTGATCGGCGGCAGCTACAAGGAGGTCGAAAAGGGCCTGCTGGCGGCGATTTTCCTGCGCTTTTCCCTGCCGGCCACGATGCCGGCCGCCGTCAACAGATTGGTAAAAAAGGCCGATCAGGAGGCAGCTTTCTTCGAGGCCACGAACCTGGCCGGTTTCGATCCGCCGGAGGCGCGGCGGCTGTTCGGCGTGCCCAGCCAGTCTGCTTTCGATGTGGACGCGTTTGACCGGCTGATCCGCCCCTGGCCGACGCAACAGGCGCATGAGCGTTTCATTGCCGCATTCGAGGCCATCAGCAGCGATATTTCTGCGGCCTGAACGGCTTGTACAAATTAACCTTAGGTTAAGATTCGCGGTGCGCTGAGGGCACTTCATGGTTACTGATCCATTAAAGCACCTGTGCCGAAGTGGAACAGTCTGGAGCGCCTGCCATGAACCTGCCGACTCGCCAAATGCTGATGGGCATGACCCTGGGTGCCGTCTGTGCCACTGCGATCGCCGCTATCGGTCCGGGCTATGTGGTGGACGCCTTCGCCGACGAAATGCCGGCGGGCTTCGACACTGACAAGCTGGTGAAGTTCGATGACCGCACCTATGAGGTCGAGTATGCCGACTGGGTGTCGACTGATCCGCTTTCGAGCATCACCGTAAAGAAGATCGAAGCGGGGCGGGTGAGCCATGTGAGCATCACCACCACGGCCACGGGCACCTATTCCACCGATGGCCTGACCTCAAAGCACGTTCTCTATCCGGGCATCGACGTGACCTCAGTGGGCCGTGGAACGGGCACTTATGTGCGGTTCTGGACCAATGGAGACTGGTACAGCTTCAGAAGCCGGGCCGGCAATTCCTTCATCCGCCTCAGCGGCCCTGCCCTGCCCTGATGTTCTGTGACGGCTAGCCGAACAGCCAGCCACGCTTGAACTTGTAGAACACGTGCAGCCCGATCTGGGTGACCTTGGTCATGCGCGGCGCCCAAGCGGGTCGCACATAGGTCGCGTGGTAGTGGGTCGCGTCGCCCACTTCGGTGAGGTAGAGCTCGCCGCTCGTGACCTTGGACGCAATTTCCTCGGCCTGGTTCCAAGGTCGGCGCTCGGTGACCGTCTCAGGAATGCCATCACAGGCGAACGAGAACTGGCAGGCATTGCGGCGGTTCTGGTTCTGGAACACGACGCCGCAGATGGTGTCGGGATAGCGATGATCCTTGACGCGGTTGAGAATAACCTGGGCGACGGCGACTTGGCCGCGATAGACCTCACCGCGCGCCTCGAAATATATGCCGGTGGCGAGGCACCAGAGCTCCTTGTCTGAAAGACCGGCCATAGGCTCGCCCTGCAATTCCGTGACCGTGGCGGGCGCACTGGCACGTGCGTATGCCAGTTGTTCGGGCACCGAGACAGGCAAGGTGACGTCGGTAAGGGTTTCCCCCTCAGACTTGGGCGCGATGCCGGCAATGGCGTCCAGCGCAGCGGCAGCGGTGGGGTTAAGCGAGGCGACCGCGATGCGCGGGCCAGGCTTGACATTGGCCGTGTCGCTGGCATCGGCAACATTGGTCTGCTCGATTGCCGCCGAATTTGCAGGGGCGCGCAGGGCGGCGATCTGCGTACGCGCTTGCTCAAAACTCTTTGAAATCGTCAGCGCGTCGACCGCCGGACGCACGCGATCTGTCTTTTGCGCGCGGTTAGGACCGGTGAAGCTGGCGCTTTCGAACAAATGATTGACCGAACCGGTGATGATGGGGTCAACGCCATTGTAGCTCAGGCTGGCCGTTGCGACTTCGATGGGCTGGGGTTGACCAGGCAAGCCGGCATTGCCCAGTGACGCCGAACCGGGCCCGACGGCTGCGCCGGCAAGACCAATATAGGCGAGGGGGGCAACAAGCAGCACCATCGCCACTCGGGCGACGATTGCTGTTCGGCTAACCGCTCTGACCGGACGCATGGGCGCCGCCGGCCGGTGGGAAAGGGCCATAAACTCTACTCAACGCTACGCAACACAACTCAAGCCCGGCAAATGTGACGCTCAAATGCCGACAGTTGTGATGATCGGTTATTAAGGTTAGCGCTGAGTAAATGGGGTTCGAGGCACACAGAGGGCGCGTTTATGGCCACCTTGCGGCAAGGGGTGCGACAAAGTGTTTCGTGATGGAACTATTGCCCGCAAGCTGCAACGAGGGGGGCGACTTCATCGGCGAAGTCGGCAACGCGGAAGCGGACAGAGAGCGAACGGGTGGTGGCTGGGGTCACCCGAACGGTCAGATTGGTCGCGCCGATCAATCCGTCCAGGAATGTGCGCGCATCCCGCGTATTGTCGATCAGGATCGCCGTATTGTCTTCGTTGACAGGCAGGGTCGAGCTTCTGGCGCGCTGCAGGTCATATTGCAGAGTAATGCCCGTATCTCTGCCAAGCGCAGACATGGAATTGCCGGCAAAACCGAAGGCGACCTTCAGAATATCAGCTTCACAGAAGACTGTAATGGTCGCCGGGGCACGGCCAGTGGGGCGGGCGGGAATGAGCTGCTCGGACTGCAGGGTAACGCCGGTCGCTTCGGGAACCACGCCATCGGGACGGAAAACCTCGTCGTAACAAACCAGGCGCTCGGCATCGTTGTCGATGGGCGCACATTGCGCACCCGATTGCGCCAAAGCTGGCTGCATTGGTCCAAAAAGCACTGGCAGCGCCAGAAAGAGTGCAAAACTTCTCACGAACGCAAGGCCCTTCCCCTCTGTCCCGGCACGTTGCGGCCGGTTCTGTCATACATCGCATATAGGTATGCGATGGCAGCTATTTAAGCCGAAGCCTGCGCCAAGGTCAGCCGGGCTACCGGTACACGATAGGGTGAGCAACTGACATAGTCGACGCCCAAACCGGCAAAGAAGCGCAGGGAGGCGGGATCGCCCGCGTGTTCCCCACAAATGCCAACCTTGAGGCGCGGATTGGCGGCCCTGCCCCGCGCAATGGCAATAGCGATCATTTCCCCCACGCCCTTTTCATCAATGGTCACGAAGGGATCGCGCTCATAAATGCCCTTGCGCTGATAGGCGGCCAGAAAGGCCGGCGCGTCGTCGCGCGAAA
>Ga0208522_1001922_pt1 | contig 12839 bp, 13 predicted proteins | sample ETNtaG_25_FD_185763 | JGI IMG/M metagenome (GOLD analysis project Ga0208522, IMG submission 185763) | Marine microbial and viral communities from oxygen minimum zone, Eastern Pacific Ocean - ETNP201302SV86 (SPAdes) (version 2) | ecosystem: Environmental > Aquatic > Marine > Oceanic ... | reverse complement strand
GATACACGAAAATCTCTTGCAATTTTTACTAGATCCTGCTTATCGCCTGAATCAAAAATTGATTTTATTGTTCTTAACTCATCATTTACTTTTTTAATATGTAATATTGCTTCTGCAACATTTCCTGTACCAGGTTCACCTTTTGTTCTAATCATTGCAGCGCCCTCTTCAACACGTCTTAATGCTTCAGCCAAAGATCTCGCACCGTTTACAAATGGTGTAGTGTAATCCCATTTCCAAATATGGTGATTCTCGTCTGCTGGTGTTAATACCTCAGACTCATCAATCATGTCAACATTAGCTTCAGCCAAAACTTTAGCCTCATAAACATGACCAATCCTACATTTTGCCATGACTGGAATTGTTACATTATCCATTATTTCCTGAATAACTCTAATACTTGCTGTTCTCGCTACTCCACCTGCTTTTCTTACATCTGAAGGAAGTTTGTCAAGAACCATTACAGAAACTGCGCCAGCATCTTCAGCAATTTGTGCTTGCTCAACTGTTGTTACATCCATAACAACACCATTCTTTAGCATATGAGCAAAACCACGTTTTAGGGTTGATGTCCCACGAGTTATTTCCCAAGAATCTATATTTTCATCAATTCTTCCTTCAGAATTTTTGATATCTCCAGCTAATGGAATCATGTTCTATTTTGTATTTGAGATTATTTAATTCCTTATTTCGTTTATTATAGAATCTAGTTCAGTTTCCACGTATGTAACGATTGGTGGTATTAATTGCTCAGTAGAATCTTGTTCTGGCCAAAAAATTTGGGTGGTTTTTCCATTAAGAGTTATTTTAACATTTGATTTTAGATATTTATCTATATTATTATTAATCAAAAATGAGTCTGTAGGAATTGCCATGAATCCTGTTTCTTTAATCATTGCAATAATTCTAGTTTTTTTATCTTCAGTTATTTTTGATGATATGTTTGGTTTAGCTATTCCATCTTCAATTACTGTATAAATCACATCACCATTATTTTTAATGATTAAAATCTCTGATTTTTCAGACACCATTCTTTCTGTAACTCCAAATGAAACTTTTGTGAGATTATGTTTTGTGTATTCAATTTCAATCACATCGAATTTATCCACAGCAGTAACTGGTACTTCAATAGAAGTGATTAATGGTATTGCAATTACTCCAGCCAAAATAACTGGTATTGCAAAAAAAATCATTACAACTGGCTTTACCATATGGTTTTCTTGTAAAAATTCCACTTAAGTTTTCATAAAATAACTTAAAATTCAAGCTATACTGTTTTAATTTGTGGGGTCGTAGCCCAGCCTGGTAGGGCGACAGTGACTACGAAGTTCACCGCTAAGGGCTCCAGAGGTTAATTCAAGCTACTGATAAAAAGATGATGTGAGTTTGGAGCTGTAGTAACCCGTAGGTCGTCGGTTCGATTCCGATCGGCCCCACGTTCCAATTAATTTTGTTGTTTTCCACGTAGAACGTTCATTGCTGAACCTTGTTGAAACCACTCAATTTGAGATGTACTGTAGGAATGATTTAATCGAATTGTATCAGATGTTCCATCTGAATGTTTTACAATACATTGTACTGGATTTCCTTCAGAGAATTCATTTAATCCTATTATAGAGATTTTATCATCCTCATGAATTTTATCATACTGATCACTACTCTCAAATGTTAAAGCAAGAACACCCTGTTTTTTTAGATTTGTTTCATGTATTCTTGCAAAACTTTTTGCAATAACAGAAACACATCCAAGATGTCTTGGGGTCATTGCAGCGTGTTCACGGCTACTACCTTCACCATAATTTTTGTCACCAACTATAATCCAATTAATTTTTTCCTTCTTATAATGTCGCGCAGTATCAGAGCATGATTCGCTCAATCCTGTTAATGGGTTTTTAACTTTACCAACATCACCATTAAACGCATTAACTGCTCCTAACAAAAGATTATCACTTAACTTTTCCAAATGACCTCTTAATCTCAACCATGGACCAGCAGGTGAAATATGATCGGTTGTACATTTTCCTCTAGCCTTGATTAGTATAGGTATGTTATCGAAATCTTTTTTATTCCAAGCAAGAAATGGTTCAAGTTTTTGCAGTCTATCACTATTTGGATCAATCAAGACTTGAACATCATCAGGGGTTTCTGATGGAGGATTATAGATATCAGTAATATTTACAAAACCGTTACTTGGAACATCAGGTGCAGTTTTTGGTGGTTCGAGTTTGAACGTTACACCATCAGGGCTAGTAAGGGAATCTTCAAGAGGATTAAATGATAAACTCCCACTAAGTGATAATGCGATTACAAGTTCAGGACTTGCGATAAAGTTCATTGTTTCACGCTTTCCGTCATTACGTCCTGGAAAATTTCTATTATATGATGTTACTATGGTATTATTTTTTCCAGGTTTTAGTTCAGGTCTGTGCCATTGACCAATACATGGACCACATGCATTAGCAAGAACTGTTGCACCAATAGTTTTTAATGAATCAATTTGACCGTCCCTCTCAATCGTAGCCCTAATTTTTTCAGAGCCTGGAGTTACAAGAAGAGGTATTTTTGCTTTGATTCCCTTTGATTTTGCTTGTTTTGCTAAATCTGCAGCTCTAGACATATCTTCGTAAGATGAGTTTGTACAACTACCAATTAATGCGACTGATATAGGATCATGATAATCATTATTTTTTACATCCTCTGCTAATTTAGATATTGGTCGAGCAAGGTCAGGTGTATGTGGACCTACAATATGTGGTTCAAGTGTTGAAAGATCAATTTCAATTACTCGATCAAAATATTTTTCAGGGTTTTGTTCAATTTCAGGATCTTGTATTAGATGATGTTTGTACTTGTTTGCAAGTTCTGCAATTTCTTCTCTTCCCGTAGATTTAAGATACACTTCCATTCTTTCATCATAAGGAAATATTGATGTTGTAGCACCAATTTCAGCTCCCATATTGGTAATTGTTGCTTTACCAGTACAACTAATTGAACTTGTTCCAGGACCAAAATATTCTATTATAGAATTAGTTCCACCTGAAACTGTTAGTTGTCCTGCCACACATAATATTACATCCTTTGGTGAAGTCCAACCATTCATTTCGCCTTTAAGATATACACCTATTCGTTTTGGAAACAATAATTCCCAAGGACTTCCAGCCATTGTTTCGGCTGCGTCAACACCACCAACACCAATTGCTAACATACCTAACCCACCAGCATTAGGTGTATGAGAATCTGTACCAATCATTAAACCACCAGGAAATGCATAATTTTCTAGAACTACCTGATGAATAATTCCTGCACCAGGTTTCCAAAAACCTACACCATATTTACTTGAAGCAGATTCTAAAAATTTGTATACCTCATTATTTTCTAGAATTGCAAGCTTTGTATCAGATTTTCCTTCAGTTCTTGCTTGAATGAGATGATCACAGTGTACTGTTGTTGGTAATACTGTAGATTTTAGATTAGCTTGCATAAATTGAAGCATGACCATCTGTCCTGTAACATCTTGTAGTGCAACTCTATCTGGTTGTAAAAGTACATAATTCATTTCATTATCTAAAATTTTATCAAGAAAACTTTCTTCTAAATGTCCAGCAAGTATTTTTTCTGACAGTGTTAGTGGTTTATCAACAGTTTTCCTATATTTTGCTATATTTTGTTCAAGTTTCTGATATACATTAGAAACCATTTCCAATGTTGTTTCAACTTTAATTTTTGACAATGATTTGATTAACTCTTTTTTGTTTATAAATCGACATTTTCTTAAATGGATTTTACATACAATTATAAGAGAAAACCACTTTTTTATAGAAGTGTATCTTTTACAAAGATTTTTTGATAAAATTGATGGGGTTTTAGTGTTTTAGTTGACTAATAAGGGATTTCCAAGTTTTGGCATGACGCAGGCTGGTGCATTTGTGGCATCTTTAAAGAATTACAATCTGCCTGATTTAATTCTAAAACTAATAGCAAAAGACTGTGAATCAAGTTTACTTGAGAGAGGAAGAATTGATGATCGTCTTTTGAGTATGAATGATAAATCTCTGGAGTTACTACACAAAGTGTTTGTTGATTGTGCAGAAGATACAAAAGGGAAATACGCACAGTATAGATTCTATGCATATGTTTCAAGTATGTATCATAAATGTGAACTTGTAATCGATGAAATAATACCTGGAAAATCTGGGAAAAATCATAAGATTCCTGTAGCTGTAAAAAGTAATGGCATGTACATCGCAATTGCTTTTAAAAAGGCCACTGGTCATCCAGTAAATAAAAAAGATGTCATAAAATTCTACCAAATATGTGATGATGTAAAAAATGGTGAACATGGAACACAGATTATTGATGGAATTTATGGTTCCTCGGTAGGTTTTAGAGGTGATGCGCTTGTTGAATTGGAGAATTTGAGTAAATCAAGAAACCAAGATCTTGAACAAAAGTTAGAATTCAAAACTGCAAACTTTGAAAATAGAATCTATTCTGTTACAAAATGTTAATTTTTGTTTAACGTGAATGATGATATATCAATAGTTTGAAAAAAAGGTTCTTCTAAAGTTTTTTCGAAATGTTGATCATAGTTTTCAAATGAAAGATCATTGAAATAATGCTGTGTCCAAATATCATGAACATCCTCTATATACCGCTTATATTTCACTTGACGAAGTAATTCATGACACAACTCATGTGATACAGTAACACAATTTCTTTGCGCCAAAAATGTTGTATTATTTGGATCCTCTGGTATTACCCATTTTATCATACCAAAATTTTCTGCATGATATCCCTCACAAGTACAATCTGTCCATAATGGTCTGAAATGACATAAATAGAAATGATATGTATCTTTGTCTCTTTGTTTATGATCCTGTGCTAAACTATGTGTATCTAATCTTTGAAAGAATTTTCTAGGTTTTGTAATCATTTCATCACATTTTATATCAAATTCTATTGAAAATTTTTCTTTAATCCATTTTTGATAAAAATTTGCCATTTGTTTAACATATTCAAATTCTTTATCACGCTTACCAAGATCTGTATCTTTGATTACAAAAATAAAATGTAGAAGCATGTCAGAAAAAGGATATTGTTAGGTTTGACCTTCAATACCCATTAGTGTTAATGTAGATCTAATCTTTTCAATTTTTCGAATCTTCCAAGTAATTGTTTCACGTAGTGATTCAACAGTGCCAGATTCAATTTTTGCCAAGATATCGTATGCGCCAAAAGTACCATGTACTTCTTTAACACCCTCTAGATTTTTCAATTGTGAAATTATTGATTCCTCAGAGCCAAGTTCACAGTTTATGAGCACATATGCTGTTGCCATAGTATCTAAATACAATGATGGTATATAATTAGAGCTATCATTCCCAAATTATTTTTGAGACATCTTTATAATTTCGTTCCAAATTAATTTTGGAACTGGCATTACGGAGAGACGAGATATTCTTAGTAATTCCCAGTCTTTGAATTTTTTTTGTTTTTTCATTTCCTGTAATGTTACAGGATTTTTTAGACGTTTTTTGAATTTAACATCAACAACAACAAACCTTTGTTCTTTTTCTTTTGGATTTGAATATGGATTAGTTGTTATTGTCATAATTCCAACAGCTTGTCTTTCAGTCCCAGTATGATAAAACAAAACTTGATCAGATTTTTTCATATTGCGAATGTGTTTTAATGCAAGATTATTATGAACCCCATCCCAAACAGTTTTCTTTTCTTTTTCTAATTTAGAAAAATTATAACCACGTGGACCAGTTGGTTCTTGTTTTGCAAGCCAATAATTTACCATGTTAAGTTACATTGAAGAGTTGAATTTAGTTTTTTAGTTTTTAAATAATGTTCCCCGGTTCTGACTCACAAAAAGTCATAGGTATTAGCCTAACCCTCCTCTTTGCTCTGAAACCGGGGAATGCCCATGTAACACACCTGGGTGAATTAGAAATCATGTGAATCATTACGATCTATATCATCCTAATCCGTCTGTGTGCATGCTCTCTTGATTGGGCAAGATGAATTGGAATTAATCAAATATTAATCCAGATAATGTTATTTCAAACGCAGTAACGTTTGTTCTAATCCTAAAATTTTCAAGAATACTAGAATCTATCTCGCCTATTTGACCAAAGTTCTGATTATTGATTACAATGTTTGCAACTCTGCCACTAGTAAATAATGTGTTATCAGATGTTGTTTTTGTTTCACATTGAAGATTAAAGCTTGTTCGTAAAAATGATTGTAAAACTGCCTTCATGTCTGAAAAATTTGCATTTTTTGATGCATTAACACATGATAGATTTATTGACTCTTTTATCGGAGAATCTCTTGAAAAAACTATTCCAGATTCAAATAATTTTTGTGGATATGTTTCGTGAACGTTACTTGATAAATTTTCCAATAAACCTGGTATTATTGAATCCCTTAAGATTGTATGATCTTGACTTTTTGATCCTGTAACTGAAATTATATCTGAGGAATTTTTATTTGTCATTTCATACAAAATTTGTTTACTAGTTAAACTGGAATTCAATGCTTCAATAAAACCCAAACCAACCATCACCATGCTAGAATTATCTAATTTTTCAGTGATAGAATGTTTTGATCCTATGTTTTGAGATACAGGTAATGTAGGGTCGAGGTTATCAATACCATAACCTAATGCTACTTCCTCAACTAAATCCATTGGACCAAAAATATCAAAACGGTATCTAGGAATACTACATTCAATTCGTTTATTTTTTAATTTTGCATCTAATCTGCATTTTTTGAGACATAATATGATTGATGATGGGGATAAATTAAGACCAAGAATTCTATTAGTGAGATCACTGTCTATTGTAATTGATCGTGAGGCTAGGGTTGGTGTTGAATTTTTTGAACCTGAAATCTTTAACTGATAAATTTCAAATCCTGCATTTTCAAGAACTGCAGTAACAACCGCCAACATATCTTCAGCAGATTGCTTGTCAATGCCAGTGACTTCAACTAGAATGTTTTTTGTTTCTGATGTAACAGTAGTTAAAGCAGAATTTATTATTGGTGGGAATGATATGGTATTTCCATCGGTGTCAAGAATAATTGGAATTTTAGAAGATTGACCTAGAATATCACCATAATTTTGTCCAACGTCTGTATTTTGAAGAATTTCTGAAATTGTGCTTTCCGTATCAGAATTTAATGGTGTGAATTTATGTTCACGATCTATTGTGGTATACTTTAGTGGAAATGATATCTTGTCCAAGTCATGAAGGCCAATGGAGGATTTTTTTCGTTTTCTTCCAATTCCAAAATGAAGATCTTCTTGCATGTTCATTAATTGTTTAATTGAATCATCATCGATTGAGCCATTTTTTGCAATTACTCCTGTTACAAAAGGTCGTATCTTACTGGTTGATGGATCAACTTTAATTTGATAATTTCCTTTTTTCTTTACATTAGTTTTCAAAATTCCAGTTTTAATTCCCAAAAGACCCTGTAATCCTAATGCAATTCCAAAGTCAGTTGAATAGTCTGGTCTATTAGGACTAAACTCAACTCTTACACTATCACCTTCTTGTGATTCAATATCTAATCCAAGAAATGGTAATACATCAAGAATTTTTTTTCTATTTGATTTCTTTCCTACAAGTCTTTGAATCCTATTAAGATCTAATTCTACTACTGGCATTTTGATGCATTCCTTAACCAATCAAGATTATTGTTGTAAAATTCTCTAACATCATCTACTCCATATTTTAACATCGCAATTCTTTCAATTCCACCACCCCAAGCTAAAACTGGTTTAGTAATTCCTAATGGTTTTGTGACTTCTGGTCTAAATATTCCCATACCAAATAATTCCACCCACTTACCAAGTTTTTCATTGTAAACCATTGTTTGTAATGATGGTTCAGTGTATGGAAAAAATGTTGGCCAAAATTTTACCTTAGTCAAACCAATTTTTCTATAAAACTCTTTTTGAATTCCCATTAAATCTCTCAATGTAGCATTTTTCCCAATTACAATTCCCTCAACTTGATTAAATTCAACTAAATGTTTGTAACTAACTTTTTCATTTCGAAAAACTCTTCCTAAAGAAAAAATTCTTGCATCATCAGGTTTATTCTCTGCAAGATGTTTTATTGTAACACATGTTGTATGCGTTCGTAATACCATTTTTTTTGCCTCTTGTATATTCCATAGATACCTCCAACCATTTTTGTGAGATGATGACACATTTTTAATCTGAGTTGGCGACGCAAATTTTTCTGCGTTAAGATTCTCTAGATAAAATGTATCTTGCATTTCCCTTGCTGGATGATCCTGTGGTGTAAATAATGCATCGAAATTCCAAAAACTTGGTTGTGAAAGATCGCCAAAAATTTCTGTAAATCCTAAATTAACAAAAGTTTCACGAATTTCATTAATTACGTCTTTTAGTGGATGAATTCTTGCTGGATGTATACTAGGTACATTTGCCTCAACATCTATTGCACCACTATCAGCTTTTTCAAAATCAATCTCTTTTCCCTTGTTAGAAAGTAAAATTGATTTTGTTGTTTCCTCATGCTCTATAATAAAATCTGGTCTATTCATTAAAAATTTCAATGCCATTTTATTTTCAATTTCTTCATCTGAAACATTTTTTTCTCCTATGAAAGAAAGTAATTTTTCCTCTGGTGTTTCAACTGCTTCCTCTTTTTTTGATATGATTTGACCAGATTCAGTTTTTTCAATTTTAACCCAACCGTTTTTTCTTGCATTAGCAATTGCAGCATTAAATCCTAAACCAGATAAATTACTACGAATTTCATCAAAGTTTTTTGGTGAATCATGAACCAAGTTGATTAATTTTCTTTCAGGTAATCCATTTCTGAATGCTTCTAGTCCATTTTTTCCAAGACTGACAGATTTTTTTGTTGATTCTGAAACCTCAGCTAGATCTTTTAATCTAAGCCATTCTATGCCACGTCTAATCTGATCAATTGATAATTCTGTAATTTCAGAGAGTTGTTCCGTAGTTTGATTTGGTTTAGATTTTAAAACTTCGATAATTTTCTTTTCAATATCATGAAGAACTTGAGACAATAGTTCTTCGTCCCTAAAAGACTTAATTAAATTATCTTAACTAACTTTAAACAACGATTTGGTAAAAAAGACTTTTTAACGCTAAATCAAAGTCAAACATGAATGCCATCAGACGATTTTATTGTAACACCATGGAATGTTGAAGGCGATATAGACTATGAAAAATTAATTAAAAGATTTGGAACTGAAAAAATTACCCCTGAACTAATATCAAAAATTGATAAATTTACAAATGAATCACATTATATGTTAAGAAGAGGAATTTTTTTCTCACATAGAGAATTTAATAGAATTTTAGATGATTATCAAAAGGGTAAAAAATTCTTCCTTTATACAGGAAGAGGTCCTTCAGGTCATACACATATTGGTCACTTAGTTCCATGGGTTTTTTGTAAATGGTTACAAGATAAGTTTGGAGTAAATATCTACTTTCAGCTAACAGACGATGAAAAATTTTATGCGAAGCAGGATCTTACTCTAGAAAAAACATATGAATTTGCACTTGAAAATGCACTTGATTTTATTGCATTAGGATTTAAACCTGAAAATACAAAGATAATAATCAATACAAAAAACATCAAAACATTATATCCAATAGCTGCACAAGTTGCAAAAAAGATCAATTTCTCAAACACAAAAGCTGTATTTGGTTTTGAGAATGAGACTAATGTTGGAATGATATTTTACACATCTTTACAATCTGCACCATGTTTCATTGAAGACTTGCCTGTTTTAATTCCGCTTGGGGTAGATCAGGATCCACACTTTAGAATTACTAGGGACATTGCGCCAAAAATTGGCAAGCCAAAACCTGCATTAATCCATAACATTATGATTCCTGCATTATCTGGACCTGGAAGTAAAATGTCAGCCTCAAGTGAAAATGAGACAATATACACTACTGATTCACCTGAAATTGTAAAAAAGAAGATTAACAAATATGCATTTTCAGGTGGTCAGCCTGATATCGAAGAGCATAGAAAAAAAGGTGGAAACCCTGACATTGATGTATCGTATCAATATTTGAGAATCTTCTTTGAACAAGATGATAATAAACTAAAAAAAATTTATGATGATTATAAATCTGGAAACTTACTAACTGGAGAGCTAAAATCTATTCTAATAGATAAAATTAATGAATTTCTTAAATTACATCAAGAAAAACGAGAGAAAGCAAGAGAACATCTTGATAAATTTTTGTTGAAGGATTGAACAAAATAGCAATTTTATGTCAAGATAAATATGAAGCACAGAAGCTTGCAAGTTTAATCTTTATCAAAGAAGGAAATGAAACTTTCATCACACAAATTCTTGATGTGATTGATAATGAGATCGTTTTATCTTTAAAGGATAAATCTGCTCATAGTGTTTTATTGCAAGATTCCACACAAACTAGTATTTTTACAGATTTCATTCAATCTGTTATTGAAAAAAAGGAAAAAATCATTGATACTATAACAAACGAAAATAATGTGGAAATTTTTAAGGAATAATCATACTAGAGATTTATCCATTTCCATACTCATAATTTCCTGTACTTTGAGGAAGTATAATTTTGTAGAGTATGGCATATCTTCAATATTATTATCAATTGCCATCATGAAATATTTTACAGCACGCTTAGAAATATCAATCTTAAATTTCATGTAAAGTATTGGATTCTGTTTTACATTGATTTTGTCTTGTAACCATGATGGAGCCATCTCTTTCGTCTCAGAGAGTATTTTTTTATACCAAAAAGCCAAGATTTGAGGATCTAAGCCTTCTTGGATTTTTGTAATATCTGCCCCAAGTTTTTTGATCATAGAATGTGAAATTGACATATGTTTTTTTTTCAGAAAAACTACTTTATTTCAAAGAATCAATCATAAACACGTTTTTTGTCAATTATGCTAAATTACCTTCAGAATCAATCTCTTTCTTCTTAATTCTAGTCGTAGAGATTCTATTGCCATCCTTAGCTAAGACCATTGGAACTATGATTACATCTACTTCTGATAGACCTGTTTTAGTTCTCAAATTATTCAATATCTTACCCTTTTCTTTTGTTTCTTCACTAACAACCAATGCTTGAACTTTTTCTTCTAATATGGCTGGTCCAAAATCATTCTCTAGTTTGCTTATCTCAAAATCAGAATCTGGAAAGATATCCATGATTTCTGATTTTAGTGATTCTGCTCTACTTGTATAATTATTTGAAATATTCTTGCCCATTGTTTTGGCAAATTCATCGGCTGTTAGACCAATAATAACCTTGGAAGAAATTGAGAATGCAGTATTCAATAATGCTAAATGACCAGTATGAATAATATCAAAAGTACCACCCATTGCAACTAGATTATACTGTTTATCCGACATAATATTCACGCAATAATCTAGATGAAATAATAAAATAATTAGAAAAAAGAAGTTTTCCTATCTTCTCTTTTTCTGGCCAGTGATTACTAACCAGTAAGCTAATCCTGGTGCTAAACCTACAATCAGTGGAATCCATACTGCTATTGATGCTTCATATCCCATTATAGATTTGAACGAAATATATCGTATTTAAATCCATCCCACGTTTTTGAGTTCAGTTAATATTCTTTTTATATGGTGATCGAAAAAATGGACTCGCTGGGATTTGAACCCAGGACCCCTCGCGTGCAAGGCGAGTATTCTACCAGTCTGAACTACAAGCCCTCATTTCATTGATTTGTGTGTTGATTTTAATTGTTGTCTTTAATTTGGTAAGAATTTTATTTGATTCAGATTCGAATTTTTCATGGTACTTTTAAAATCAGAAATTTCCTTAAAAACCAATGATAGTGCTCCAGATTTTACTCTTTTAGGAATTGATGACAAAAAGCACTCGTTAGAAGATTATGCTAACTACCAAGGATTACTGGTTGTTTTCATGTGTAATCATTGCCCATACGTAAAAGCAAAAATTGACGCAATAAAAGAGGTCCATGAAAAATTCAAGGATGATATTGCATTAGTTGGAATAAACAGTAATGATTCAATAAAATATCCTGATGATAGTTTTGAAAGCATGAAAATTGTGGCTCAAGAGAAAGGGATGAAATTTGATTATTTGGTTGATGAAACTCAGGAAATTGCAAAAAAATATGGCGCTGTTTGTACACCAGATCCTTTCTTATTTGATTCTGAGAGAAAACTAATTTTTCATGGGAGAATAGATAATGCGATGAATCCACTAGAAATTGCTACGGAAAAGACTATGATTGGCAATATTCAGAAATTTCTAGATGGTAAAATAATTAAAAAATCCTTCAACCCCTCAATTGGTTGTTCAATTAAATGGAAGCAACAGCAGACTTAAATTTCCACAGAACACGAGAAATTTTCAGGGCTCGTAGCTCAGCTTGGCTAGAGCGTTCGACTGATAATCGAAAGGCCATGAGTTCGAATCTCATCGGGCCCACCTTTTTTGTTATTGACCACTAGCATTTTCATATGCTGTTTCTGCCCACTGGATAATCTCATCAAGATCATCTGTAATCAGATCAGATTTGACATCCATTTTCTTTCCAATTTTTGCATTAAATATAAGATTTAGATTTTTTTGATTTTTACCTTTAATAGATTGAAATGCTTCAGAAAAAAACTTCAGGCTTTCTTCAGAAGAAGAACAAACTACAATTATCATTATGCCCTCTTTTCCCTTCCAAATTTTTGTTAATAATTTTTTTAGATCAAGATCAAATAAAACATCCATTGTAGAAGACATATTTCCAAGTGAAGAAACTTTCCAA
>Ga0208522_1001912_pt1 | contig 12880 bp, 12 predicted proteins | sample ETNtaG_25_FD_185763 | JGI IMG/M metagenome (GOLD analysis project Ga0208522, IMG submission 185763) | Marine microbial and viral communities from oxygen minimum zone, Eastern Pacific Ocean - ETNP201302SV86 (SPAdes) (version 2) | ecosystem: Environmental > Aquatic > Marine > Oceanic ... | reverse complement strand
GTCTTTTTAAAATTTAACTGAATAAATATAACTATTTGGAGTAGTGATCTATGCTAAAGAGGACATGCAAGATATCTTTTCTTTCAATTGTATTTTTTTCTTTCTTACTTTCTTCGGAAGTTGAAGAAGAAATACTTGTTGAAGCGAAAAAGGTAGATAGCATTTCAGATTGGAAAGAAGAGGTTTCTTCTACCAACCTTAACTCGGAAGAAATTACTTTAATAGATGCTCAGCACCCAAAACAAGTATTCAATAGAATCCCTGGAATTTGGATAAGCAGAGGATCAGGACAGGAACATCTAACTTCTATCAGGTCTCCAGTCCTTACAGGTCCAGGGGCATGTGGATCTTTCTTAATACTAGAGGATGGAATACCAGTAAGACCCAATGGGTTTTGTAATGTAAACGGACTTTTTGAAACGCAAACTGAAATAGCTTCCAGTCTAGAAGTCATTAGAGGTCCTGCTAGTGCTAGGTACGGAAGCAATGCTATGCATGGTGTAATAAATGTCGTCTCTAAATCTATAGAAGATATAAATACCGTATCTTCGAATGTAGGCCCTAATAAATATAAGAATTTCAAATCATCTATTGGGGATTCTGAAAACTGGAGAATAAATACTTTATTTTCCAGTGATGATGGATTCAGAAAAGAATCCGGGTATGACCAACAAAAATTTCATTTAAAGAATAAGTTCAGTTTTTACAGCACTGATGCAACTTTTAATCTAAAACTAACTAACTTAAGTCAAGAAACAGCAGGGTACATATTAGGAAAAGATATCTATAAAGATAAAAAAGAAAGTGAAAAGAATCTTAACCCTGAAGCTTATAGGGATGCTTACTCTTTAAAATCAAATCTGAAATTCTTATGGGAGCATAACAATAACATTGTTTCTCTCATACCTTATTTCAGAAAAACCAAGATGGAATTTTTGCAACATTATCTTCCAGGAACACCCGTAGAAAATAACTCGCATAAAAGTTTTGGATTAACAACCTCCTATGTATCTAAATTAGATAATATTCAATTCACCTCTGGTGTACAGGCTGAAATAGCTAAAGTTAAATTAGAAGAATTTCAAAAATTTTCCTTAACTACAAGTACAGCATTCAACAATGCTGTTAGGCCTCAAGGATTTCATTATAACTACGGGGTTGATTCAAGATCAGTAGCAGTTTTCTTTGGTTTTGATGAATTTTTTATAGGAGAGAATTCTTCCGCATTCGGAGATTTAAGGTTAGAACACAATGATTACTCTTATGACAATAAAATATTAGCAGGAAATACTAAAGATGATGGCACACCATGCGGATTTGGTGGATGTTATTACTCAAGGCCAGAAGACCGGGATGATAATTTTGATGAAGTCAGCTTTAGATTAGGGCTACAAAAAGAAGTAAACCTTTTAACTGTATTTTCGCAGATAAGTTTGGGATTTCGCCCACCGCAAATGACCGAATTGTATAGGCTACAAAAGAAACAAACTGTGGGTAATATAGATTCGGAGAAATTAACTATGCTGGAAATAGGAGGTAGATTTCTATCGGACTATTTTGAAGCATCCATAAGCTTGTATGCAGGTAAAAAAAGAGACTCTATTTTTAGAGATGCTGAAAACTTCATTCAAGATAATGGTAAAACTGATCACAAGGGATTAGAGCTATTTACAAGACTAAGAATTAACGAAAAAAACTCCTTATTCTTTGCCGGGACATTTCAGAATCATAAATATGACTTTTCAACTGAAACGTCTATGAGAGAACAAATTATTTCAGGTAATTATGTTGATACATCACCTAAAACATCTTTTAACCTAAGATGGCTTAATACACTTTCAAGCAGTATTAAACTTGAAGTTGAGGCAGAAAGACTTGGTTCGTACTATACCGATGCCGCTAATTTACATGAATACGAAGGTCACACTTTAATCCATTCACGCTTTGTTTATCTTTATAGAAGTAATCTCAGACAAATTATCAGAGTTCATAACCTATTTGATGAGGATTATGCTGAACGCGCTGACTTCAATGCTTTTGGCGGAGATAGATATTTTCCAGGACTTCCAAGGCAAATTTATATTAGTTTGGAATACTCGTTTTAAAATAAACATAAAAATTTATTCAAAAATTAGATAAACTCTAGGTCTTATGGCTGAAAAGAAAGCTGCAGTAAATTTTGAGAAAGCAATTAAAGATCTTGAAAAGATTGTCGAAGACCTAGAGTCAGGTGAACTAAGCTTAGAACAATCCCTTAAAACTTTCGAAAAAGGAATTAAGCTAACACGTCAATGTCAGGGAGAGCTTGAAAAAGCTGAACTTAAAGTTAAAAAGTTGGTTGAAGAAAATGGAGAGCTTAAAACTAAGCCTCTAACTAATGACTAATTCACGCAACTGGATTACTCCATATGAAAAAAGGATAAATTCTGCTTTAGGATCTTTGCTTCCTGATGACGACAGTGTTCTTAGTAAAGCCATACGTTATTCAGTTTTAAATGGCGGGAAGAGATTAAGGCCTCTATTAGTCTATCTGTCCTCAGAATTGGGTAGTTCTACTCCTGAAGCCCAAGACTCAGTAAGTTGTGCTGTAGAGTTAATTCATTGCTACTCACTAATTCATGATGACCTACCCTCTATGGATGATGATTCATTAAGAAGAGGAATGCCAACCTGTCATAAAGAGTTTGGAGAAGCAGTTGCAATATTGGCTGGCGATGCGATCCAACCCATGGCTTATTATTCGTTAACTAACTCTAAAGAAATAGAAGATAAACATAAAGTTAGTCTAGTAAGTATGTTAGCTGAAGCGTGTGGTCAAAATGGAATGGTTGAAGGGCAAATCTTAGATATTTCAGAAAACAAATCTCTTTCAATTAAAGATTTAGACTATATGCATAGTAAAAAGACTGGAAGTTTGATAAAAACTTGTCTGGAAATGGGTGGTTTAATATCTCATTTACCAGACGAGGAGATTAATCTCCTTTCAGAGTATGGCGAAAGGGTGGGCCTTGCTTTTCAAATTCGTGATGACATCATTGACTTACAATCGCCTAGCGAAATAAGTGGAAAAACTCAGGGTGCAGATATATTGCAGCAGAAGATTACCTATCCCAATCTGATAGGAATAGAACCCTCTAAGAAAAGGACTACAGAATTATGCGAAGAGGCACAAGAAACTGTAAGAAAATTATCAGGAGACTCTACTAAATTGATTAAACTCTCCGACTTTATATCAAATAGGAATTACTAGTTTTGAAGATTTTTGAAGAAATACCAACCCAAGAACCCTCAGGTGAATTTCTCCCATCAGTTAATTTTCCTAAGGACTTAAGAGGCTTATATTTAAAGGATCTCCCAAAATTTTCTGATGAATTAAGAGAGTATCTCCTTTATAGCGTGGGGCAAAGTGGAGGTCACTTTGGAGCCGGTTTAGGTGTAGTAGAACTGACCGCCGCTCTTCATTATGTTTTTGATACTCCTAAGGATAAGATTGTTTGGGATGTAGGTCACCAAGCTTATCCCCACAAGTTAATCACAGGAAGAAAAGAAGCAATGGATTCCATTAGACAAACTAATGGGTTAGCACCCTTCCCTTCAAGGTCGGAAAGCGAATATGATACTTACGGAGTAGGACATTCTAGTACTTCAATTAGCGCAGCGTTAGGCATGGCTTCTGCAGCCAAATTAAAAGGAGAAGACAAAGAAATTGTCGCTGTAATAGGTGATGGAGCCATGACTGCAGGTATGGCTTATGAAGCACTATCTCATGCCGGTTCTATTGATGAGAACATTCTTGTTGTACTAAATGATAATCAGATGTCTATCTCTGAGAATGTTGGAGGACTGAAAAATTATTTAGCAAAAATCTGGGCAAGTCCTCTTTACAACCAAATAAGAGAAGGAGGTAAAACTGTACTAAGATTTATTCCAGCTGCAAGCAGGATAGCTAGAAAAGCTGAGATCCAGGCGAAAGGACTACTTACCCCAGGAACCCTATTTGAAGAACTTGGAATTTCCTATATTGGACCTGTTAATGGTCATGATAGTGTGGGAATGGTAAAAATATTAAATGACCTTAAAAGCATGGAAGGACCAAGACTTCTTCATGTCATCACGCAAAAAGGAAAAGGGTTCTTACCAGCCGAGCTCGATCCTATTGGTTACCATGCCATCAATAAAATAAAACCACTAAAAAAACAAAAGGACGAAGCAGTAAAAGTTACAACTTACTCTCAAATCTTTGGAGAATGGTTATGCTACAAAGCAGAAGAAGATAATCTTCTAACAGCTATAACTCCAGCCATGAGAGAAGGGTCTGGGTTAGTCGAGTTCTCAAAAAAATTCCCTGATAGATATTACGATGTAGCTATAGCTGAGCAGCATAGTGTGTCGTTGGCAGCTGGAATGGCATGCGAAGGACTTAAACCGGTAGTGGCTATATATAGTACTTTTCTACAAAGAGCTTATGACCAGCTTATACATGATGTAGCGTTACAAAATCTTAATGTACTATTCGCTATAGATAGAGCTGGCTTAGTGGGAGCAGATGGCCCGACTCATCAAGGTGCTTTTGATATTTCTTATCTGCGCTGTATACCAAACATGGTAATCATGACCCCCTCTAATGAAAATATTACTTGGAAAATGCTAAATACAGGATTTGATTACACAGGACCAGTTTCAATAAGATACCCTAGAGGATCAGGTCCAGGTTCTAAAGTAGAAAAAGATAACTCCACTATAGAATTAGGTAAGAGTTCACTAATTAAGGATTCTCAAGAGTCGCGAATAGCAATTATGAACTTTGGTAGCATGCTAGAACTAGCAGATGAGTTGTCAGAAAAATACAATGCTAGCCTAATTGATATGAATTTCGTAAAGCCTTTAGATCATAAAAGAATTAAAGAATTGGCTGAAAAATATAAATTGTTAATTACCATTGAAGAAAATGTCGTTAAAGGAGGTGCCGGGTCAGCTGTGGCAGAATTCCTAGCAGATAATAATCTAAATGTTTCCCTTCTTAATTTTGGCATTTCTGATGAGTTTGTGGAACACGGAAGTCCAGATCATCAAAAAGTGAGCTCTGGTTTAGGTAAAGAAGAGATAACAGAAAAGATTAATAGAAGATTAGAAAAGCTATAGTAAGAATTAGAGCTGCAATTAAACCAGCAATAGCATCATCCATCATTACTCCATAGGGACCGTCCAAATTATCAAAGTACCTAATAGGTTGTGGCTTCCAAATATCAAAAATTCTAAACAAAACAAATGAAAAAATAATCCAGGGCCAAAAAGATTCAAAGACAACTAGTGGAAAAGTAGCTATCCACATTCCAACAAACTCATCCCAAACAAATATTTTTGCATCCTTTTCATCAGCCATTGTTTTCCTATATAAATACAACCCAAAAAAGAAACTAGCTATTACTAAAAAACCGTATGCAATAAGAACAAATATGTAGGCAAAAGGTCTAAGAAAAGGAACTATCAAAAAATAAAAAAGTAAAATTGCCAATAAACTTCCAGCAGTTCCAGGAATAAATGGTGAAAATCCACTACCAAAACCTATTGCAAACCAAGTTAAAGGTTTTTTGAAGTTCACTCCGTTAGAAGCCATTTTTTTAAAAGTGCTGAAATCCTGAAGAAGCTTTTAGAAAATCTCCTTCTGGGTTAATAATCTGCACTTCATCCCCTTTTATTATTAGGCCGATTTCACAAATTGGTATTTTTTCCTGTTTAGATATACCTTCTATTTTTTCTTTGTTTGTTTTATCTGAAGTAAAAAGAATCTCGTAATCATCACCTTTATTCATTTCTTCTAAAGATAATGATTTAGATAAAAAAGTTGGGATCTTTTCTAGGTAAACATTTGCGCCAACTTTGCTTGCTGTACAAATGTGGTTTAAATCTTGAAACAGCCCATCAGAGATATCAATAGCTGATGTTGCAATTCCTTTTAATTTATTACTTACCCCAAATCTTATTTCAGGTCTTAGATATCTGCTTTTCTTTAAATCCACTAAATTATCTTTTTTTATGCTTTCAAGAGCAAAAGAAGCCTCACCTATTGTTCCTGTTAAATAGATTGAGTCACCTGCCTTAGCTCCCTTCCTGGTTAAGGCCTTACCTTTTTCAACGTAACCTCCTACTTGGACAGTAATTGAAAGATTGCCTTTAGTCATGTCACCGCCAATTAGAGGTATCTTTAACTCACTAGAAATATCTTCCAGTCCTCTTCTAAAACCTGATAACCATGTAGGGTCATAATCTTCTAGAGAAAGAGCCAAAGTAAACCATGAAGGAGTTGCTCCACAAGCAGCTAAATCACTAAGAGCAACTGAGACAGACCTATAAGCAACATCTGAAGCATTCATAGATTTTAAAAAATGCACTCCTTCTATTGATGTATCTACAGAAATGACACTTTCTTTTCCTTTTGGATGAGCAAGCACTGCTGCATCATCCCCCACAGGAACTCTGATGCCATGTTCTGCTAAATATGCAGAACCGACATCAGAAAAATATTCCTTTATTATTTGGTGCTCGTTTAAATTATCGAGACCTTTAACCAAATTTAATTTACTCAGGTATTGATTCAAACAAACCGGTAGCTCCCATGCCTCCACCAACACACATGGTTACTATTCCGTATTTTCCACCTCTTCTTCTGAGCTCTCTAGTTAAATGACCTACTTGTCTAGACCCAGTCATGCCAAAAGGATGGCCTATTGCTATAGAACCGCCGTTAACATTTAGATTTTCAGTAGATAATCCCAGTTGATCTCTTATGTAAACTACCTGAGAAGCAAATGCTTCGTTTAGTTCCCAAAGATCAATATCATCTACAGTTAGATTAGCAGACTTCAATAATTTAGGTATTGAATATACAGGTCCTATGCCCATTTCATCAGGTTGACAACCCACTACTGTAAATCCTCTAAAATAAGCCAAAGGCTTAACTCCTAACTCATTTGCTTTATCTTCACTCATAACCATAGTCACTGAAGCACCGTCTGATAATTGAGAAGAGTTACCTGCTGTTACAGATCCTTCTTCTGGATCAAACACTGGATTAAGGCTTGCAAGCCCTTCTAATGTTGTTTCAGGCCTGTTGCAGTTATCTCTATCCACTACAGCATCCACTTCTTTTTCAGCTCCAGTTTCTTTATTGACTAACAGCATTTTAGTTTCCATAGGAATAATCTCATCATCAAAAAGACCTTGATCTTGTGCTTTGGCACATCTTTCCTGACTTGATAGGGCATACTCATCTTGCGCCTCCCTAGTTACTCCATATCTTTTTGCGACAGTTTCAGCTGTGGTTCCCATGGCGTGATAGATTCCTGGAGCTTCTTCTGCCAGTTTTTCATTCACATACATATGTGTGTTACTTTTACCCTGGGTAGTGCTGATTGACTCTACTCCGCCAGCAATAATGCAATCTGCAAAACCACTTTGTACTTGAGTAGCTGCCATAGCAATAGTCTGAAGACCAGAAGAACAATATCTGTTTACTGTTGTACCTCCAACTTCTATAGGAAGTTTAGACAACACCGCAACGTTTCTAGCAATATTGTGACCTTGAGCACCTTCTGGTGCACCACAACCTAAAATCATATCTTCTACTGTGGAGGGATCTACTTCAGGGTTTCTATCCATTAGCTCATCCACAATATGGGCTGTCATATTGTCCGCTCTAGTTTGATTAAAGCCTCCTCTAAAAGACTTTGCTAGACCTGTTCTAACACTATCTACTATTACTGCTTCTGCCATAATTTCTCCTTAAAACTAATTTTTTATTTTCGGGCGACTGATGTTAGGTTAGAGTTAAGAAATTGGCAAGAAAATAAAATAGCTTCTTATAAGTTACTTATTCAATGAATCTTTAAACCATTCAGGAACAATATCAATCTCATGTTTTTTAGCCAGTTTCACTAATAAGGGAATTGTAATAGGTGCAAAAGGTATAAAGGTTATAAACCCAAATCCTAATTCCTTAAATAGTACATTTAGTTGCTTATTTGCTTTATCAAGGTCTTCTTTTTTGGCATTCCCTTGGGAGTAAGAATAATAAGTTTTTAGCATTTCCTTAGTACTTTCAGAATCTTGCTCTAAAGTAATTTTTAATAAAGCTAGGGCTCTTCTTATATTTCTTCCAAACATAATCTCATTTAACTCTCAGTTCCTTGTTTTTTACAAATATTCATAAGATACTAACAAAGAACTAAAAAAATTAATAAAACCTTCTGGAGTCAGAAAAATGAATAAACCTTTCCCATTTGCATTTACTTTAGCTGCAATTGTAATCGTAGTTCTTTATTACTTGTTTTGGGATAGTGAAGAGCCCACTCAAGAGAATGTTGTTAAAGAAGAGATTAGCTCTCCAATAGAGTCTTCATCTTCAATTGGACTCATAGATGATGAAAGAATTATAAATGCTGAAAGTGAGCCAGGAAACTGGATAGCCCACGGAAGGACTTATGAAGAACAAAGATTTTCTCCTTTATTAACAATCAATAAAGATAGTGTTTCTGATCTTGGATTAGCTTGGTACAAAGATATGGGGACTAACAGAGCTCTTGAAGCCACGCCAATTGTTGTGGATGGCATTATGTTCTTTACTAGTACCTGGAGCCGGGTTTATGCAGTAGAAGCTAAAACTGGGAAAACTATATGGAAATTTGATCCAGAAGTTCCAGGTGAATGGGCACGTAAGGCCTGTTGTGACATAGTTAATAGAGGGGTTGCTGTTTATGAAGGAAAAGTATTTTTTGCTAGCTTAGATGGAAGATTGTTTTCACTTAATGCTGAAACAGGAGAAAAGATATGGGAAGTAGACACCATTATTGACCGTTCGAGAGCCTATACGATTACTGGTGCACCCAGAGCAGCAAAAGGCAAGATTTTTATAGGTAATGGAGGCGCTGAGTACGGTGTAAGGGGTTATGTAACAGCTTATGATACTGAAACAGGCGAACAAGTATGGAGATTTTTTACAGTTCCTGGAGATCCCTCTTTAGGGTTTGAAGATCCTGCTATGGAAATGGCTGCCAAAACCTGGAAGGGTACTAATTGGTGGGAATTTGGTGGCGGAGGTACTGTTTGGAACTCAATTGTCTATGACCCAGATTTTAATAATGTCTATTTAGGAGTTGGCAATGGATCTCCATGGACAAGAGAAATTAGGTCTCCTGGAGGAGGAGATAATTTATTCTTAGCTTCTATAGTTGCTGTTGATGCTGATACCGGTAAATACAAATGGCACTATCAAACTACACCTGAAGATAATTGGGATTACACAGCAGTGCAAGATATGGCTTTAGCTGATATGGAAGTAGATGGAGAGAAGAAGAAAGTATTACTGCAAGCACCTAAAAATGGATTTTTCTATGTCATAGATAGATCTAATGGAAAGGTACTAAGAGCTCATCCTTTTGCTGCTGTTACTTGGGCTACTCACGTTGACTTAGAAACTGGAAGACCAGTTGAAAATCCTGATGTAGATTATTCTGACAATGGATCTTTTGTTCTGCCAGGCCCTTTGGGTGCTCATAATTGGCAAGCAATGTCAGTGGATTTAGATTCGGGTCTTGTGTACATACCCGCTCAAGAAAATGCCTTCTTTTATGCGATTGATGAGAACTATAAGAAGACAGGTATATATAAAAGAAATCCAGGTAGATGGAATATGGGTATAGAAATGAGTTCTTTGGCCCAAAATGTACTTGCAAATCTAGAATCAATGCCAGAACCAGGGGGGTTTCTTAAAGCTTTTAACCCTTTAACTGGTGAAACTAAATGGTCAGTACCTATTCCACATTACTGGAATGGAGGAGTTCTAGGCACAGCTGGAGGACTGGTTTTTCAAGGAGATGCCTTAGGCATGTTCTCTGCTTACGATAAGGAAACAGGAGAACGTTTATGGGAATTTAACACCTACACTTCTATGCTTGCACCTCCAATTTCTTTTGAAATAGATGGAGAACAGTATGTGTCAGTTTTAACGGGATCTGGTGGAGGAGATCTATTTGGAGGAGAGCCTCTACCGCCGATAGAAATACAAGCTTCTCTTACCTACAATAATTTTGGAAGATTGTTGGTATTTAAGCTAGGTGGCAAAGAAAAGCTTCCTGTACCTGATGTAAGAGATACAACTATTCCTGAACAAAACCTTGCCGATGTCGGTGTAGCTCAAATCCGAAATGGTGAGAGTAATTACAATCAATATTGTGCGGTTTGCCATGGCTTTGTAGTTAAATCTGCTGGTGGATTACCAGATTTAAGAAAGATGTCTACAGGAACCCATGACCTTTTTAATAAAATAGTTCTGGAAGGAATACTTGGAAGCAATGGCATGGCTGGTTTTTCAGATGTTCTCTCAGAAGAAGAAGTAGACAATATTCACCATTACGTTAAAGCCAGAGCTTATGAAGACAGAGAGGTAGCTTTAGGAAATATGGAGGCTCCTCAATTCACTTGGTTTGGTGAAGAAGACTGATTGATTAATTTTCGAATTTAGTCTTAGGAGGCAAGCTTGGCGGAGCTACTTCTTGAAATTCAAAAGAAGGACTTCCTTGCTGAGCATTGATAGATTCTGACTCTTCATAAGGATTTGCATTTTCATCGAATCTATCGGCATCTATAACTCCATAAGTTTTTTTGCCATTAAGTTGAGTTCCTTCTTTAAGCTGAAGTAAGGCAGATTGCGCTGTTTTATGATTTTCTTCATTCCAGATTAGGCTAAAAGCTCTGGGTCTTCCTATTGGTATTCCCGCATCATCTTGGTATCTTATCCAAAAGTGAATTTTACCTTCCCTTTTAGTAAATTTATCAGGCTCATCTATAGAAACCCAAACAAGCCTAAATTCATCAGGAATCGCTTGTGTAGATGGCCATCCCAATATTTGCTTATAACCCATCCAGGTGAATACATAAAAGGAAGCCATAACGAAAACAACAACAGTTTTTAATTTGCTTGAGAAAGATGAATAAAGTAAGAATATTAAAAGTAAGGCCGAAATGGCTACATAACCTAAAATCAAAAAAATCCTTTCTTCAATCACTTTTGTTTTCTATTAAGGGATTTCTGCCTAAGGCTTTTGTAAGTAACCTTTTTTGCATCTGATTTACATCAGATATATTCTTTTTTGAGTCAACCGAAAATCTAACAGCAGTTTTTTCATCCCCTACTCCTTCCAATTCATGACTACCGTAATAAATAAGTTCTACTTCAGGATTAAGTTTTTCTACCTTAACATCCACAGTAAGAGGCTTGTCGTAATTTGCTTGATAGTGAAGAAGGTTAACTACGTATTCACCGGATTGAAGTGCTCTAATGGTGATAGTTTCTTGATTGATGGGGTTAGAAATCGTAGCGCCATTAACATTCATCTTGTCTGCAAATATTCCTCTGTCATCCCTATCTAAATGCATAAGCCCAGTATCTCGGTTGTGATACCAAACTAATCCTCCTTGAGGACTTTCTACTATGGCATCTACGTCATCAGGGTGCTGATCAGGCCATCTAACAGAAATAAGAATTTCTGCTTTAGAGTCTATCTTGCCGCCGTCGCTGGGATCTGAAATCAACATGAAGGCAATGGCAAACATGAAGGCAAATCCTAAAAGGGAATTAAAAAGTAAATCTGTGAATGCGTCTTGTCCTTCCCCGTTATTAAGGATTCTGTGTTTCATTTAAATCCCTCAATCCAAGTCTCCAGAAGTAAGACCATTAATTAATTTACTAAGTGATGAATCAAGCAAAAAATACTGAAACTTGAGCATGGTGCTGGTGATCAAACCAGAAAGGGTGGTATACAAGGCAACAGCCATTCCTCCACTCATAGAGGAGAGTAAAGGTTGTATTTTTTCTGGATCAAAATCTTTCATTTCACCAATAGGCAAAAGCATGAGAATAAATCCAACAACTGTCCCCGTTAAGCCGAGTTTTAATAAAACATCAGAAATCATATGACCCAGTGCATGTCTATTTGATAGTTCATCTTCAAGAATCCTTAAAAGGCTTTGACTCTCTAAAGAAGACTTTGACTCGACTGCATTCAAGAAATCTGAAACCTTGCCCTCTCCTTTTATTTCGAAATCTAAATTTCTAGCAATGTAAATCCAATGGAAAGTAGCCGATGTATAAACTGCTAAAATGAGAATGGAGATCTTGCTTCTGTCTGATTCAAATATTAGATTTAAAAGATTGAGGTCATAAAGGACATAAAAAGCAAAAAATATTACGGTAAGTAAGATAATTGATCTTTGCAAAAGATATTGAGGTTTAGCTGTTTTTATCACTGAATTTTATTGATACTGGTGACTCATTAATTTCTGTCTCTATCTTGTAGAATAACTAATTATCACTAACAGTTCTATACATGAATAAATCTGAAAAAGTTGAATTCATATCTGAGTCATTAAATAAACTCTACCCAAACCCCCCTATTCCACTAAATCATGATTCGGTTTTTACTCTATTAATAGCTGTAATCCTTTCGGCCCAGTGTACGGATGTAAGAGTCAATTTAGTTACACCTGAATTATTTAAAAAAGCCAACAACCCTAAAAAAATGATAAAACTAGGTAGAAAGGAAATACGAAGGATTATTAAACCCTGCGGTCTGTCACCGCAAAAGTCTAAATCTTTATTTGAGCTCTCAAAGATTCTAGTTAAAAAATATAAAGGTGATGTACCGGATTCTTTTGAGGAGCTAGAGTCATTACCGGGCGTGGGACATAAAACAGCATCCGTGGTTATGAGTCAGGGCTTTGGCCACTACGCTTTTCCTGTAGATACGCACATTCATAGGCTGGCACAGAGATGGGGCTTAACAAACGGCAAAAATGTTAAGCAAACTGAAAAAGATCTGAAAAG
>Ga0208522_1001904_pt1 | contig 12901 bp, 18 predicted proteins | sample ETNtaG_25_FD_185763 | JGI IMG/M metagenome (GOLD analysis project Ga0208522, IMG submission 185763) | Marine microbial and viral communities from oxygen minimum zone, Eastern Pacific Ocean - ETNP201302SV86 (SPAdes) (version 2) | ecosystem: Environmental > Aquatic > Marine > Oceanic ... | reverse complement strand
TATGGGGAAGACTTACAACTTTGCCTTCAGCACCACGATAGCCGTCTTTTCTTGATCCATGAATTCTCATAGCCGCATCTGAACTCATTCCGTAAAATTCTACTTTGCCGTCTACAATTTCACCTTCTGATTCATCATGACCTGCTAACATTCCACCTAACATTACAAAGTGTGCTCCTGCTCCAAATGCCTTAGATACATCGCCGGGATATACACAACCTCCATCGGCAATTACATGTCCACCAATACCATTGGCCGCATCAGCACATTCTATAATTCCAGATAACTGTGGAACACCAACACCTGTTTGTAATCGTGTAGTGCATACTGATCCTGGACCAATTCCACACTTAATAACATCAGCACCACGTAATAGTAATTCTTCGGTCATTTCACCAGTAATAACATTACCAGCAATTATAGTTTTATCAGGATACTCGTCACGTAGTCTTGCAACAAAGTCTCCGTAATTTTCATGATATCCATTTGCAACATCTACACAAATAAAAGGTATATCAGGATACTTAGATAATACTGTTTTCATTGTTATATAGTCTGGTGCTTCCGGATCCCATATAACACCTGTACCGGTACAAACACTTAGGTATTTCATTTTTACACCGTTACCGATTGCTTTTTCCCAGTCATCGATATTATAATGTTTACGAAGTACTGTAATCATCTGGTGCTCTTGTAGTACTTTTGCCATTTCAAATGTACCTACACCATCCATGTTTGACGACATAATAGGAATACCAGACCATTCTTTACCGCTGTTTAAAAATTTAAACGATCTTTGTAACTCCACGTCTCTTCGACTTGTTAGTGTACTTCTTTTTGGTTTAAATAAAACATCACTATAGTCTAGTTTAATGTCCTGATCAATTCTCATTGTTTAACTCCGTAATTAAATGATACTACAAGACGATTTTTATCGCTATTGTTCATTGTTGTTGCATGTTTAATCCAGCTTGGAAAGATTAGCATTAATCCTGCTTGAGGTTTATATGTTGCTAATTTTGTTGTAATATTATTGTATAGATCTAATGTAGGCAAGTAGTAACTTGATTCATCATCTCTAAAAAACTGTACGTCACCCATATTATCTTCTGGTATATTAACAAAAAATAGTCCACTTAATAGTGAGCCGGGATTATTATGTTGCGTATTATATGTTCCTGGTCCGTCATCATGAAGACGAAATTCTTTTAACGCAACTGCTGGGAATCCTATACTTTTGCATACATGATCTACAGCTTTATCAAGCTCTGATTGGAAAGCTCCCATCATTAGCTTTTTGTCAAGTTCTAAGTCGTCAAAATTAGACATAGCTTCACTGCACCATTCATTAGAGTTATCATCTCCTTTTAAATTAGACGCAGTTACTTTTAAGAAGTCTAAATTTATATCTTCATTTATTCCTGCAAAGATTATACTAGGAAACCATAGATCAGCTTTTAGTTCCATTTACCAGCCTTCATTTTCTTGACGAGCTTTTATCATTTTTTCATATCTTGCTTTGCCGACCGCTTTAGCTTTTGCACGTTTTTCACTAGGCTTAACATAAAATTCTCTTTCTTTTAATTCTTTCATTAATCCATCTTCTGCAATTTTCTTTTTGAGTTTTCTAATAGCACCTTCTACGTTTCCATTTTTAACAAAGACTTCTAAACCTTTGCCTTGTGGATATCTATTGTTGTTCTTTCGCAAAGTAATTTACTCCTTCAGCAATTTGCTTAATGTCAAACACTCTATTACTGTTTAATATATTATAAGCTCTAAGTGGGTGTGATGTCAAGTAGTATGTTTTATCAAAAGATAAAATATGTCCTACTAACCATTCTAGATTTTTAATATTATCAATATCGAGAATAACATAATCTACTATGTGTACAATGTCGAGCAACCAATCTACATCTGTATCGCCATATCCTGAATCAGGATATTCTTCGTAAAGGTATAAGTTTACTGGCCGCTTAACTTTCTTTATTACTTCATTAAATTGTTCTTTAGTAATAACACTAGGGTTAATTAAAAGAAAACTTAATTCGGATGAATGTACTTTATCTGGTGATGTAATTAGCTTAATAGTTGGGTTTGCCATATCGTAATTACTTATTAGAATTTATTTTGTTCCAAACAGAATCTTGGTTCTGTTCAGAATTTTGAATGTATTGTTTATTTGGTTCAATTACTTCTGTGTATCTTCCGGTAATTCCCGTGTCGATTGCTTTGTTTGTTTGTTGCTTACTTTTGTGTAGTAGTTTGTCGATTCGAACTTTTTTTTTTGATCTTCTTCTTCCGCCGCCTTGTTTGCATTGTCAATAAAGTCGTTCCATTTATCTACACTATCAACTTCTTCCATTGCTTCGTCTAATTCAGTAGTAATTGGTTCTAACTCGTCTTGCATTGTTTCTGATTCTGTTTTTACTTGTTTCATACTTTGGTAATCCCTTTCCCAAGGAAAGTCTTCAATCTTACCATTAAGATATGCAATCTTTTGTGTTTTAATTGTATCTTTGGGATGGTCTTCTTTCCATCGTGCTTTAGCTTTCTTCCAATCTTCATCATTAGCATCTAGCTTTCTGATCTCTGATTTTGATAGCTTAGGTTGAAATACTGGCTCAGGTTCAGTTAATGGTAATTCTAGTTGTGTTTCTTCTTCATTAATTTTTTCTAGTGCTTCTTCAACTTCTTCTTTAGAAATACTATGCTCATCAGTTTCTTCAGTTGTTGGTTCCATATCATATGCTACTTCATCTTCGTCAAATGAGTCTTGTTTTTCAGAAAAGTCAAACTCCATTTGTCTAGGATCTACATAATTTTCTTCTTCTGGTTCGTCCAATGGTAATTCTAGTTGTTCAGGTTCATGGCTTAAATTTTTAGGAAGCTCAATGTGATCTTTCTCGTCTTTAGGATCCTCAGTTATTGGTATATCGTACATCCAATCCTGGTCTGAGATCTGTGGAAAGAAATTAGAATCGTCCTTTGGGTCGTCATCTGGATCTGGATCTTCATCATCTGGCCCTTCATCATTAGGATCATCATCCTTAGGATCTGGACTTAGAAGAAGTTTTTCTTTTCTAAATTGAAATGAGTATTGACTTGCTATTAGCAATAGTACTGCTAATGGATCGAATACAAATATAATAACAATAATAACCCAACGAACAGCTCGTTCTAGTAAGTTTGCATCTGCTTCTTGTCCGTAAACAAATTCAGCAATATATTTAATTGGACCAACGTCTGCTTCTAGTTGTCTAAATGTTTTTTCAAATACTGCTTTTTCTTCACGTATGGTATCAACTATTACAGTTTCTTTGTCAATAAAGCCTTCTAGTTCTGCTAGACGTTTGTCAATATCTTCTGTTTTAACATTTGCTTGACCACGTAGATTTGATATACGATTTTCAATATCAGTAACTGATGAACCATAAGTAGTATCAATTTTTGCTAATTTATCAACTAAAGCTAATCTAATTACATTAATTTTTTCATCGATAGAATCTAGTTTAGTATTAAGTCTTTTATTAATACTTTTAATTTCTCTTTGTGCCGCACTTGCTACAGATAATTCATTTGCGGTTGCTGTTTCAACTGCTTTCTCAAATTTTGCAGTACCACCAAAAGATTCTTCAAATTTCTTTTGTGCTGAGGCAATATCAGCTTCTTTACGTTCTCTTGCTTGATCTAAACGATCGTTTTGTAATTTAATTTCTCTATCTGCTTGTTCTTGTGCATCTGTTTTATCGTTAGTTAATAGTTTAATATCACTATTAGCTTGATCGTTAGCTAGTTTCTTTTCTTTATTAATATGTGCATATACTTTAGTTAGAGCTTCTTGTTCTTTTTCAATTAATGTATCAACACGAACATTGTCGCCTTTTAATAAGCGATCTATCTCTGCGGTCCAACGATCAACTTTAGCAGTTGAACGTATCATTTTTTCTTCTAAGGAATCAATTTGAGCTGTTTGCTCTATGCTCATACTTGTTTGTTCAATATGGGCTTTGGATAGATAACCAAAGATACCCATTGAAGTAATGAACATTAAAATGACTACTGCAATAGCAAGATAAGTTTTTAACCACCAAACTGCTCGATCCCAATGACGATGAAGCCAAACAGCAGTAACTAGTTTACCAACTTCTAATGATACACCCATGACAATGATGGGTACGACAGCCGCCGCAAAAATTGCCGCCAAACCGGCGACACTATAGTAAATTGCTACTGCACTAATCGTTAATGCAGACAAGAATGTTAGAATTGCTAAAAACATTTGTTCTCCCTATACTACTAGGGAGACCAATCTCCCCAATACTATATTTATCTGTGGGGTTAAAGGTAATAATATGGTTAGATTACTGTTTAATGAAGCGCCAACCTCTATGTCCTGTTTCTTTACAGGCTGTTTCTTTAAAATCACGCATTTTACCCTTGTATTGTAGTCTAGATAGTACAGTTCTACAATATCCACTCCCCATTGGAAATGTTGACATAACTGTTATTGTACCAGTTGTTCCTGTGTTGTTATTATACCAATTAGATGATTCACCGTTGTCAATATTATCTAAGGCAAAGTAGATAGCTTGTTCTTGTTGCTGTCTATCTTCATCAGGTAGTCTGTACCATTGCCATTTAGTAAAATTGGCTATAAGACCTACATAGCTATCAGCTGGTTGATATGTTGATTGTACACTAGAAACTGTACTTGTACTAGTATCGTACGTTCTTTTAGAACCACCGCTTGTACAAGCAGTCAAACTAGTTATGATAAGGAGACTGCACAATATACCATCGCGAAGTTTCATAGTCTTTTCCTTTCATTAAACAGGCGTATCCTATCCGATCAACACTTCGTCCACCCAATTGTGAAGTATATATAAACGATCGACATTGTTTTCCTACACCCATTTTAGGTGGTAGAAGTTTTTTAACTGCATTATCAGTACATTTAGTTACTTGCACTGAATCCAACTTGCCGTTCTCTTCAACTATAACTTTATCGTTTTCACAATATTGGTGACCAGCTTCTTCTAGTGTAAGTTTTTTAGTAGAGCTACACGCATTTACTAAAATACATACCGTACTGATGAGTAGTAATTTATAAAATGGGTTGTCCATTATAAACTCCAATTAAAGTTAGAATTATATTATGAAATAGATAAGAGTCTAACATTAGTCTATGCTTTTAGCTGACTTGTTAATACTAATAGTATCTATTTTGGTACTCTTAGCCTTAGCTTCAGTTACCAACGAATCAATAATACTCTTCTCAACTTTAACCATTACAAAATAATGATATACACCATTTCTTTTATATAAGTAGCCGTCGTTTTGAGAGTAGTGTCTTACTGCGGTATCGGTAATTTTGTTAACGATAAGCATCTGACTTTGAGTTGAACTTGTTAGTGATTCCTCACTACCAGCATCGTTATACTCAATAGTAGTTCGCTTGTTAACTTCACCGTTAATTCGATCAGCAATTTTGGTTTTTGCTATTTGTGTAGCTTTATCATAAGCCGCTTCTTTAAAGCCACTTACTGATCCACCACAAGCATAGTAGTAATCTTTACTCCACCAAAAATAACCTTCTGATCCGGTGTCTTTACAGTTCATGTACCAATTTGGTACAACATCGTTTTCACGTTCTACAACGTGTGTTACTGTACTACAGGCAGAAATGGTTAATGCTAATGCACCACACATTAATGCTGTTTTTAGATTGCCTTTCATTTTAGCCTCCATAAGGTAGTTTTCATTATGTAAACATTATAACAAACATTTTTCCAAAGGTCAAGCATAAAATAAAAAAAGGTTTACCAAAATATTTGATATTGGTATGGTTGTCATAACTTTCATCATGTAAGTATAATACACTATACTTAGATAGAAGTCAACCTTCGTTTCGCCAATTTCAAACAACCAAATTTTTCAAGTATTTTAATAACAATAAAGGTAGGATCAATTTCAAATGCTTTAACTCTGTTATTAGCACGTTTTGAATCTGCATGATGATTATTATGCCAACCTTCGCCATAACTTAATATTGCACTCCACCAACAACATGTGGATAAATCACCTTTTATTTCAAAGTTTCTATATCCCCATTTATGACAAGCACTATTAACAAACCAAGTAGAATGGTAAACTAATACTAAGCGAACAAATATTCCCCATACTACCCAAGATACTCCACCAAGTAGATAAAACAGAATTGCTAATCCAATTTGTAATGATATAAATTGTTTTTCTAAAAATTGATAATAACGGTTACCACTTATGTCTCTAGCAAATTTAGTTATTCTCGCAGGATGATCAAATTTATGTTGAGTATAGCACATCCACCCTATGTGTGACCACCAAAAGCCTTCACTAGCATTATGTGGATCCATTAAAGTATCTGATCCTCTATGATGCATTCTATGATGAGCTACCCAATTAATTGGACCATTTTGACAAGCCAATGTTCCAATAGTTATAATAATATAATCTAACCATTTTGGAAGTATTACTGCTCGGTGTGTTAAGTATCTATGAAACCCTAAACATATTCCAACTGAAGCTGTTAGCCAATGCATAAAGATCATTAAGGCTACTGCACTCCAACAGAAAGTACTAGGGATAAAGGCTAAAAGTGCTCCTAAGTGAATGAATATAAAAAATGCTATTACAGTCTTATTTGGTCTTCGCATATATTAATTTTGGCGATAGAAAAGATGCAATCCTATTCGGCCTTTTTTCTCAAAACGTTTATTCCATTCAGGATGAACGTATGGTGCGTGATAATGTGTTGCATTATCGCTTATACCTCGTAGATAACCTTTGGTAAAGATTTTGTATGCAAGTTCTTGAATGTTACGCCAGTCTTTACTATCCTTGTTAAGAATGATATCTGGTTTGCCATCACACCACCAACTGAACTGGCACATATTACGAACAGGATTATATATCCGTTCTACGTCCGAAACTTCTTTACCTTTAGTCCTCCAACTTTCTTGTGTTAGACCTTGTCTAACAACTTCACAGATTGTATTGGGAAACCTAGTATCAGCTACTCTATTAAGTACCACGTCGGCAACTGCCGCTCTACCGGCAAGGTTATCCGGGTGTGACTCCCAATAAATGTTTTCTGCTAAACAATATAGTTCTGGCTCTTGTTCTTGTGTATATAACTCTGCGGCATACACGTTGCTAACTAACAATGTAGCAATAAACAAAAAACCTACGCATAGTTTTTTAAGACATAGTTTCATGTTAATGTCCTTTATTCTATCTAGACGATTGTATTTAATTGGTTTTTTAGTAAAATTTATATGCTAATATAAAGCACTAACTGTCAAAATCGGTATACAAGCTATATTTTGCTGTTAATTCCCGAAGTAACCCAGGTTGTGCCTTTATTGGCTTAATGGTTACAAGATATCTAACAGGCAGTTGATGCCAATATCCTTTAAGTGTTTTACAGTTAGGAGTTTCAGAGTGATTATAAAATGCCCCTAATGCTGTTCTAATATACCCATGCGGGAAATTTTTATTAGCTATGTGTACAATACCGAGAACTGTATTTGCCTCAAAGTCTTTTGTTGCGAATAAGCCTAAGCCTTGTACATCTGAAGAACTAATTGTTAAGCCATCCGGCAACGGTCTGTACATATTTACAATACTACTTTTTTTTCTTTTATTAATCGTGTTCTATTATTTAAATGTTCTTGTTCAACGTCCTCTTTATTCTGGCCATGATATGCAACTGCATAGCCTTCTAAAATCATAATTTCGGACGCTTTAGTTTGCCTATCTTCCGGCGTATAATGGACTATAAAATCTCCTAAAATACGGCCAAACTTTCCTTTAGCATCTTCGCCATCTCTTGCTATTTGGGTTTTTAATATCTGTGCTGATCCAACTGGAAGCATATCTTTTAATCGCTTCTTAGATGCTAATCCAAATTTCTTTTCAACTTTGTCACGTGTTCGTGATTCAGGTGTGTCAATGCCCATCATTCGAACTCGTTCTTTATGCATCCATATTCCAAATCCTAAATCAATATCAACGTCGACAGTATCACCGTCGATGATTCTTAATATTTTACACTTATATTCGTACATGCTAAGTTAACCTTTCGTTTTATAAACTACTCAGTTATTTATAGCTATATGTCACCATTTTCGTTTTGCATCATTATCCTGTGTAAAGAAGATATTACGAATGTTATGTTGTGCTATAGCTTTCATACAACCTTTACAGGGTTTAGCTAGGCCTCTAACCCACTTATTCTTTTTGTCTCGCTTTACTCTCAGAATATATAAGTCGCACTTTGCAAGTTGTTCTTTTGATAGTAATTTTAATGCTTTATTAAATGCATCTATCTCAGCATGGAGGAATATCGATTCTTTATTGTTACCATATTCCTCCATAATAGGGTGTGTCTTATAACTGTTTGTTCCAACAGTAATAATAGTTTTCTTATAAACAATAGCACAAGCTAATTTAAAACGCCCCTTAAGGCCAGGACTATCGATAGCATGTTGTTCTAGAATATCAAATATTCGTTGTGTAGGATTACGACGACCTTGTTCTGTAATCACACCAATCGGTAAATTGTGTAGCATGAAGTTCCTTTATGTTACTTGGTGGAGCATGATGGAATCGAACCACCTAATCAAACGTGCGACACTCGATCACTCCCAGATGATGCCCCTATACGAGTTGCTCATCGAAATGTGTTGCAAACATGGCTGATTTTGATAGTAAGTATTTCAGTTTTGGATTTTTCTTTTCCATTTTCTTGTCTGTCATAGTTGCTAGTTCTTTAAAGCTATCACATCTAAAATTTTCAAAACTGCAATAGTCATCACGTCCTATATTATATCTTGAACGCATACGTTCTTGTAATCTATCTTTTGCTAGGTATCCTTTTTCAAGTCGATTTTCTCTACCAACTTTAGTAACATAAAAATAATCTAGGCTATCAGTTATCTCATTGTAGACTACAATTCTTAAACTTCCAATCTTGTGTTCTATTTTATTAAGAGTAAATTGTGCATCATGTTTACGTAGTGTACAAGTTTTAGCATCTGACTTATCCTCATCATCAAAGTCATATCCAATTGCATCAACCCATTTATATCCACCTATATTTGCCATTGCAAGTTCTACTAAGTGTTCTACATTATATGCATTAGGATAGGCTAAGGCATTTTTTTTATTAGCCTTAGTTGGAAAAAAATCTGGTAGATATTGGAATAGTATTTCGTTTAAGATTCTATACTGCTTACCTTTGTTAGTATCCATTATATCCTCGCTTGATATTATTAAAGTACGTTAGAATACAATTATACAACAACAAAGAAGTTGTGTCAAGCATTTTTTTTAAAAAAAGTGCAACTTGATTCTGTTGCCAGGTCCAAGTTGCCAAAACCCCGAAAAATTATGCCGCTAGGGCAAATTCTTCATTTGTTGGTAATTTCGCTCCGAAATTAACGAAGGTTACGTTACCGTTTGCTTTAAAGTCAGCAATTATAGTTTTTGAACTAAGTCCAACAACCGCTAGGTTGAGGCCGTCGTGTCTTACGGGCAACTCCACAGATACTATTAACTTCCAATCGATCCCAGTTCACCCCCGGACTGTATACTTTGCGGAAAATATATACTCCGCGGATGCTCCAAATTTGGTGGAGGTGGCGGGAGTCGAACCCGCGTCTTGAAAAGCGTTTGCATTGCTTCAACGTTACAATGTTATTTATAACACATATTAATAGTAAGGTCAATAACCGGTATATTCAAAGAGTTTTGTTAAGATGTTAAATATTATTAGTACATTTAATTTGTACTAGCACATTATATTAACAATCAATTTTGGAGATAGCGATGAAATGGAATAAACCACAAATCGCAGAAGTATCAGTTGGCTTAGAAATCAACTGCTATGCTTGTGCAGAAATATAAATTACTAAGATTGGGTCAAACTTTGTTTGGCTCTTTTTAGTTTAAAATTGGTACGCCGTAGATTGCAAGATATATAATTCCTGCCAGAAGAGTAACATCAGCTATTATACTCCAAAGTATATAAGCCTTAAACATCCAGGGAACTAAAGGTTTCACTTTGTTCAATTTTCCTTTACACCATACTCGCAGGCTCTTCATTTTGAGCCTCCTGTTGGCTTGGTACTGCTATTATATCCATAATATTCTCCAAGTTGTACATCTATTTCCACCACTATTTATGCAATGCGGATAACTATATGATTAGAAAGGTCATTATGACTACATTTAGGATTTATGGAGAATAATCTATTAATCCACAAACATTTAATTATTCGAGCAGAAGTCAGTAACCCTCCGAATGACGTAACTGTCCTTACACAATGGTTGAAAGACTTTATAATATCTATTAATATGCGAATTATGATGGGACCATATGTTGCATATTGTAATGAACCTGGTAACAGAGGAATAACAGGAATTGCTGTTATAGAAACTTCACATATTGCTATGCATGTATGGGATGAACCGTCACCAGCTTTAATGCAACTAGACGTATATTCGTGTGCTGATTTCGATCCTTACAAAATAGCAGAGAAGATTAAACAAGATTTTAATGTAGTAAAAATTGATTATAAATTTCTAAACAGAGAAACAGGACTTAAACCGATTCGGTTAAAGAAGGGGGCAATAAATGAAAGTATCAGATATTAAAATGAGGAACAATGGCAGGGTATAAAAGTACAAGAGGTACTAAATCAGTTAACAATAAAAAATATTATAATGTTACAGACGCAGAAGGTAATGTAACTCCATATGAAGTTAAACCTACAATGTTTGTAAGTTCTAATGGTAAGAAGAAACTTTGTGGAACAGCTAACGATGAATTGATAGTTGATTCAGAAGGCACTCCTATACCATTTAGAAGCATTGGTTAATTTAATTATTATCTATTAAAACTATCAGGCTGTGATACATTCCCAGCAATCTCACGTCCACGATTATCAACTAGTTCATATTCTAGCATCATCTTGTCGCGGATGTTTGTAATGTGAGCTTGTTCGAATGCAGAGATGTGAATGAAAACGTCTTTGCCGCCATCATCTGGTGTAATGAAACCGTACCCCTTCTTAGCATCAAACCATTTTAGGGTTCCTGTGATTTTACTCATATTTTTTATAATTCCTCGTGACACGAGGAACTTTCCCTCGTCAGTAATAATTACTGATAATATTTATCAGTTTCTAGTAATTTTTAGATGATTTAATTAGACTGTAAATTAACTGCCGCTGGGCCTTTTGCGCCTTCTTGTATGTCAAACGTTAATGCTTGACCTTCAACTAAATTGTTCATACCTGCATCTCTTACTGCCGATGTGTGTACGAAAATATCTTTACTTCCATCTTCCGGTGTAATGAATCCGTAACCTTTTACGTCATTAAACCATTTTACTTTTCCGTTCATTGTACTCATATTGTTTCTTTGTTTCCTTTATTGTTTATTGTTACTATACAAACATAGTACAATTCAATACTGTACTATGCTTGTGTATAGTTATTATTTATTAGTCTATAGTGAATTCTTTCTTTCTTGAATTTCTGCTCTTCGACCCTTAGCTAATTTGCCAAGATTACCTAATGCCTTGCGGGCTCTTGCCGCTGAGGCTTTTACATTCTTTTCTTCGAATGATGCGTGTTCTTTTAAATACGCTTCGTATTGCTCTACGATTTCTTCATGCTTTGACATATATCCTTCTCCTTAGTTAAAAATTTATATCGATATGTACTATTATGTATGTTTAAATGCAGGTTCTATTATAAAATGTGGCTTTAAAGTAGTTAAAATGGCTAAGATATCTTTTTTGGTCTAAAAATTTTAAGTAGCATGGTATCATGTGGTGTACCTCTACCATAGTTATATGCACCTTTACCACCTTTCTTCCCTTTAGGGTTATAAGGACTTGGTGCCGTTCCTGCCCAATTATGGCTAACTGTTCCGCCTGCTGGATTATTTTCTACCAATGTAGTAAGAGCATTAGCATTTTGATTCCCTCCAACAAAGGACATAGATTGAGCATCTGAGTCATTACTATAAACAAAATTTACGTGTGAAGATGACCAGTAACACATGTCTCCACATTTTGCTTCTCTAAAATCAGTAATTTCTGTTGACTCATATTTTGCTTGTTTTGTTATTAAATGTTTTGCAGTAGCACTTTGTAAATATCGATAACCTGCCTTCTTTAAAACAAAATTAAGGAAGCCCATACACCAAGGAGTTTGATCAGTATACCAGACATTTGCATTTACATATCCAATCTCTTTCCATATTCCTAAAATCTTTTCATTCTGAAATTCACGATCAGTATCAGCAGTTCCATCAGGTTTCTGAAAGTAATAGTTAGGACCAATAGGACCAGAGTATGGAAGTTCTCTTAGACCAGTTGGATTTGACTTTGTTTTTGGAGAATCATATACTATACCTTTTTCTAACCATAAGCCTTTTTTAGCTTCTATCAGATATTGATCTAAAAGTCCATCAAATGGATGACATAAGTCTTCATGTGTTTGAGCTGGTGCATTTTCTTGAGCAATGGGCTCTACTTCAATTATATCATCAGCTGTCATTACAGGCGTTGGAACATGTTTTATTGTTTGTTGTTCCCGAATAGTAATTGGACTTGGTTGTATGTGTCTAACTTCTACTGGATCTGTTGGCATTATAGGCGGAAAATTTCCTATATTAAACGGTTCTCGCATTATTATTGCCTGTCGTGCTTCGATTTTTACTATTACAGGTGGCGGAAGAACTACTACAGGATCACTAGTTGGATCACCTGTGCATACGTCTGGAGATCCCCCGTCTGTATCTGGGCCACAATGTGGTGGAACAGGACAAAGAGAATCTGCATTTG
>Ga0208522_1001901_pt1 | contig 12920 bp, 12 predicted proteins | sample ETNtaG_25_FD_185763 | JGI IMG/M metagenome (GOLD analysis project Ga0208522, IMG submission 185763) | Marine microbial and viral communities from oxygen minimum zone, Eastern Pacific Ocean - ETNP201302SV86 (SPAdes) (version 2) | ecosystem: Environmental > Aquatic > Marine > Oceanic ... | reverse complement strand
GGACTCACTGTCTATGGTACAGTAGAAAGTCAGATTACCGTTATAGGTGGTGATGTTCATATTTTATCATCCGCAATCATTAATGGTAAAATTATTTCTATAGGTGGTGATGTTCAAACCGACAAAGATGCACAGATAAATGGTAAAATTGTTGAGGCCAGTTTGAACCAGGGTCTCATCTATCGAGAAACATTTACAGACTCTTCAGCATCAGGAGAAAAGGATTTCGGAATCTCAACATTTTCTCAACGCTCCCGTGATGGCTGGGTTCACCCGGAACCGGATGTATTTGAATACAATCGAAATGAGGGTTTGCGCTTTATCCCACTAAATTGGAATTGGGACCACAGAAATGAATCTTTGATTCGATTGAGTTTTTCACTGGGATATAGGTTTAGTTCAAGTGAATTCATTGGGCGAACTACATTAGAATCTTCCCTTTTGAAAAATCGATCTGCAACACTCTTTGCCAGTGGATTCAAAACAGCGCGAACCGACGATGAATTTAGGCTTCCGGAAAAAGAAAATTCTTGTGCCAGCCTTTGGGGTCGACAAGATTTTTACGATCGCTGGGATGAAACCGGTTTCGAAGTAGGCTTTGGGTTTGATTTCTCACATTTAAAGGTGAAAGGGAAATTTGTCCGAGTCATACAAAGTGAGATATCTGTTAATCAAGATCTTTGGAGTTTCACCAATGAAAGTAGTGTTTTACGTAATAACCCATTCATGGTTGAAACAGACGTGGAATATCTGGAAGGTGTGGCAGCATTCAGGACTGCATCTTATTCCCCTCTCAAGACGGGCTTGGCGATTTTATCAAAAGTGGAAATGACCTTAAAAATGGATTCTACACTAGCTGATCCGTCCTTAAGGTTGACACATATTGCTATGGCTAATTGGGAGGTGTCGGATGGCGTTGTTATACGAAACCGGCTCATTTTGGGAATGGGTTCTGAATCATTACCTATTTATCGGCAATTCGGCATTGGTGGCTTGGGGTCAGTGAGTGCTCATGGTTATAAATCACAATTGGGTAATCATATGACCCAAATAAACACAGAATTGGTTTTCACGGAAGAATTCACTGATACCTGGTTCATGGTGAAATTATTCTATGATGCGGGCATGGCTTTTAATTCGCCTGACTTGTTGGATATTGGATATAATTCTGACCATTCTGATCTGTTGCTGCAATCTGCAGGAATCGGCTTTGGCTGGGAGGATGGTGACGGATTGGATATGGGATTCAATTTCGCAAAATCTCTGGGAAAAGACGAGCCGATTGAATCAACAGTCCGGTTAAACTTTAATTTTTAAGATGATAATAATAAAAAACAACATTTTAGTTTTATCACTTTCACTTCTTTTCTCCCAAAATGATACAACTTTTATCAGAGATTATTATCAATATGATCTCAGGGATTATGGATCGATTGAAATTGACCTGAATTTCGGATTAGGTGAATTGGAGATTGGATCTTATCATAAACCTAAAACTATTTCAGGCATTATCGAATACAACCCTGATCATACAGAAACGGATGTAGATTTTTCCTCATCAGGGAATAAGGCATTCCTATCCATCACGGGTCAATCCGGTGATAAATTTGAATGCTGTGATAATGGGTTTACTTTTAATGATTTTGACTTGGGAGATGAATTCCATAACTACATGGATTTTGATCTGGCCAAAGGGATTCCAACAGAACTGGAATTGGATTTTGGATTAGGCGAGGCCAATATTAATCTTACGGATCTTTCATTATCTTACTTTGAATTGGATTGTGGATTGAGTGATGTAAAACTGGAAATGGACCGATCAAATAAAATCACCTGTGAACGAGTGAGCATTTCCAGTGGACTCGGTGATTTTAACGGTTATGGCTTGGGAAATCTCAATTCACGAAAATTTAATCTGGATGTTGGATTGGGTGCTGCCACGGTTGATCTCCGGGGGAAATTTGATGAAGATATGGACCTGTCCATTGATGTTGGACTAGGCGCTTTGGAATTGATTTTACCCGAAAATGTGAATATAAAGCTACGAGTAGATCATTCATTTTTAAGTTCTGTGGATGTGGATGGCTTGATGTCCGAGGAAAGAAATAAATATGTGAGCAAACATTGGGACGAAAATCGGCCTACCATCACTGGGGATATTTCTGTGGGGATTGGGTCTGTTGATATTGAGGTTGATTGAAATTGAAATACAGAGAACGCCAAGGGCTCTAATATTTTTCTTTCTGCTAGTTGGTTGATTGATGGGTCCCTAAATCAATCACGCAATCATCCAATCAATTTTATTTATTTTCTTTGTAATATCAGAGTACTCTGTGTTTAGAAAATTTGTTTAAATAAGTTGTAAAACTTTATTAACAAGTTTCTCAATCCCCTCCGCTGCTTCCTTGATGGATTTCGCTTCCACATAAGCCGGAGTGGATACAATCTTATTTTTTTCATCCACAACAATTTTATCTGCATCTGCTGATTCGGTTTCAATTCCCATAGAATGAATATCTGCGGTAATTTGCTCATTGCAACCGCCTGTCACTTTTCCGCTTCGACCCATTTTCTGTAATACTTTTGCCACCATAACTGGCGCAATGCAGATGGCTCCTAAAGGTTTTTCTGCCTCTATGATTTCCATTGTAAGGCGTTGTACATCTTTTATTACTGTACAATCCGGTCCAGCCATAGCATAATCAAAAATATTCTTTGCCATACCTGTACCACCAGGGAAAATCAATGCATCCAATTCATCTCCAGTGACAGTGGCCACATCCACAATATTCCCACGAGCAATCCGGGCAGACTCGATCAAAATATTTCGAGATGTATCAATTTCTTCATTATTCAAATGATTGATTACATGAAACTGATTCATATCCGGCGCCATGATAGTGACCTCTGCTCCTGCCCGATCCAGAGCTAAAAGTGTAATAACAGATTCATGAATTTCTGCACCGTCTTGGGCACCACAGCCCGATAATACGACTCCTACTTTTGGCATGATAAACTCTCCTTAGAACTATAAAGATTTCTAATATAGTTAATTATTGATTCATTCTTCACCTTACTCAGGGTGATGTATTATTTTTAATATTCCTTTTCAATCCAACATACTTGGTTCGTTTTACCGCAGAACCTTTAAATAATTTACGAAATTGCTCTTCATCCAGATTTTGCCAGTCTTCATTCGTCCAATTCAATATTTCTTGTCGTGGTTGAAATTCTGAAATATTTGATGTCTCAGAAAATTTTTCATTCCATGGACATACATCCTGACAAATATCACATCCATAAATCCAGCCCTTGAGATCGTTTTGATTCTCAGGTAATTTGCCACGATGCTCAATAGTCAAATAGGAAATACATTTCCCCGCATCGATTTGATATTCATCCAATGCTTGCGTGGGACACGCATCAATACATGCAGTACAACTCCCACAAAGATCATCATTAAATGGAGCATCATAATCCAATTCAATATCAAGGATCAATTCCCCTAAAAAAAGCCAACTTCCATGATCTCTCGAAATCAAATTTGTGTGTTTCCCCAACCAACCAAGACCGGCTCGTTGTGCCCAAACTTTATCCATAACAGGGGAAGTATCCGTACATACGACTCCCTTCACATCCTGATAAGTTTCTTTAATCCATCCCAATAATTGGAAAAGTCGTTTTTTGATCACATCGTGGTAATCATCTCCCCAAGCGTAATTAGATAATTTGTAGTCTGAATGAATATTAGACTGATTCTTCCCTACAAAATAATTAAGTCCAATCGATATGACTGATTTTGCTTCAGGAAAATAAGTTTGGATATCACCACGTTCTTTTTTCCTTTTAACAATCCATTCCATGGTGGCATGGTGACCTTGCATAAGCCAGGATTCAAGATCAGTTTTTTCTTTGGGGGTTGGTTCTGCTTTTGCGATCCCCACCTTATGAAACCCAAGTTCCTTTGCTTTTTTCTTTATAGATTTGGATGAAATCATTGGATGTAATTTAAATTAATAAAATGACCCCTGAACGATTCCAAAAGATAAAAGATATTTTAAACAAACGTCAACCAGACTTGACGGTAGTTTTGGATAATATCCATAAGCCACACAACCTTGCTGCTATTATTCGTTCTTGCGATGCGGTTGGGGTCGGTGATATATATGGAATCTCTTCTAATGAACAGAAAGTGGGTGTGAATTTAAAATCTGCCAGTGGATCAAACAATTGGGTGAACCTTCATATCCATCATTCTGTACCCAATGTAATCTCCGAATTGAAGCAAAGTGGTTTTTCTATTTATGCTGCCAATGGCAGTGCAAAAGCGATTGATTATCGTAAAGTTGATTATACCAAACCATCTGTCATTGTCTTGGGTGCTGAGTTAGATGGCATTTCACCGGAAACTTTGGATATAGTAGATGAAGAGATCAAAATTCCCATGCAGGGTATGGTGGAAAGCTTGAATGTGTCTGTGGCGAATGCAGTTATTTTATTTGAAGCTCAACGACAAAGGCTACAAGCAGGATTATATGAAAAGTGTAGGTTGGATAAAAATACGGTTGAAAAACTTCTGTTCGAGTTTTCTTATCCTGAAGCAGCAAAGGTTTACCAATCTACAGGAGAACCTTATCCCGAATTAGATACTGAAGGACAGATTATTTCCTGACCGATATTGGTTTTATGCCGAATATAGGCCGCAGCCACTTTATTCTTTTAACCATTTCATAACCTATAAAACAGCCTCCGAAAGTCATTACATTGATCAAAATAAATTGAAGAAATGCAGAGAGCGTTGAGATGTCTGATTCTGTATATCTAGGAATAAAAAAAGGTATTGGAATAAAATCAGCACCAATCTTTCCCTTCTCATCCGGAGTAACAGATATCTTAAAGGAATCTTCTTTCCTGTTTACATTGATTTCAAGGGGAATGCCCGATTTCCAATCTTCAAATTTCGTAATTAACTGATCACCAGGTAAAAGCCCCGCTTCGGTAGCTGGACTATCTGGCTCAATGGCCATAATGGTATGGGCTTGGTCTACATGGACCGGGCGTGTTAAAACCAAGTCTGAAGCCAAGTACAGGAAAATCATGTGCAGGATATAAACCGGGTAAACCGCTTTACTCAGATAAGTCAATTTTTTACTGGGATGGTTGAGATAGGTCGCTCCAAATCCGAATACTGCAAAGAGCCAACTCCAGGATTCGATCACAATTAAATAAAACGGACCCCCAAATTGAAAAAAGATCATCCGAACCAGAAAGAGTGGAATGGCAACACCTAATACCAGACCTTTAATTTTTCCAACCGCCTGCCAAAAGGCATCTCCAATCGAAATAAAAAGGAATCCGGTAAAAAAAGCCAGCAGGCCCAGCCAAAAGCCATGGGGAGTATTGGCATATGCCTCGAATCTTTGTTCTGGCGTAACCAACAGCGCTGCTTCAAAAACAAATGGAATGGTTACCAAATATAGTGTTGCCGGGTATTTTAATATCCGTTTAAATAGCCTGAGTAAAATGTTATCGGGGTTTCTCTTTAGATAAAAGAAAACGGGGCACAGAACCAGAACATAGATAAAAATATTGCTCAGAAACCAAAGATGCCCTGGATTTGGGAAATAGATATGATCCAGGCCCATAAATGACTGATACAGATACCCGTGAACGGGAACAATAAATAATGAACCAAAAATCAGGGGTAGTAGTATTCTTCTTGTCCGGTCTTTCAACAATTCTTTCCAGTTTCTCCTGCGCATGGCAAAAGAGACACCCATTCCTGAAATAATGAACAGAAGAGGGATGCGCCAAATATTGATCAGACCCATGGCCAGCCAGATGCTTTCAACTGGTTTCTCACTCTGGACAAAATAAATAAAGTAAGCCCAAGGCTGGAAAACAACACTGATATGGTAAATAATTAAAAGACCCAGTGCCAGAACCCGAAGCCAGTCTACGTCATACCTACGCTTGGCATTATTCTCAATCAATAATTTATTCATAGTTAAATACTTCTTCTAAGGGTGCTTTAAATACATTTGATATTTTAAACGCAACTTCTAAGGAAGGAGAATATTTATCTTTCTCTATTGCGAATATAGTTTGACGTGTTACCCCAACTTTATCTGCTAAAGTTTGTTGAGACATTTCTCCTGCTTCAAACCTTAACCTTCTAATATTGTTACTTAATCTTTTAGACAACTTATATGCCTTTACGGTAATAATAAAGTTGGGTAATAAAATTAGTAACCTCTGCTAAAACGAAGAACAGTAAAAGCAAATGGGATATAAAAGCAGGAGATGAAAAAATGAGATTGTGATAAAAATTAAACCAATCACCCGTAGCTTCAAATAATAGATGGGTTATCAGAAACCAAACGCCAATGCATAGAACCCAGTAACCATTTCGATAAGAGGATAACTGTATGAGCTTGTCTCTTTCGTCCTCTTCATTTTTATTTTTAATAGCAAAAAAAGATTGAATGATACTCTCTAAGATTGCAATGAGGATAATTGCTGTAATGATATCATTAACACTTAATTGTTCATTCCCCGTTCCAAGTGATAAATTTGAAAAAGCTCGGTAAAAAAACCATCCAAATATCAGCAGGGTAACTCCCAGGGATGCAATTACACTTTTCTCTTTAAATGAATAATCCATAATCAAATCCTTATATTATGTATATTATATTATACAAAATGTAAAAGATTTTTTACATTTAATCAAGAATAAATTTGTTCAAAATCACCCATCAGGTTATGAGTATGACCCAAATCCAACAACATCAAGCCCCACGAAGTGGGGCTTGATGTTGTAGAAATGGTAAATCTATTTTATGAGAACAATCTTCTGCGTTTTTGATGTATTATTGGTGCTGGCTTTTATGATGTATGTTCCTGAAGCAATATTTTGGTTGTTTTGTGATTTTACATTCCACATAACTTTCTTTAGGCCGGTGTTTGGAATTTGCAGGTTGCGCCTGTAGATAAGTTTACCCGTAAGGGTAAATATTGAATAGGTAACAAATTCACTGGACCGAGCAATTAAATCAAAAGTTACAGAACCATTAAATGGATTCGGGTAAGCCGGCAACATGATCAAAAATTCTTCAATTGGAACGATTGGTGGATCCTTAGGATCAGTTTCAGAAAAATCCGAATAGTAAGTTATTCCATCTTTATTGATTACAATCAAGTCGCCATGAGATATTCCAACCCAGTTTAGGCCATCATTTGAAGGGGGTAAAGTCATAACAGCATAATGCTCTTCAGATTCAGCAATTGATAATCCATTTTCTCCACCAAAGACGTAAAGGTCATTTCCATTTGAAAAAATAAGATTCAACTGGGAATTGGGCACACCTGCACCCACTAATGTTGACAAGGCCATTTGAAGTCCGGTGATGATAGAACCTTCCGAGTCGATATTTTGCATGAGATACAACATCAATAATTCTGAATCAACTACATTGCTCCACCCTTCACCTTGCCACGATCCGCCACCAAAAGTTTGTGGCTCGTATTCATTCAACCAAGAGAGGTCTGTTCCATTGTTAGTAATCAAATCATGTAAAAGGTCTTTATTGACTGTCCCATGATGTATCAAGGAATAAGAAATTCCATTTTCATAGAATAGGAATGGATGAGGATTTGGGACAGTATTATCTCCTGATGTGGCCAATCTTAGATGACCTATTCCAATAATATGTTCATTGTCATTCATTAATGTTGAAACAGAATTCCAGTATGTAGTAGAGTCTTCGGTTGCTGGAGAACCAGAACGGTAGATCGGCTCAACTGAATCAGGATGTGCTAACTGATAGCCCATAAGTGCCCAGCCGTTTGCCATAGACTCCGATTGATTGAATAAAACTGTAAACTGGTTTAAAACTAGGGATTGTTCGGATGTTGAAAGTGTGGGGATTATTAATCCGGATTTAACACAAATTGCATAGAGCCGGCAGGCTAACAGGGATTCAGACAAAATCCCCAATAACAATACTAATTGGAGAAAAACTCGCATAGCTTGAAATTAGATGAAAATTAGAATGTATTCAAAGGTTTGGGACGATTTACAAAGGCCCCACGAATGTGGGGCCTTTGTAAATCGACTTGAATATTTATTATGAAACGAAACAATTCTAATATATGGTTAAAATGTAACCCCGATATAAATTGTATTAAAAAACCCATCTTGTTGGACTGGAACAGTCCAACTTTTGGTGTGTCCCTGTTTTGTAAAAGTTCTCGTTTCTTCTGATTCAAACCGTTCACGTGAAAATGTATAACCGGCTGTAAAACCTTTTGCCGTAGTTTTTTTTAACATAAAAAAAAGATCTGATGCAGAATTCTCCGTCACACTCATCACTGACAAATCAACGGGGATATTTTTTAAAGGTCCAAAATTGAGATCAAAAATTCCTATAAAATTTGAAGGTGTATCATTGATTCCAGAGAATGCAAGGCCGGTAAATAGAGAAATATTTCCACCAATAAATAATTCGTTTAAACTTTCACCATTCAGTTCCGTATTATTTGAAATTCCTGCAGCCAGAGTCAAATCAGGTGCTATTTCTTTCATCCAACCTAATGAAGAAGTGAATTCCAGAGATGTTTCCGAATCCAGATCCAGTTGGCTGAACCAAAGATCACCATATAGCCCATTTATGGATTGGATCTCAAAAAACCCATCTACCTCCATTTTATCCGTCCCTGCATTTGCATATGCTCCTGCGCTCATACCAACATTGGAATTTAAAGCACCGGAAGATTGTTTAGCCGTTTGACAAAATGAAATAGAAAGCCATAAAAGTGTTATTGAAATTATTTTCATAAAATACTGTTTTTGATTGGTTAGTACTCTTGAGTTATCATTAATATTTTCATTCTATAATGATATATTACTATGGGTAATTTATTTTAAAAGAAGAACTTTTTTTGTTTCCTGATAGAATATGTTGGATTCATTTGAAGGCCCCCTTACCTGTACTGAAATAAAATATACACCACCTGAAGCAAGGTGACCATTTTCAGTTTTCCCATCCCAAATAGTTGACCCTTGCCCGGCTGGTCGGGTTTCATTTAATAAAGATCGGACCTTCCTGCCTAATAAATTAAAAATATTTATTTCGATATTCAGATCATAAGGTAATTCATACGAAATAACCGTTGATGGATTGAAAGGATTTGGAAAAGGTCCATTTAGCCTGAAACCGGCGGCAATAGGATATGGATCCAAGCTCAGAAGAACTTCACTATCCATCCAAGCTAATCTCTGGGTAGTCCATGATTTTAGATAATCAATTTCTTCTTCATAAGTATCAAACACATAATAGTTTGGCCATATATAATTCCCCAATAATGGCCATCTTGCAAAGTTGCGGTCTACTGCAGGGCCAAGATAATCTGCAATACTATCAATAATTGAGTAAATATGTTCTTCAGAAAAAATCGTTTGTCTTAATTCAGTATATCTAACAGCTGCTTTATGTTGGAAAGCCAAATCTTCCCACAGCAATTCCCACCAGAATGCCACCTGGTCGCCTCCTTCCGGGTTATATTCTAAAAGCCAGTTATCTACTTCCCATGTTTCTCCATAATCACAATTACCAAAACCATGGTTAAAATCCCAAACGGGGCCTGCAGTGAGCCGATTATCGATACTTTCTTTATCTTTATAAATATATGTACTAAGCCGGTAAGCATCTACATTCTTAGCTAATTCCTGTAATAATATAAAATCAACGAAGGATTCCACATTCATCATTGACGGATATCCGGTGGAATCGTTTGTATAATCAGTACCCATCATAATGGTTTCAAACTCATTAATATATTCCTCAATATATGCTTCCTGTTCAGGAACAATATCACTGGGTTTTGGATAATGATAATTGTAGATCATCTCATCAAACTCACTTTCAAATCCACCTATATTATCGCCCGTATAAAACCAATCAAATTTGAGAATATAGCCACCAGTCACATCATCACCAGTTATTTCATCAGGATTTAGTTTTGAGATATCCACACGATTTCCATCCCGTTTGATCTTTTCCATCAAAACATAGATGCCTCGATATTCATCATTCAAATAAAGTTCCACATGTCGGCTTCGGGATGCATACCGCCCCATTTCATTTGAAAGTTGATAGGTCAAAACATTCCGAATCATGGTTTTATCTTGCCAGGGTGCATATAGCACCCAATCATTTTCGGCAGGCATGCCAAGAAGTTCAACATTGCTATTCTCACCTTCGTCATCTACTGTCTCAAACCTGTAAGGCGTTTTCCCCTGCCATTGAGACGAATTTCCTCGCCTCTCAATGGTAATAGATCCATCGAAATCATTGAATGGGTCATCAATGTAGTTTATCCCTGATTCGTTATTAATAATCCCCATTGAAGCGGGAATTCGAGGTTCATCCGGAATCTCAACACCATAAGTATCAATCAAAATGATGGGAAGGTTGAAGCCATCTAAAATAATTGGTTCTTGAAACCACCATGGTGGTGTTTCATAAAATTCTGAATCATCTGTTATACCAAAGGATAAATAAAAATTTCCTGACATATCTGAAGAATTAATGCCAACATTATGAATCTGAACGGCGAATACATTTTCTCCGTTTGTCAGAAAGGAGTCCAATTCTAATGAATCCAAAATAAAACTCTCTGGTAAACCGCCGTTATACAAAGATGCCTCATGGTCATAGGTTGTTGTTTCATCGTAAGGTACAAATGTCCCAGGTTCAGATAAATTATAAGATCGACCAATTTCATGACCATTCAGATAGGCCACAAATCCATCATCATAATCGGCGCTTAGTACTGCTGAAGAAAGTTTTGTTAAATCAGATACAGAAAAATTTCGTCTAAAATAAACAGAAATAGCAGGATCAATTATTGTACCATCATCACCATCGCCATAACCAAATCCACCCGGGCCTTCATCCCAATTAGAAACATCAAATTCAATTGTATTCCAACCAGTCTCCACAGCAAAAGATGGAATAATATATCGCCAATCATCTTCGGCAAAAATTGCAGTTTCCCAATGGTCTTGTCCATGTAAGTTTGTTAAAGTAATAAAAATAAAAATGATTTTAAGCATTTGAGCTTTCATAGGTATTATTATAAGGAAAAATTGTAGCTTAATCCAAATACACCTATCTCATCGGGATTATTTTTTGTCTTATCTTCGTTTTTAAGAGTATAAAATATTTTCATTGAGTTTTTTTTCGGAAGTTCATATGTGAGACCAAATGAAAACCTTGTTTCATCAAGCGGATAATTTTGAACATTAAGCAATTGAATAAATTCACCGGAAACATAGGGCTCAATCTTTTTATTTAACTTGTACATAATAGACAATTTATTTCTAATTAACTCTTCAGGGATTTCTCCTTTCTCATAGGTTCTCTGATACTTTGTACGGTGTTTCAGGCTTACAGGTTTGAAGCTATATTTATATGAACCGCTAAAGCTTACCCGCTGTTTTGTTTTGTCTTTGTAAGTCATATAACGAAAGGGAAGCTCTATTTTAAAACCTTTAAATACTGAATATGAAAGTGAAAATTCCGAAAAAGTTTGCTTAAATGTAGATAGTTGATTATCTAATCTTAATTCCTGTTCAAATTTTAGTTTTAAAGAGTAAGGGAGTTTTTTTTCAAAGCCTACACTGGTCCAGGATTGATTATCATCTAATCCGTAAGAACTTTGGATGCAAAAAATTAGTAGCCAATGCCCAAGGTAAAATCTTATATTTTTTAACACCTTACTAAATCAATGAAATAAAAAAACCATATTGGGGAATATATACAATTTTATTAATCTATTCTTTGTAATAAATCTTGATCCGCACTGTGTCACGTAGAAAGTTCATCCTGGAAAACTGGAAATCTTGAATATTTAAGCCAGTTCTTTCTTTGAGATCAGCAAGTAATGCTTCGTGATTTTGTGGTTTAACATTTTCAATTTTTTCATAATCAATATTCATAGAAGCCAACAAATTATTTTGCCAATATTTTTCAAGAAAATAGGTTAGTCCAACCAATGCTGTATTTGTAAATAACAGTGCTTCAAAAGATACTTCATCACCACTCAAAGCATTGATCACCCCGATGGTGATTACAATAAATAGATAGGTCATCTCTTTTATGGGGATGGGGTCCGTTCTGTAGCGGAGAATGGCAAATACAGCAAACAATCCAAAAGCAAAACCCATGTTAATAGTGATACTTCCCAAAATCGATGCAAAAAAGAAAATCAGAGAATTAAACATAAAATACGTAAATACAAAATCATTATTGTTATGATCTCGCTGATAAATCAGTTTAATAATGATAAATGCAACTGACAGGTTAAATCCAAAACGGATAATTAAATTCAATAATTCATGAGATAATTCCATTGTCCACCTTTTTTAAGATTGAGCTAAAATTTTATTTATTTGTATTAATCTGGGTTTAAAGCGGTTGTATTTAAGATTATTATTGACATGCAGCAAACCCATACAATATTTACTAAACCGCATTTCCTGAATTTTTAAATTACGTAAAATCCTAATAAAATCCGATTTTGGATTGTACTTATTTTGTTTTATTTCTGATATTATAAGTTGATCAAAAAGTTTATTACTGGTCCCATTTTTTGCGGAAAGGTTCGCATCAATTGTTAGTCGCTCATTAAAATTGTTATCGGTCAGTGTAATACGTGAAAATTCAAGGTCCAGCTTCGGTGTTAATTGGCTAGGCGACAAACCTGTTATTTTAGATACCAGATCCATCTCCTGATTACCAAGATGTTCATTCATTTTATCAACTTTTAGCCGTTTTTTTATAGTTCGGTCTTTATTATTTTTAATTTTAATTTCAAAGTATGACTTTTTATTACTGCTATATTTCCTAAAACGAACT
>Ga0208522_1001898_pt1 | contig 12926 bp, 13 predicted proteins | sample ETNtaG_25_FD_185763 | JGI IMG/M metagenome (GOLD analysis project Ga0208522, IMG submission 185763) | Marine microbial and viral communities from oxygen minimum zone, Eastern Pacific Ocean - ETNP201302SV86 (SPAdes) (version 2) | ecosystem: Environmental > Aquatic > Marine > Oceanic ... | reverse complement strand
CGTAAAATTATCTAATCGTCTTAGTGAATCTCCATCGTGTATTGTAGCAGATGAACATGATCCAACAGCTCAAATGCAGGAATTGATGCGATCCATGGGACAGACAGACCTACCAGAAATAAAACCAATATTAGAGTTAAACCCGAATCACAAAATCATAAAGAGGTTAAAGGATAAAACAAGACAAAAGTCTTTTAATGATATTGCCTTCTTATTATATGAACAAGCACTTATTCAAGAAGGTGTCAAGTTGGATAATCCAGCAGAATTCACGGAGCGGTTAAACAAAGTTATTGTTGAGACACTTTAAAGTTTACCTCTTTTTTTGATAGTTTCTTAAGTTGTGAGAATTAATATAAAGGATAAAACCATGTATAGAATAATTACTATTGCCCTAAGTATCTCAATTTGTTTTGCCGCAGATAATATCCAGTCAAGAATGGATAAACTGATGCAATCTCTCCAAGAAAAATACCAGATTTATTCACCTGAAGATCTGCACAAATTAACATCTCGTTCTAATACAAATAATCGTTCCTTTTCATCTAGTGATATGGATGATTTATTAGGAGAATGGTTTGTGGAAGAGGAAAATTATGAAATGTATGTAACAGTCGGGCATGACCAGTCTATTCCAAACATAATGCAAATGATCGCTATGATGGAAGCAGAAGGGAATGTTACTGTAACTGCTAGCGACTATGAAACAGAATTAACATATATGCTTTATGCAAGTATGTTGGAAATGGATAATGGCGATGACGATGACGATGATGGTGATACTTATTCTTATGGCCCTCGAATAGGTATGTATTTAACAGATCTAGATCCCTCTGGTGGCGGGATTTATTTTGATGAAACTGATACAGAAGCAACTATTACTTTTGTGGATGTACCTCTTTTAGGAGGCGGTGATGGACTAAATACTTTTCAGGTCCAGCTCTTCTATTCTAGTGGTGAAATTATAATTAGTTATAAAGATCTTTCCTTAACTGGATCCAATACAGAACAAGCACCGGGTGGCTTGGCCATAGGTATCGCAAATGGAGAAGGATATTACGATGAAGTTGATCTAAGCGAATCTGCTGGTGAATCGTATTCTTGCCCTGTGGAAGGGTATTCTGATTCTAATGAATTGGATCTGGCATATAAACAAATCATATTCACGCCAAATTCTGCTGGTTCAAGATACTCTGTCTCAGCAACAACGATTACTGACCTTCCAGCATCCTATTCGGATGAAATAAGTGTAGATGATGATGATTATACAGAGCAATCCTTGTCTTCATATTTTGAATTTTATGGCAATAGTTATAATCAAATTTATATTAATAATGATGGGAATATTGGATTTGAAGATGGTGATGATACTTGTGTCTGCTCGGCTTGTGATGATGGCGATGGAGACTGTGCTGCAGCATATTTGTCTGGAGAAAGTGACATCGATCATGACCCACTATTCTTAGGGGAAGACGATTATAATGCATTTAGTACCTTAATCTTTGCGCAGAATTATACTGCCTTTATCTTTGCGCAGGATTATGTTGATGATTATTCCAGCAATCATGGTCAATCATCCTTCGAACTTGATTCTGTGTTTAATCTAGTGATAGAAGGCGATAATGTTTCTGGTGGTCTTGGAGGCGATAATCCAGGAAACTGCGAAATAAATTGGCCTGAAGATCCATACAGAATGGCTGTGTACTCATTTGTTTCCGAGTATGTTTTATCAGAGGGGGGTAGTGTTGGGTGTTTTGTTGATGATGTTACCTTAGATCAAACTTTTTCCTATGTGGCATTAGAGATGGAATCATTATGGTCAGGAGGAGATGGTGGAGATGATGGAGATGATGACTCAGACTTGTTTATCATGAATTTCGGTTTTCTAGATTACTTTCTGTTTATGTTTGGGATACCTCCGGAAGGTGTAGATAATCCTCTCATGGTTATGATCAACTTTGAAGAAGAAATAGTTGCCGCACAGGGTCTGACAGCTTTTGGTCAAGATCCAGATATATACGTTGCAGATCCTTCAGATGTTGCCAGCTCTGTTTCATTTGATATGGATGAACAGACACTCATAATCACTGAATTGTCACTTATGGATTCAGCTGGAACAGCAGTGCTTAGTTTGAATGGAACCATTGAGCCGGACATGATTGATTTAGTAGCAGGTGTTTCTACAGAAATACCAGGGCTTGATCTTGAAATTCTCGAGGAGGAATCAGAAGCGCCTGAGCTATACTTGGTTTTCCATGAAGATTCAACCGGTATGGGAATAGAGATTGAGGAAGATGAAGATTATGGTGATATGATCGACACTTCCTACTTTGATTGGCTCGCTACTAGTGACTCTCTATGGTTATTTGAAGATGAATGGATTTGTAGTGAAGATGATGAACCATATTCATCGGAAGAAGAATGCAGCATGGAGTGTGATGCAGAATGCCAAAATAATGAAGATGTCGAGGGAAAAGCCTTTTCCTATGAATTCAGCGATGACACTCTCTTTATTAGTGTAACAGAATATCCGTGTGAAGACTTTAATGATTATGATGAGTGCATTGAAGAAGGGGAAATGGATCTTTTCATAGGAGAATTAGAAGATATACAAGACTTTTATATTCATAATACACTCGTTATGCTTCCAACAGGGGATGATGTTTCATTGGCTGATGTTACTGTTATGCCAGAAAAATTCATGCTCCATCAAAACTACCCCAACCCATTCAATCCCATTACAACATTGCGTTATGAGTTACCAGAGCAAACACATGTGAATATCACAATCTATGATATGCTGGGCAGGAAGGTGAAAACAATACTTAACGAACAGCAAAGTCCTGGATACAAACAACTAATTTGGGATGCTTCTAATGATAACGGTAAACCAGTGAGCGCTGGTATTTATTTATACCAAATACAGGCTGGGGAATATATTAGTACAAAGAAGATGGTGCTGTTGAAATAGATTTTCCCTTTCTACAACGTCAGAAAACCCCGCCAAGCAGCGGGGTTTTTTGTTTGTGGAAATAATCGGCACTAGCCGAGAGCAACAGAATGAGAATATTATATTAATTATTGGTAAACTCAGCCAAATATGAACGGTCGTGAACATATTAAAAGTGAACTTTTGGAAAGAAAGATCAGTGCCATTATTAGAACGGATAATCAAAAAGTAGCTGAGCAGGCCATGCAGGCAGCGGTGGCTGGCGGTTTTAGAGTTGTGGAATTCACGCTAACAACACCTGGAGCTCTAAACCTGATTACCCAATTCAGAGAAAATGATGATCTAATAGTGGGTGCAGGTACCGTTATGTCACCGACCATTGTACGGGAAGCGGTGGAAGCAGGTGCTCAGTTTTTGGTTTCACCGGTATGCAGTGTAGATGTGATACAAGAAGCTGAAAAACTGGATGTGGTCAGTATGCCGGGGACATTTACTGCCACAGAAATGGAAAGTGCACATCGAGCAGGTGCTGATTTTGTGAAGTTATTTCCGGCACCGGCAAACGTAGCAGAATATATCCGCTTTATACTCGCGCCCCTGCCTCATCTCAAAATATTCCCAACATCTGGAGTGAATCTTGACAATATGCTAGATGTCCTGCAGGCTGGCGCGGCAGGTACTGGTTTTGTAAGACCGCTGTTTAATCCGGAAATGATTCGCAACAAAAATTATGATGGTATACGCCAACGAGCCGAAGCAATTGTGGAACGTCTGGCTTCTCTTTAAAATCCACCTTTCCGTTTTGTCTGATGAAAGTAATGACTGAAATCCAAATAACTCACGCAACTAAAAATGGCAAGTTAGCTTTCATTAATGATGTGGATAATGGCTTGGCCTGTGGTTGTAAATGTACCCAATGTGGTAAACCACTAGTAGCCAAGAATAAAGGTAAAATCAAAGAGCATCATTTTTCCCATGCTGCTGATTCTGATTGCAACGGTGAATCCCTTAAACATTATATGGCCAAGGCGGAAATTAAAGAGCGTAAATACCTTAATATTCCTACGTACCAAGGAAAGATAATGAAAAGGCGCCTTTATAACTTGGTTGATTTCGAAAAAGTAGAAGTTGATAAGCAGATAGATGACTCAAAATATATAGCTGATCTTATTTGTACCACTTCCAATGGTAAACAATTAGTGATTGAAATAGTTTTCACCCACGAACTTGGTAAAGCAAAAGAACAATACTTGAAGTACAATAAAATTACCACTCTGTTAATAGATGTGAATAAGTGGAATCATCAAACAGAACTATTAAATACATATATGCTTAAAGACAACAATCGGTGGGTATACAATCCCAAATATTCTTGTGAGCCATTTCTTTGGAGTGCTAAGAAAAATGAAGTGTTTAAGGGCATGAAAGGATTCAATGGATTAAGGAGTCATTGGAAAAAATATGACGAAATCAAGCCGAAGCCAATTAAGGCATACAAATCGCATAATCCTTACCATTGGGAAACGGATTCTGACTTACCGGATGATGAAGACTTACCAATGAGAGTTAAAATAAGTAAAAATCAGTGGCTTAAAAATAAATCGAAAAACTCAATCTAAATCGCATCTACCAACAAACCATTGGGGCGGTAGGATTCGGAATAAAAGTGACACCCACATTTTTCTACAATAGTTATTACATTCCACCGTGGAGATTAGAATTAACCAAGAAGGATGAAATGAAAAACTATCTAATCATATCATTACTATTACTCTCAGTTGGAGTGTCTCAAAAGATGTTGAATAAAAAAGTTATGATTGAGGAAAAACTTCCTGATAGTGATGAAATAATTGTTTATTCACCTAATTCAGATGAACCTTATAGTGGAGTGGTTTACTGGTTTGGAGGCGTTGCCCAATTAAATCATCAAACTTATAAAAATGGTAGAAAAAATGGACCATACAAAGAGTGGTATTCTCTTTCAAAGGGAAAAATATTGAAGTTGGTAGGGAATTATAAAAATGGAGAAAAAGATGGATTATGGACTTATTATTTTGAAAATGAAAAGTGGAAAGAAGGAAATTTTAAGGAAGGAAAAGAAGATGGATTATGGACTTATTACACTAAAGGCTGGAAGTGGAAAGAAGAAACATACATCGATAAGTACATAAGTAAAATCACTCATTATTACAGAATGGCTCAATTCTACAGAAATGGACAGATTCAAGCGGAAGGAAACACTAATTATTGGGGGAGTTATGATGGTAAATGGACGTACTACAACACCGATGGTTCAATTAAAGAAGTCAAAGAATACTAACTAAATCAAGCCCCGCCTAGCAGCGAAAAATTTTGTTTATAGAAATTTGGAATTGATAAGTGTAAAATTGAGTATTATTAGGAAACAGCCATGACAACAAAAGAAAAACTTGAATTACTCTGGAAATACCTATTATTACTTGTGCTTGCCATAGGTGTATTTCGTTTCACGGCTGATGATTATTATAATAATCATGATATAATGTTATTTGGTGATGAAGATTTGTCTATGGATGTTGAAGTGGAGAAAAATATTATAAACGGGGATACTGTTATGACTGTTATGGTGAATGGTAAAGAGGTGGATGCCGATGAATTCAAAATGGAAGGAGAAACAATGCAATGGATGTCTAAAGAGGGGGGCAAGATCAAGCTGCATTTTGATAATGAAGATGAGGATCATAAAAATCGAAAAGTGATCACCAAACATATTCAGATCAGAACTGATGGGAATAAATGACCAATCGGTAAATTAGAACTGGTATGAGCACGCTTAGAGAAAAGATAAAGATAATAATTTTTGGAACGGACACCAAAGCGGGGAAGCTTTTTGATGTTGTTCTAATCATCACAATAGTACTCAGTATTATCACTGTTATGCTTGATAGTGTATTAGAGTATAATCAGCAATACGGCCACATGCTCAGGATTGCTGAATGGACCTTCACAATCATGTTTACTGTGGAATATTTACTTCGCATTTATTCCATCAGGAGACCTATTAGTTATATTTTTAGTTTTTTTGGTATAATTGACTTCTTAGCAATTCTGCCTACTTATCTGAGTTTGTTTATGCCGGGAACTGAGGTTTTTGCCATTATTCGTGTTTTGCGTGTCCTGCGAATTTTTCGGGTATTGAAACTTGTCCAATTTATGGGCGAAGCCGATATGTTGATGACAGCCATGATTGCCAGCCGCAGAAAAGTTTTCATTTGGCTTTTTTTAGTGATGAATATCGTTATAGTCCTGGGCTCAGTTATGTATTTGGTTGAAGGAGGAAAGACTGGGTTTGATAGTATTCCTCGCAGTATCTACTGGGCGGTAGTTACTTTAACTACTGTTGGTTATGGTGATGTTGTACCGCAAACGAGTTTGGGTCAGGCTCTTGCTTCTTTTATCATGGTTCTTGGTTATAGTATTATCGCTGTCCCGACAGGGATAGTGACATCTGAGATCACTTTTGCTGCCAAAAGTACTAAAGAACAACGCTGTGTTGTATGCGGTAAAGAAGGGCTCAGTGAGGATGCAAAATTTTGCAGCAATTGCGCTTCAAAGTTAACAGGCTAACTAAAACCCCAATATTAACTTGTGATATACTAGTTGATCCGTGGAACCCGTTACTGTTATTGGATTAATCGCTGCTGCTTGTACAACTTTTGCCTATGTCCCCCAGGCAATTAAGATCATTAAGACTAAGGATACGAAAAGTTTGTCATTGATCATGTATGTAATAATGACAGTAGGAATAATGTTATGGTTATCTTACGGTATTTTGTTAAAGGACCTACCCATTATTATTGCCAATACAGTAACATTAATATTTGCTGGAATTATATTAGTCTTGAAGATTAAATATAGGTGATACCAATCCAATAATTATGCTGGGTAAAATATTTCGCAGCTATCGGGATCTGCCGCGGGTGATCCATCTACTCATTCTGCTGGAATTCTCCCTCAACCTGATCCATGTTGCCTTTATCCTGATATTAAATATTTTTCTTCGTAAACAAGGATTTAGTGATCCCGAAATTGCATCATTTAATTCGTTACGCTTTGTTGGTGCATTGGCCTTTGCTCTGCCACTGGGAATCTATATCCGGGGTAAAAAACTGAAACCATTTTTTATCTTAGCTGCCCTGGTTGTACCACTGACTAGCGGTTTGATCATTGAATCTGTTCAGCGCCAGGTAGTGCCTTTGATCCAGTTATCTTTTCTATTCTGGGGTTTTGGAATGATGCTCATGCGGGTTTGTTCCCTGCCGTTTATTATTCGTAGCACTACTGCTGAGAACAGTACAGAGGCACTATCGCTGAGCGCAGCAACTTGGTCTCTGGCTACTATATTTTCAGGTATTTTAATCAGCGGTCTGGATTGGGTAGACTACCTTTCCTTGGGCACATGGACATTAACTTTTAATGAACAGAGTACGCTTTGGATCATTACGGTATTGGGCGCAACATCCATATTATTTGCAGTAAAGATAACTGAAGGTGAACAAGAAGACGCTGAACGGAATGATGATTTATTTTCGATACATAAATCCTATGATTGGCCGCTGATTTTCAAAGCGATCTCACCGCTAATACTGATTTCTATTGGCGCCGGTTTGACGATACCATTCGTAAATCTATTTTTCAATTCTATATTTAATTTGACATCCAGCGATTTCAGCCTGCTAGGCAGTATTACTGCATTCCTGGTATTTATTTTTTCTTTGTTGGTACCCTTTCTTCGAAAAAAATATGGTTACTGGATGACTATCGTTGTAGTACAATCTCTGGCTATCTGTTGTCTGGTCATCATGGCCATAATGGAACTCTATGTTGAATTTTCCTTTGCCATTGTAATCGCTGTAATCGCCTTTATTTTACGTCAACCCCTAATGCATATGGCTCACCCTGCTGCTAATGAACTATTAATGAATTATGTCGGTAAGAAGAATCAGGAACTCATTAGCGCTTTGAGTTCCAGCTTGTGGAGCGCTTCCTGGTTTGTTAGCGCTAAAGTATTTGAGTGGCTACGGTTGTTACAGTTTCGCTATTATGAAATCTTTTTGATAACGGCAGCGTTATATGTCATCGGTGTAATTCTTTTTAGTTTACTCATTCGTGAATACGAGGCCAAGAAGAAAATAAAAATAGGTGAAGTACTTCCTTTGGCTGATGAATTAACCATGGATTGATCAAATGAAAATTTTCATACCATTAATAGTTTCTTGTGGATTATTAGCGGGACAAAATAACAATATAGCTGATACAATTATATATCGGGGCTTTAACAAGATTGTTTGTATAAATGCGCCAGTAAATCCGATTGCCTACTATTTAACAAATGGACAAATAGATGATATCAATTATGCGATTAAGTTGGTAATGGATGAATCATTACCTTTTGCAATTAGTTATGCTTACATCGAAAATTGCACAGATCATGGCTATCATCCTGGAAAGAATGTTGCCTTATATCTAAATTGGCAGGTAAATACCATAGAGCCAGAAGTAGTCGGCGACAAATACACTGGATATCTAAGAATTGTAATTTATCGAATCACCAACTCTGATTTTCTTGAATATCAGATTCCGAATGCTACACAGGATCTTTGGCTTGGGGTACCATTGGAAGAAATACTCTATGAAGACGGCAGTTTAATAATTAACTATTCATTTTCAGAGATCAAAGAAAAGATAAAAGATATGTGTCAGGCTATTTGTGATCAAATTGTTATTGACCGAGGCCAAAGTCCCTAGAATTTTCCAGCTATTTCCCTATTCTGGTATTCAGGATATGTTCAATTAATTTATCTTCACCGAATTCTGGATTATAATTCGACTTTAGATTGTGACCAAATAGGCGGGCAGTAAGCTGCCAGAATCCGGCGATAAAAAACCCTCTGAAATCTTTTATGATCTGGTGCGAAGTAAAATCTGTTTCCCTATCAACCAGCCTGATAAGTATGCGGCCCTGGTTTTTTGTAAGTCTGCGTACCTGTTTCCCGTAAGTTGCAATTAATTGCTTTTCAATGGCTGTGAACACTTCTTTTTCCCCCTTTCTGCGTTTGAAAAAGGATAGTTCAGCAATACTGTCCATCACTGCTAAATTTTCTTGGAGAAGCTTGCCAACCAAAACAGCGTAAGGGTATACCCTAATAACATCGCGTTCAAGCTTATTATAGCGCTTTCTTTCTTTTTTAGATTTGAAACTGATAACACTTACACCTTTAATTGGCACGTTAGCTGCCTGCAAATAAAGCGTGTCAGGCAAATCTTTTTTCACAATCTTGATTGCTATATAACCAATATGGGAGAGCGTTATTTCATCTTTTATTGGGAATCCCTGCAGATTGCAAACACCATTTGTATCTGTTGTTGTACCATGCTCTGCTGAATAGATATTCACACCTACCAATGGAGATTCTGTTTGCAGATCTTGTATAACCAAACGTTGAGAAAAGATTGCAACTGGTATCAGCAGAAAGAATAGAAAAGGGCTATTTATCATGACCATACCTGGCAGATTATATATTTATTAAATTTAATAATTCAAAATGTGATTCAAAATTTATGCTGTTGTAAAATTAAATGATAATTAGGGATTGTTATGCTCTGAAAGTTCTGTAATAACCTTCAACACCATCAAAGATATTTTTTATTTCCTGGGCATCTTTTTCGAAAGAATCTGACACTTTTCTAAAACGGTGTATTTTAAACTGTCTGTTTTTATAATCAATTGCTACTGGTACATAGGGCACATTTAAAATTTTTGCCAGGTAATAGAATCCACTTCTGAAATGTTCCACATGTTTAATGCCTCCTTCTGGAGCAAGGAGTAATAAAAAGCTGTCTAATTCTTTTAATATGGCTGTAGTGCTTTCAATCATACCTTTGTTTTCTTCACGATGAACTGGTATGCCTCCAAGTCGTACAAGCAAATATTTTTGCAACCAACCCAACGGCCAAGGCATACCCAGTCGATCCAAGTTTTTCGAAAAGGTAATAGGACTAGGCAACCGGGAAAACACCCATTTCGCACCAAAAAAGTTTACCCGTAAGTCAAGAGCCAAGACGACAAGCAAACCAAACCAGGCATCTCTATGGGCTGTGTGTGGCACACCAATGAGGATCATTTTTTTCCTGTTTGGAAATTTACCAACAATACTCCAATTATATTTACGGAGCAGAAACCTGGCTATGGGGCCCAGTATTTTTCGCTTTTTTACAGGGATCTTATCAGGTATTTCCGGTAATTGCATTCTTCTGCTTTTTCATTAAATATATAAAAAGCAATATGATCACATTTCATGTAATTTGAAATACCAAAAGTGACACCACTGACCATTAATTCTAATTCAACCTTATCTTTAAATAAATTAAGGATCAAAAATGCAAAGAACCTTATTCAGTTTAGTTTTACTATTAATAATTTGCTGCCAGAATACTGATCCCGATCAAGCTGTTGCCGGTGTCTTAAATAATCTGCATTTATATGCTGCTGATGCTAGGGGAACTGAATATTTTGATCTGTTTGCGGATGACGCGATCTTTTTTGGCACAGATATTGGTGAACGCTGGGAGAAGAATGTCTTTCAAGAATATGGTCTGGCTCGCTTTGAAACCGGCCAAGGCTGGACCTACCACGTGACAGAAAGAAATATATACTTCTCTGATGATGATCAAACCTGTTGGTTTGATGAATTAGTAAGAAATGATAAATATGGTCAGCTGAGAGGTACTGGTGTGTTGAAATTGGTACATCAAGAGTGGAAAATAGTGCAGTATAATCTCGTGTTGCCTATGCCGAACGAGCTACTGCCAAAATATGCACAGGAGATCAAGGAATTCTACAAGGAAGAATAAATGTATTACTGGTCATTGACGTATAATTATAAAATATAGGTTGTATCTATTTCTTATTATTTTACATTGTCATTTTATAGTTTCATGTAATTATTATTTACTACTGTGCCCATAAATAACCTGATATTATTGTTGTTGAGAAGAATCAAAAAACGTTACAATCAATACATAGGGATCAGTGTAGTGGCTTTGTTGGTGGGTTCCTGTGATGATGACCCTTCCACCCTGGAAAACTGTGGAATTAACACACAATATGTTATTACTTATGATGAGCCAGTTAATACAGCAGGTTATGATATTATTCATGCAGAAAATTGTACCTATGTCATTTCTGGAAAAAACTCAAATAAAGCGTGGCTAATGAAAGTTGATGAATTGGGTAATGAATTGTGGAACCGAGTATATAGCGATTTATCGGGTCTGAGTAGGGGTAATGCCGTAAACCATACATCTGAAGGTGGATTGATAATTGGAGGCGGTGAATATGTTTTCAAAACAGATTCAAATGGCGAAATAGAATGGGATTACAAACTACCATATTCTAATAGACATTATGTAGAAGACGTGATTGAAACGGTTGCAGGTGATTATATTGTCGTGGGCGGTGTAGGTGGTGATCCTGGCACGGGAGGGCATGGTCAGAAAGGACAAGCCTATATCCTTCGCATGTCAGAAGGAGGCGACATCCAATGGGTGAAGCGGTATGGGATTGCAAATTCTCCTATGGATAGTTTTTGGGGGGTTGTCCAGGCAGATGATGGTGGATTTGTATTGGCAGGTAATAAACTACATGATCGTAATTTTGAATTTTATGATCATTTCTGGGTTGTGAAAACAGATGCTAATGGGAATATCGAGTGGTCGCATGAATTGGGTGGCAATTACTGGGACGAAGCCCAGGATATTGTAAAACTTTCTGATGATAGTTATGTGATTGCTGGTAAAAAATCGTTATCGCAATCGAACCTGGACCTCTGGATAATGCGTATTTCAGCTTCCGGTACTATTCTATGGCAGTCAAACCACGGAAATAATAATTATGATACAGGCATTTCATTGACAGTTACAGAAAATGAGGAAGTTGTAGTGGCTGCAGGCTATACTCGTAGTAGTTCAGGGGATCCTTTTAAATACAGAGTTTGGGGTGTAGATGTAAATAGTGGCCAAATTTTATGGAATAAGAAACATGGCGGGAATCAGGATGACAAGGCTTATGGGGTAGTTGAAGCTTACGATGGTGGATTTATAGTCATCGGTTCTACGGAATCTTTTGGTGAAGGGTATACCAAACTCTGGATAGTAAAAACAGATTCTGAAGGAAATACGGTCGAATACCCATAGATATTTTTGTATCTAAATGTCTGATAATTTTCAAATCGAAATAAGTAAGATGGTTGTATTTGATTCCAGATGGTTGGATCCAGAAGATCCATTATATATAAAATATAAAAGGAAGCTAGTGCGCAACCCTGAACCTCCTGAATATTTTATTGATACCTTGCCCCCAGATTTTGTTGTTAACGGTTTTGCTGAAATGGGATTTGATGGTATCGTTTCCTGGTTAAAGCGAGTATTTGATAAGGATATAATTATTCCCGTGCAAATGAGCGCTCTATTGTATAAAGCAAAAGCAGATACATTGGCCAAATTACATAAAATGGAATGGTCGGATGCAGTTGGCAATGGGCTGCGTTGTCTGATTTTAGATATCTGGGCAGAAGGGATTACTACAGCTACAAAAGAAATAAATACCATTGTACTCCAAGATTGGGAATATTTTATTAATCGAGAATTTTATGATACCTTTAAGGATAAATATTTCAGTGCAGAAGGGCTTGACGAATGGGATCTGTTTCAAGCTGTGAAACGGTGGTATGAACAAATGAATATACGTTCCCAGGATTCGGTTTTAGATTAGTAAATAGGAGGTTACAATGAAACAATACATAATGGGTATAATTACCGGTACATCGTTAGTGGTATGTGCCGTTTTTTTTATGGGACAAGCGCCCGTTGAAAATGAAAATGATTTTGAATATGTTGGTACCTATGGCAGTTCCAATGCAATGATGGTGCTAAATCG
>Ga0208522_1001895_pt1 | contig 12941 bp, 11 predicted proteins | sample ETNtaG_25_FD_185763 | JGI IMG/M metagenome (GOLD analysis project Ga0208522, IMG submission 185763) | Marine microbial and viral communities from oxygen minimum zone, Eastern Pacific Ocean - ETNP201302SV86 (SPAdes) (version 2) | ecosystem: Environmental > Aquatic > Marine > Oceanic ... | reverse complement strand
AAGCATTAGATCCAATTGTACTTCCAATATTATCTACGCCATCAAGAGTTTTAATTGGATCAATATTATTACTAAATAATTGACCTATAACATCTCCTGTATCAGAAAAAAGATGAAGCATCAAATTAAGTCCAGTTAAATAATCATGAATGGTCAAGGGAAATGAATTTTTAACTAGCACTTTCTCAGGATGCTTTTTTGCATATGCATTTAACCCTTCTAAATATCCATATATCACATTCAAACCTTCTTGAGGAAGGTTTTGTAATTCTCTCTCTGCCACACTTCTGCATCTTAATAATTCAACTACATAGTCAAGAAAGGCACCTTGTGTTCCATTCAATCTGCCAAGCATTTTTTTAGCAGGCAAAAAAGTTTTTTGAATTGTATGAAAATCATCCTCTGCATGCGCCCAGGCAAGACCATAAGCTGCTTCTTTATCAGTATTTCCATAGATATGTGGAACCCCCCATTTATCTCGCACTATAGTAATATTTGATGTGTTAACTTGACCTATAGATTGATAAGTAATGCAAATAAAAAATAATAATATTTTTTTATATCGGTACATTGACATGTCTTTCAGCATGGTAAGAAGAACGAACTAATGGTCCTGATTCCACATACTTTAACCCCCTTTTTAAACCTTCTTCTCTATACATATCAAAAGTTTCAGGATCAATAAAATTATCTACTGCCAAATGCATCTTTGTAGGTTGTAAATACTGACCGATGGTTAGAATATGAAGACCATGTTCAACCATATCATCTATTGTTTTAAGCATTTCATCTTTTGTTTCTCCAAGCCCTACCATCAAACCAGATTTTGTTCTTTTACCACATTCTTTTGTTAATTTAATTTGCTCTAAACTTCTTTCATACTTTGCTTGTGGTCTAACCATTTTATAAAGTCTCTCTACAGTTTCAATGTTATGAGATACTACTTCTTGTCCAGCATTTATCATTCTATACAAGGCATCCCAATTGGATTTAACATCTGGAATTAATGTTTCTATAGTTGTAGAAGGAGAAAGTTTTTTTGTCAACTTAACAGTTTGATACCAAATCTCAGCACCTCTATCTTTGAGTTCATCCCTATTAACAGATGTTATAACAGCATGTTTAACACCCATCTTTTTTATAGCTTTTGCAACTCTTAATGGTTCCAAAGTATCGTATTCTGGAGGTTTCCCCGTTACAACAGCACAAAAAGTACAGCTTCTAGTACAAACATTTCCCAGAATCATAAAAGTAGCAGTTCCAGCACCCCAACATTCACCCATATTAGGACAGTTACCACTCTCACATATGGTATGCAATTTGTACTTATCTACAATATTTCTTACTTTTTTATACTCCTCTCCAACAGGTAATTTTACTTTTAACCACTTTGGCTTTTTAAACCTTGACACAACTCCATTAGATTCATTCATATGAAAGTGTAATTTAAATTAAAGTACGTAAATATTAGTATTTTCTTCCGTAGAATAATGTAATAAAGGCGCTCGTAAAAATAGATTTATTTTCTGCAGTAGGCATTATAATTATTTTTTTTGTAAAAGCTTCAGCTAAAAATCCTACTTCGATTGCAGTAGAAGATTTCTTGCTTCCAAATTCAAAATTTACTGCCGTTTTAAAATTGATGCCTGGTCTGATTTTCATCTCTTTAAATCCTTCAGTAAAACTCGCAACACCTATTACATTATTAAAATTATGAATATCAGGATCAAAAGGTTCAATTTCCATTCTACTATTCCTATTGTACTTAATATAATAAGGAATTTCCATCCCTATACTAGGTCCAATTGCAACCTGAGCATTTACTTGAATCCCTTGTTGATCTTTTTTAGAAAATAAAATCATTTCTCTACCGTACTGTCCTCGAAATGAAAAAAAATAATTCTGTTTAGCCCAAATAAAGGTTCTCCCATATCCAAGAGCTGAACTATATTTATTTTCTTTAGAATGTTTTACATTAACAAGTTCTACTCCTATAGTACTATATAATTTTTCTGCAATTTTTTTGCTGAATTTTAATACTCCCCCACCAATAAGTCCACCATTAGTATTTTTGTTTATTCCCCAAAGTACTTCATGTTCATAATCAAAATAGTCAAGTTCTTGAGCATTTATATGAATGCTTATAGAGGAAAAAAAAATTATTATAGACAAATACTTTTTTAACATAGAACAAAAAATTCACATAAAAATCAATGTTACATTATTTTAATAATATTATAACGTAAAATTATATTTTTATGTGAAAAATAATTTATAATTATATTTTAGTATAAATCTTAATGCACAATGTTTTAACAAAATGGGTCATACAATAGAAAACAAGTACATAGGAAACCTAAGAACTTCATCAAAACATCTAAAGTCAGGAGATAATGTGATAACTGATGCTCCTACAGATAACAATGGAAAGGGTGAAGCATTTGCTCCAACAGATCTTGTATCTTCAGCACTGTGTAGTTGCATGAGTACAGTAATGGGAATATGTGCCAATAAAGGAAATTTTTCTATGCCAAATTCCACGGCAAAAATTACAAAAATTATGGGAGTAAATCCAAGAAAAATATCCGAGATAACAATAGAATTTACTTTTGAAAAATCTGAGTTAACAGATGCTCAAAAAAATAAGTTAATGTCTGTAGCTGAAAACTGCCCTGTGGCAAAAAGTTTGAATCCTGATATTAAACAAAAATTAACTTTTAAGTTTTAGACTACTTGATTTTTTTTGAAATATAATAATCGACTGAATACTTTCCAGGTCCTAGAATAAAAAAAGTTGTAAACACAATTAAAAACAGTACTGCTTTTTCCATTTTCCCAAATGGATCACCAGCATGAGCTACAGTAATTGCAATAATAAAATTATACATTACAGGTATAGAAAAAATTCTGGTGCCAAAACCTATCAAAACAAAAAAAGCACAAAATAATTCTGCAAAAATTACCAGAGATAAAGTAAACTCACTGCTTAGAAACATATGGCCCATAAATTTTGTGGATAAAGATTCATAATTCATCAACTTTCCATACCCATGGGTCATAAGTGAAGCAGAGACACCAATCCTAAGGACCAATAATCCAATGGCCGTACACCAACTTGTATCAGAAAAATGTAGTAGATATTTTTTCATTTTTATTATATTTTATTAAAACTAAATTTAAGAAGATTAAATTTGTTAAAAAAATATATGGCTAAAAGTAATTATAGAATTGGACACGGTTATGATGTTCATCGTTTGGAAGAAGGAGCAGACTTTTGGATTGGTGGAATCAAGCTAGAACATACTAAAGGAGCGGTAGGTCATTCTGATGCTGACGTTGTACTTCATGTCATATGTGACGCACTTCTTGGCGCAATGAGCTTAGGAGATATTGGATCTCACTTCCCTGACACAGATAAAAAATTCAAGGGAATAGACAGTAAAATACTCCTTAGAAATGTTATAGAAATTATGAAAGAGAAACATTTTGAAGTAGTAAATATGGATGTTACTGTGATGTTAGAAAAACCAAAGCTTAGAGATCACATCGACACAATGAGAAAAACCATAGCTGGTATTGTGAGGTCAGACATCTCTTCTATTTCAGTAAAGGCAACAACAACGGAAGGACTCGGGTTCATTGGTAGAGAAGAAGGTGTGGCAGCTCACTGCGTGTGCCTATTAAAAAATGAGTCTTAAAATCATAAAAACTTCCGACGGTTCTGATACTATATATAATTCAGAACTTAATGAAACTTATCATTCAGTCCATGGCTCAATTAACGAGTCAAGTCATGTGTACATTGAGGAAGGATTAAACAATTTTAAGAAGAATGTAAGTAGAGAGACATACAAAATATTTGAAGTTGGATTTGGAACAGGTTTAAATTTTGTGCTTTCTTATCTTTTCTCAGAAGATAAAAGCATAAGCATCGACTACCACTCTATCGAGCCATTTCCTTTACCTGATGAGGTTATAAAAAATTTAAATTACTTTGAAACCGAAAATAAAATAAGAAAAATCTATCAGAGGTCTCACTCTCAAAAATTTAATGAGAAGGTTCCCTATTCAAATTCTTTTACTCTAACAAAAGAAAAAAAAACTCTGGAGGAAATAACAATCAATAATTCTTTTGATATTATTTACTTTGATGCCTTTGCACCAAGCAAGCAACCAAATATATGGAGTTCTAAAAACTTGCTTAAAATATTTAATTGTATGATTAAAGGTTCTGTTCTAGTAACTTATTGTTCTAGTGGAAAATTTAAGAGGGACCTACAAGAAGTTGGTTTTAGTGTAGAAACTATCCCCGGACCCTTAGGAAAGAAGGAGATGGTAAGGGCAACAAAATAAAAATTACCACTCTCTTCCATACCTTTCAATTTTTTCGATTTCTACATCATCTAAAACATTTCCATGACCATCAACTGCAGAGATACAAAAGAATCCCACTACAGGATATGAACTATCATTTGAAACAACAAGATTGGTTGGTGAATTTGAAAGAGAAATTGCAAATAATTCACTAAATCCTCCTGGTCTATTAATTTGAATAGAAACTTTATTTAAAAAATCAAATGCTTCATAAGTTATGGAATGGATTTCGACATAAAGAGAATCTCCTTTTTCATAAGGAGATAATAAATTATTTTCATCATCCTGCTCAAATCTTGTTATTGATCGTCTAATTGGAGGAATAAATGGTATTCCATCTATGATTGCACCTTCTGAACTTGCACCAGCATCAATGCATGTTATTATGTCCTGAGATGTAGCAAGTTTTTCTCCATTCTTATATGCTTTGATCCAATAAGCATCTCCTACTCCCTTTTCTTCCCTAGACCAAAACTCAGCATAATAAGATTCCGATGGAATCTGTCCCCTTACAAAGTTTACGCTATCAATTGTAGAAGTTCTATTCAGTGAAGAAGAGGAAATAATGTTTTTTCCATCATAATTAATAGATAAATAAAATTGAGTTCCTATATCTCCCAAAGTTCCAAAATCATTTGTAGGTGTCCATTTATAATTTCCATCTCCCATGTCTTGAAAAGAAAATATGTTACCATCTCCATCAAGGACATTAACTTCTGCACCTAAAGCAGGAGTAAGTGGTGCATTGTTAAGGTAACCTTGTGTCTTAGAAAGTTTGATTATTTGTTCTTCTTCCAAGTTATTTACCCATGCATCAACAACAAGAATTGGATCATTAGTAACTAAGTCAGGATATATTATATCCTCACAAGAGATTAGTAATGAAAAAATAAAAAATAATAAAATTCTCTTCATCAAAATTTGAAATTATAAGTTATAGATGGAACAAAAGAACCGATAATAGATAGTCTGGTAACATCTCCAGGAACATAACTTTCCGTGACAGAACTTTTACCTTGAGAAAAATAAATTGAAAATGGATTTCTCCTGTTATAAACATTATAAATTCCTAATACTACAGAGCTATCATTTTTTCTAGCATTACCATTTCTTTTAAATTTCTTTCCATTAATCGTAACCGCAACATCAAGTCTATGGTAGTTTGGAATCCTATTTTGATGTCTAGCATTTAGGGCATTATGTGGAATTACAAATCCTTGAATAACATACTTTGAAGTTGGAAACGTTACAGGAGTACCAGTTAAAAAAGTAAAATTTCCAGATAATGATATCCTCTCATTAAACTCATAGCTTGAAGTAATTTTAAAATTATGGGTTTGATCATAACGTGTTGGATACCAATCAAATCGATTAATTCCATCCATTTTAAGTTCTGATCTTCTTATACTATAACTCACCCATCCATTAAGTTTTCCAGAATTTTTTTTTATGAGTAACTCTATGCCATAGGCCCTCCCATCACCAAAAAGAAGATCTCCTTCTATATATTTATTGATAAGTAAATCAGCTCCATCTACATAATCTATCTGATTTTCAAGATTCTTATAGTATAATTCTATAGAAGTCTCGTAATTATTATCATTAAAATTTTTAAATAATCCTAATACATATATGTGTCCTATTTCAGGTTTTATATTGTTTGTGCTTGGCGTCCATACATCCAATGAACTTGAAGCAGCAGTATTTGATATAAGATGGATATACTGCGTCATCTTATTATAACTCATCTTAAAAGAAAAAGCATCATTAAACTGATAGTTTAAAGACAATCTCGGTTCAATATTAGAATACGACTGAATCTTCTCTCTACCAACAATACTTGTCTCAGAAATAACTGTGCTTCTCTGACCAGCAACTAATGGCTTTGAAAACTCATACTTTATCCCAGGACCATAATAGCTATACATAGAAATCCTAAGTCCATAAGAGAGAGTTAAGCTACTAATTTTTTGTTCATTACCCATATACATAGCTCCTTCAAAAGCATATTTATTTGAAAGAGTAATGTCAGTAATTTCCCCATCACTAACCCCAACAGCATTAGCAGGCTCAAAACGATACCCTAAAATTTCTGCGCCCACAGAAAACTCATTATTTGTATTAATAAAATAAGTAAACTCAGGCTTAAAATTTACGGTCTCTATTTTCGAATCCCACTCAAATTTATTTCTATCATCACTACCAAAAGCAAGTTGATAATCATAATTACTATAAATAGCAGTAAAATTTGAAAATAACCTATCATTAAATAGGTGATTCCAACGAAACGTTCCTGTAGAATTTCCCCAGTTAAATCCTTGCCTTGCATCAAACTTAAAAATGTCTCTTCCTATATAACTAGAGATATAAATAGTATTTTTTTCATCAATTTTAAAATTAGTTTTTGCAGTAAGATCATAAAAATTTAATGCTGCTCCATCATCGAAAAAATCTGAATTTTTCAAGAATGGCTTTGCAAGTATATCAGCATAGGATCTTCTAAGGGCAAGAATAAAAGATGACTTATTCTTCACTATTGGAGCCTCAATCGTAAATCTGCTAAAAATACTTCCGATTCCACCGGAAATTACTTTCTTTTTATTATTTCCATCTTTCATTCTAATATCAAGAATTGAAGATAACCTGCCTCCATACCTAGATGGGATTCCACCCTTATAAAGTTTTAAGTCTTTTACAGCATCGGGATTAAAGACCGATAAAAATCCAAGTAGATGTGAAGAATTGTATACAGGTGCCTCATCAAGGAGGACGAGATTCTGACCAACTGAACCTCCCCTAACATTAAATCCTGAAGCTCCCTCTCCAACAGAACTAACTCCAGGAAGTAGTTGAATAGCCTTTATAATATCATTTTCACCTAGAAAAGTTGGAATCTCACTAATTTTTGACATATCAAGTTTATTTGTGCTCATCTCAATACTTGATATGTTAAAATCCTCTGCTCTATCACTAATTGTAACAGTCTCAAGTTCGACATCTAGACTCAATAATTCAATATCTAATTTTTGATTTTTATCTAATTGAATCTCTTTTGTTATTGACTGATATCCTACATATCTAAAATCTATTCTATAGAAGCTTTGGTCTAAAGTAATTGAATAGAATCCATAAGGATTTGTAATTGTCCCACCTTTAATTTCATTTATAAATACCGTAGCGCCAATAAGTGATTCTCCACTCTCCGAATCAGAAACATACCCATTAAGTGTGTATTTTTCCTGAGAGTAAACATAAGAAGGTAATACAAATAGAATAATTAAAATAAGAAATCTTAACAAAATATTTTTTTCGCGAATATAAATACGATAAATCAATTAATAAATTTTTTAATTTAATATATGACTAATAATAAGCTTTCCATGGTCTCTAGAATTTTCAATAAACCATTTATTCGTTTTTAGACCCCCACAAATCACTCCAGCAAGGTAAACACCATCAATATTCGTCTCCATTGTCTTTGGGTTATGTGAAGGTGTTTTATGCTTATCATTTCCCATCTCTATTCCTATTTTTTCTAAAAAAGAAAAGCTCGGCTGATATCCAGTCATGGCAAGAACAAAATCATTCTCAATAACCAATTTTCCCTCAGGAGTGTTTATGTGTATTTCTGTCTCCTTAATTTTTGTAATACTTGAGTTAAAATAGGATTTGATATTCCCTTCCTCAATTCTATTTTCAATATCAGGTTTAACCCAATATTTTACCGTTTCACTTAAACTTGGCTCCCTAACAACCATAGTCACTTCTTTTGCTCCTTTTCTATAAGTTTCAAGTGCTACATCTACAGCTGAATTCGCAGCTCCAACCACCGCTATTTTCATTCCAAAATATGGATGGGGTTCGTCATAATAATGTTTGACTTTACCCAACTCTTCACCTGGCACATTCAGGTTATAGGGCAAGTCATAGAAACCTGTAGCTATAATTATTTTTTTTGCTTGATAGGTTCCCTTAGAAGTCTTAATAGTAAAATTATTTTTTTTTGTGATTTCAAAAACTTCCTCGTAAAGATTTACCTTTAATTTCCAAGAAGAAACCACTCTCCTATAATACTCTAGAGCTTCCGACTTTGTTGGTTTGGTATTATGAGAAATAAATGGAACATCACCAATTTCTAATTTATCTGAAGTAGAAAAAAAAGTCATATTTTTTGGGTAATTATATAAAGAATTCACAAGACAACCTTTATCAATAATGAGGTAAGATAGATTGCCTTTTTTTGCTTCTATTCCACAACATATACCAATTGGACCAGCTCCTATAATACAAACATCAACATTCATTCTATAATTTTATTATTTTATAATTAAGTACTAACGGATTTAATACTTCTACGAGATTATCAATAAAAGTTTCATCCGATACATAATAATTTAAAAAATTATTATGCCTCTCTTGAGATGAATTATTGCCAAATAATGAACCATATAAATTGTCTATGTCTTGAATTAATTTGGCATTTGACGATTTTTGAGCTTTTTTGTACTTTTTTTCTAATTCAATAATTGACTTTATAGTCTTCTTACTTTTAGATTGTACATTTCCAGACATAGATTTATCAATAGATGAATATTTATCTACTAACGATTCATACGCCTCTTTAATCGTTTTAATTTCATCATCAAAATTATTTTTATTATCAGAATAAATGTTAAGTATAGTTTCTATAACATTCTTTTTTCCTTCAAATAATTGAGAAAGTTCAATCCCATATTTTGTTACTGTTTTCTGACTTCTTTTTGTTAACAACAAGACAAAATCTCTAGGCATAACAATAGGATAATTGATTTTATACTTATCAAAAAAATATTTAAATTCTAACCAATAAGTAACCTCTGCAGGACCTCCAATATAGCAGACGTTTGGAAGAATATGTTCCTGATAGAGGCATCTTGTAATAACATTAGGACTAAATTTTTCGGGATTTTTTTCTATCTCTTTTAAGATCTCGTCTTTAGAAAAAACAATATCCGTATTGTTAATAGTATAACTGTTATTACTAAAAATTATTCTCTCTCTCATTCCCTCTCCCATATAAAAGAAATTGATTTCCCTTACGTGTACCTGAGATTTCTCTTCTTTATCTTTTGCAATATTTTTGATTGAATTATTTATAATATCATCTTTAATTATAGGTACAAAACATTTCTTCAACCTCTTAGAGTTTGCATCAATAACCACAAGTCCATAAGATCCAAATAAGGAATGCATGTATTTTCTTACTGCCTCAGAAAGGCTCTTACTCTTAAGATATGCGTCCTCAAAAAATGAGATTTTTTCTGGTAATTCATCGAGTATATTCTTAATGGATTTGGGATCTATTTTTCCAACTGCTCCAGTAGGATTAATATCCCATGTATAGTTCTTTCCAAACGCTTGAAAAGACTGTATCTCCTTAAAATCATGATCCTCAGATGCCATCCAGTACACAGGAACATAATGTTTATCTGGGTATGTATTATTTAATTCTTGAGTTAGCTTTATTGTTGATACAATCTTATAGATAACATATAATGGGCCAGTAAAAATATTAAGCTGATGGCCTGTAGTTACAGTATACGTATTTGAATCTTTAATTGACTTAATGTTATCGCTAACTTTTTTTATTTCAGAGATCCCTTTGTATTGATCCATAAGAACTTTAGACAAAAGTTCTCTGTCATCAGATGATACTTTTTTCTTTTCACTTAAAGAATGAATTTTTTCAGTAGATAGTGAATGACTATCTGAGACATAATCGTTAAATTTTTTTGAAAATAAATTTGTCGCTAAAAAATCAATGTTATATAATTCCATAATTATATTTTTCCTATTAAATCATATTCTTTTGCTTCGGTAATAAGAATATCTGAAAAATCTCCAATTCTCAGATGAGAATTCATAGCAGGAATAATTACTTCATTATCAACCTCAGGAGAATCGAACTCAGTCCTACCATAATAATTTTTTGAATCACGCCTATCTATCAATACTTTAAGCTTTTTTCCAATATATTTTTTGTTGTTAGCAAGAGAAATTTTTTGTTGTAAACCCATAATAAGGTTTGATCTTTTTCTCTTTAGAGTTTCTGGAACATCATCAACTAAAGAATGGGAATGTGTTCCTTCCTCATGGGAATATGTAAATATACCAAGCCTATTAAATTTATTTTTTTTCACAAATTCATACATTTCATTAAAATCTTCTTCCCTCTCCCCTGGATGTCCTGCAATAAGTGTCGTTCGAATAGAAATAGGAGGATTAATTTCTCTAATATTTTCTATCAGCCTATCAATTTTCTCTCTAGAAGTACCACGCCTCATAATTTTTAGCATTTTTGTGGACCCATGCTGAAGGGGAATATCTAGGTAATTACAAATATTATCTCTCTCTTTCATTACTTCAATAATCTCCATTGGAAATCCCGTCGGATAAGCATAATGAATTCTTATCCATTCTAACCCCTCAACATCTGAAAGCTTTCTTAATAAATCGGGCAATACCCTCTTACCATATATATCAATTCCATAATACGTAGAATCTTGTGCTATAAGCATTATTTCTTTAACACCATTTTTTACCAAATTTTTTGCTTCCAAAATTATTTCCTCGATTGGTTTTGAGATGTGTTTCCCTCGCATAAGTGGAATAGCACAAAATGAACAAGGTCTATCACAACCCTCAGATATTTTCATATAAGCATAGTGGGATTCCGTAGTTATTATTCTCTCTCCAATAAGATCATCTCTATATTTAGCCTCAAACGTTTTTAGAAGTTCAGGTAATGCTCTTGTTCCAAAAAATCCATCGACTTCTTTAATCTCTCTCGTTAAATCACTTTTATACCTTTCAGAGAGGCATCCCGTAACGTACAGCCTTTTTATATTACCTCCTTCTTTTTCTTTAGCATATCTTAAAATGGTATCTATAGACTCTTGCTTTGCATTGTCAATAAACCCACAAGTATTTATTATTACTACGTCAGGATTAATATCATCATTCTGGTGATACACTTCTTCATTATTACCCTTTAATTGTGTCAGCAGAACCTCAGAATCCACAAGATTCTTAGAACAACCAAGTGTTACTATATTAATTTTTTCTTTAAGCTTAGTTTTCATCAACGCAAATAATTAAAGCTCAAAATTAATGAAATAAATATTGTTTTTTTTTGTTATAAGATCAGATTAATTTTCATCATTTTACTCTACAATTAGTAAATGATAATGCAAAGTTAAATCGTAATATAAATACCCCTTATCTAGTTCCTAGATAAGAAGTTCTCTTTTTTCTTAGATTTTAACTAAATTTTCACTCCTATTAATAACTTAAATAACAATTATATGAAACCTTTCCTAACTATTATAATCAACTTATTTTTTATAATCAATATATCTTTTGCGCAGGCTCCCCCGGGATTTAATTACCAAGTCATTGTTCGCGATACCGATGGAAATATAAGGTCTGATCAAGGGATAAGTTTAGCTTTTGAAATTCAACTTCCAACTGGAAGTGCGGTTTATAAAGAGACGCATACTACAATTACAAATAAGTTTGGTTTAGCCAATGTTATAATAGGAAAGGGAGCTACATCATATAAATTTACTGATATTAATTGGGGTTCAGGTATACATATGTTACAAGTTAGTATTGATGGCATAGATGTTGGAACAAGTCAGCTTATGAGTGTCCCTTATGCTCTTTATGCATTAAATGCTGGATCTTCATCTGGAGGAGGAGGAGGTGTTGGTATAGAATCAACAGTTGATAATGGCAATGGAACCTTTACATTAAAATACACGGATGGCACTAATTTTACTACCATAAATCTTATGGGTCCAATGGGTCCAATCGGCCCCAACGGTTTGCCTGGAATTAACGGTAAGAGCGCTTATCAATCTTGGGTAGAGTTAGGAAATACTGGAACTCAATCTGATTTCATAGCATATCTTGTTGGTCCAAGAGGAGACCAAGGAGTCCCAGGAATCCAAGGTGAGAAGGGTGAAGAAGGAGATAAAGGAGATAGAGGTGCTGGAATAGTGATAGTAGGATCAGTAAATACTACACTTGATTTAGATCCATTTTATTCAGGCCAAATAGGAGATATGTATTTAAGTTCTAATGATGGTCATGGCCATGTGTGGAATGGCACAGGTTGGGATGATATAGGTGTCATTAAAGGTCCAAAAGGAGATACTGGTGATAAGGGAGATCAAGGAGACCAAGGTCTTGAAGGAGATAAAGGTATTGCTGGTGAGAAGGGGGATAAAGGTGATAAGGGAGATAAGGGAGATACTGGAACAACAGGAGCTACCGGTCCACAAGGAGCCACAGGAGCTCAAGGAACTAAGGGAGATAAGGGAGATCAAGGAGATAAGGGAGATACTGGAGATAAGGGAGATGCTGGAACAACAGGAGCTACTGGTCCACAAGGAGCCACAGGAGCTCAAGGAACTAAGGGTGATAAGGGAGAGAAAGGAGACCAAGGTCTTGAAGGAGATAAAGGTATTGCTGGTGATAAAGGAGATACTGGTGATAAGGGTGATAAAGGAGATCAAGGAGATAAG
>Ga0208522_1001891_pt1 | contig 12952 bp, 10 predicted proteins | sample ETNtaG_25_FD_185763 | JGI IMG/M metagenome (GOLD analysis project Ga0208522, IMG submission 185763) | Marine microbial and viral communities from oxygen minimum zone, Eastern Pacific Ocean - ETNP201302SV86 (SPAdes) (version 2) | ecosystem: Environmental > Aquatic > Marine > Oceanic ... | reverse complement strand
TTTTAATTCTGTTAAACCCGTTTTGGTTTTGCCGTCAATTACGATATCAGTAACATATGGATCAAAAAAGTCTACTGCAGCGCCAGCTGTTTCCAGCAGTATCAGCACATCTAGGGCAGGGGATTCACGTACATCATCAATATCTTTTTTATAAGCTGCCCCAAGAATAAGGATACTGCTACCGATAAGCGTTTTGCCGTGCCCATTCAACGCATCGGCAATTGTATCTTTGACAAATGCAGGCATGGCCGAATTAATCTCAGCGGCTAGATTAATGAAGCGCGGGTTGTAATCTAGAGTGCGCATTTTCCAAGATAGGTATTGAGGGTCGATGGGAATACAGTGGCCGCCCAGACCAGGGCCTGGGGTAAACTTCATAAATCCGTATGGTTTGGTAGCTGCAGCATCTATCACTTCCCATACATCTACGCCTAATTTTTCGCACATGATCGCTACTTCATTGACTAATCCAATATTGATCGATCTGTAGGTGTTTTCCAGGAGTTTGACCATTTCCGCTGTTTCCGGCGAAGAAACGGTCACAACTTTATCAACTATTTGTTCATATAGCAACGCACCGAGTTGAGTGCAGGCTGCAGTGACACCGCCAATAACTTTTGGTGTGTTGGCGATAGTATATTTTTCATTCCCTGGGTCCATCCGTTCCGGAGAAAAGCATAAGAAATAATCTTTCCCAACCGTAAGGCCCGATTTCTTTAGGCATGTGAATAAAATTTCCTGAGTGGTGCCGGGGTAAGTTGTGCTTTCTAGGATAATCAATAGATCTTTATGGATATTTTTATTAATAACATCAATAGCTGCAATAATGTAGGATATATCCGGGTCACCAACCTTACTCAACGGTGTAGGTACGCAAATTACTACCGCATCCAGATCGGCAATAATGTCCATATCAGTGGTGGCCCGTAAATTACCACTATTGACTAATGTCTGTAACGTATCATCAGCAATATCAGGAATATAGTTTTCACCAGCATTGATCCTTGCTACTTTGGACTCGTCTATGTCAATGCCAATAACAGGAAATCCTGCTTTGGCGAATTCAATTGCCAGGGGCAGGCCAACATAACCGAGGCCTATAACGCCAATTTGGGCTTCTTTATTTTCAATTCTTGCTTTTAATGACATCAAATTAACATAAAAAGTTAAATTCCAATACCGCAATAACGGGGGCGAAGTTACTCTTTTCCATTAATTTATCAAAAAATTGTAAATAAATTTTCTACTTAGAGAAATTATTTTTTCTGATTTTTATTTTTTGTTTATGTAATTTTAGTTTTTTGCAAGGATCTTGTAAAATTATAGAACTGGAAATTATTATTATAATTATTAAACTATTTGAATATGTCAGTTAAATAAAAAACTGTATTTTTGATAATGAAAAATCTGTGGAATCCAAAAGAAGCAAAATTATTTTCAAAAAGTAAATTACAACATCGTGTATATTCATCACGGTTGTTAGGTAGAGACCCTGAATTAGTGCTCCACGGTGGGGGAAACACTTCCGTGAAAGGCCATTATAAAACTATTTTTGGTGATAAGATAGAGACCCTATATATTAAGGGTAGCGGTTGGGATCTCATTTCCATTGAGGAAGACGGTTTTGCACCTGTAGATCTCAATCATCTTCTAAGGTTATCCGAACTTGATGAATTATCAGATTCTCAAATGGTAATACAGCAGCGCTTGGCAACGCTCAAACCCTCAGCTCCAAACCCTTCTGTTGAAGCTATTTTGCATGCTCTTATTCCATTTACCTTTGTGGACCATACCCATGCAGATGCGGTTCTGTCCATTACTAATACACCAAATGGCAGAAAAAAAATAAATGAAATTTATGGTGATGATATACTGATCATTCCTTATGTGATGCCTGGATTTATCCTGGCAAAAAAAATAGCAACTATGACCAAAAATATTGATTGGGATAAAATGCGCGGGATGATACTCATGAATCACGGTGTATTTAGCTTTGGGGATGATGCTAAACAAAGCTATGACAGGATGATCCAGATTGTCACCAAAGCAGAAGATTATTTGAAAAGTGCAAAGGTATTTCGAAAATACCATAATTCAAACTCGAAAGCTGATTTATTAGCATTTGCTAGAATTCGGAAGAAAGCTTCGCGACTGGCTGGCAAGCCGTATATAGCTCTGTTGAATGATTCAACCGAAGCGGTGGGCTTTTCTACAATGAAAGCAGCGAAAAATTTAAGCCTGAAGGGCACCCTGACCCCCGACCATGTAATAAGGACAAAACCATTTGCCTGGGTGATTAAGGATAACTTGGACCGCTCTGCGAAAGAATTTGAGAACCGGTACACCAGATATTTTGAAAAAAATAAGAAAAAGGGTATTACGAAACTGGATAATGGCCCCAAATGGGCGCTGTGGCCTGGTTATGGTACCGTATGCTTCGGATCTTCAAAAAAAGAAGCAAACATTGTTTTGGATATCAATAGGCATACAATTAGGGCCATGCAGACATCGTTTAATCTGCATAAATGGCAGCCAATTTCTTTCCAACATCTTTTTGATGTTGAATATTGGGAGCTTGAGCAGGCCAAATTAAAAAAAGATACCCAACCTCCTGAATTTCAGGGGAAAATTGCACTTGTCACCGGGGCGGCTAGTGGGATTGGATATGCCTGCGCAAAAAAACTTCTGGAGAACGGCTGTACCGTGGTAGGCCTGGATAAAGACCGCAAGGTTATGAAATTGTTTCAGGAATATGATGGTTATAAAGGATTCTATTCCGATCTCACCAAAACGAATGATATCAAAAAACCTGTGTCATCTTGTGTGAAAGCATTTGGAGGCATTGATATTTTAATCAGTAATGCTGGTGTTTTTTCTTCTTCGGCTACCTTAGAGAATATTGATGATAAAAAATGGAATGATGATTTGGACATTAATTTGGCGAGCCATCATCGGGTTTTAAGGGAATGTGTACCTTACTTGAAGGTTGGCATTGATCCTGCAGTGATTTTTATGGGTTCACGCAATGTTGGGGCACCTGGCCTAGGAGCCGGAACTTATACAGTTGCAAAGTCAGGATTGACGCAAATGTCAAGGCTTGCTGCACTGGAGCTGTCAAAATACAGTATTCGCGTTAATACAGTTCACCCAGACTGTGTCTATGATACAGCTGTTTGGACTGATAAAATATTAAAAGCCAGGGCAAAACAGTATGGCCTATCAGTGGCTAAGTATAAGCGCCGAAATTTATTAAAAACCGATGTTTCATCTGAAGATGTTGCAGAATGGGTGACTTTTCTGGTTAGTTCCAAAAGCACTAAAACTACCGGTGCACAGATTCCGGTTGATGGTGGGAACGAAAGAATCATATGAAAACCTTAATTGAAATCACTCCTACAATAGAATGGAATAATGGAAAGGTCAGACTGATTGACCAGACTAAACTTCCCTTGGAAGAAAAATATATAGAAACAGATGATTATAGGGTTGTCTGTGATGCTATCTATCGCTTAGCCATTCGTGGAGCGCCCGCTATTGGAGTTGCCGGTGCCTATGCCTGTGTGTTAGCAGCCAATGAAATTGAATTAACTGAGCTCAGTGATTTTGTTAATCGATATTTACAAAAGTCGGATGAAATAGGTTCCACTAGACCTACAGCTGTTAATTTAATGTGGGCCGTAAAGCAGATGAAGGGTAAAGCAATCGGTTTTTCTGGAAATGTGACAGATCTGAAAATAGCTTTATTGGACTTAGCCCAAGAAATAAGAGATGATGATATTGACCGTTGCCATAACCTTGGCTTGCATGGCTCTAACTTGATCCCTAATAAATCCAATGTAATGACGATTTGCAATACAGGGGGTTTGGCTACAAGTGGAATCGGTACAGCATTGGGTGTGATCCAGTATGCCCATGCTCAGGGTAAAGACCTAAAAGTGCATGTCTGTGAAACGAGGCCATTACTCCAGGGATCAAGATTGAATACGTGGGAGTTGAAACGAACCAAAACACCATTTACACTGATGACGGATAGTATGGCTGCAACTACGATGAAAAAAATTGATATTGATGGAGTTTTTGTTGGTGCCGATCGTATTGCATCCAATGGAGATACTGCTAATAAAATAGGAACCTATAGTCTGGCAGTATTGGCTAAACACCATGAGGTGCCATTTTATGTTGCTGCGCCACTGTCTACTGTTGATTATGAAATTGAATCAGGGGTTGATATACCGGTTGAGGAACGATCTCCTAATGAAGTAACACGAATAAATGGTATGCAGTTTACCATCGAAGATATTGATGTTACCACACCGGCATTTGACGTAACACCTGCAGAATTAATACATGGGATTATTACAGAAAAAGGTGTAGCAAGGTATCCCTACAAAGAATCACTTGACCAGCAACGCAATGCCAACTAATTTGAAAATTGGTATTATTGGCGGGTCAGGTATGGAAGATCCAGCATTTATATCTGATTTTACTTCAAAAAAGGTCTCGACACCCTATGGTGATCCCAGTTCTAAATTGATTTTGGGAAATATTGCAAATATTTCTGTAGTAATACTTTCCCGCCATGGACCGGGACACTCTATTAATCCAACTAACGTCAATTATCAGGCTAATATTTGGAGTTTGAAGGAAGAAGGCTGTACTCATATTCTTGCTGCAACTGCCTGTGGATCATTACGGGAAAGAATTGCCCCTGGACATTTTGTTTTTCCGGATCAATTTATTGATCGCACAACTAAACGCATTAGTACTTATTATGATGGTTCAAATGTCCAACATGTGTCTATGGGTGAACCGTTTAATGCCGAAATGCGCAATTGCCTAGTACAAGCCTGTACATCCTTGGGATTTGAATATCATGATAGTGGCACAGTCGTAACAATTGAGGGACCACGATTTAGCACCAAAGCCGAAAGTGTAATGTTTCGATCTTGGGGTTGTGATATTATCAATATGTCTACCGTGCCAGAGGTTGTTTTGGCCCGAGAATTGGAACTAGAATACCAAAGTATGGCCATGAGTACCGATTATGATTGCTGGCATGAAAGCGAGGAAGAGGTAACGATGGAAATGATATATGCCGTTATGGAAAAAAATGTCCATAACGTAAAGAAATTGATTGAGCATGTTATTCCCTTAATTATTAAAAACTGTGGAAAAGAATAATAAATGAATATCGATAGAATTAAAAATAGTATCCGGAATATACCAGATTTTCCAAAACCAGGGATTCAGTTTAAAGATATAACTACTTTATTGCAGGATGAGAATGCTTTTAAAGAGGCAATTGAAGCTTTTTATACTGCGTTTAAGGATAAAGAAATAGACGTTATAGTAGGTATTGAAAGTAGAGGTTTTATTTTTGCTGCACCTTTAGCTTTAAAATTGGGTTGCCGATTTGTATTGGCTAGAAAACCAGGAAAACTACCCAGCGAAACTATTGCGGAGGAGTATGAGCTGGAATATGGTACTGATGCAATAGAAATGCATATTGATGCCATAAATAAGGGCGATAAAGTATTAATTGTTGATGATCTGTTGGCAACAGGTGGTACAGCCAAAGCCACTGGTAGTGTTGTCAAAAAATTACAAGGGGAAATTTTAAGCTATGCTTTTTTGATTATACTTAAGGGATTGAAGGGCGATGAATTATTGAAGCCTGCCCCGGTATTTTCTATTTTAGAATATTAACCTTTAATTCCTAATTATTGTTAGCAAATTAACACCATTGTAAGTTTGTCTCTCAACTAGAGTAGATCTTTTGAAAATAATAGCTTCATTTATCTTAGCAATAGTTTTCGCTGGCTTCGCCGGTGATGTACCCTACAATCCTACGCCAGATCGTTATGTGGATATCCATCATTCCAAGATTGATATTCGAGTTGATCTGGATGATAGCACAGTAACCGGCAATGTAACCCATATAATGAGTTCCCTGCGCACCGACTTATACATTATTCAGTTAGATTGCGAGGATACGGAAATACAGCAGGTGTTGATCAACAACAATAGACCACTGGAGTACTCTCTGAATGGTCCTAAGTTGAATATCGAGTTGGACCGCACCTACGGTTTTGATGATACTCTAACCCTTTCCATAGATTATCAAGCTAAACCGAAAAAAGGTCTCTATTTTGTCCGTTCTGATAAAGGGTATCCAGATAAGAATAACCAGGCCTGGACCCAGGGTGAAGGAATGGATAACCACAATTGGGTTCCCCTTTGGGACTATCCCAATGACAGAGCTACTTTTGAAGTTATTTTGACAGTGGATACACCTTACACTGCTGTATCGAACGGTGAATTCATAGGTATGACCGATAAGGGCACCACCCGAACCTTTCACTGGCACGAGCATTTCCCTATGGTTAGCTACCTGATTTCTTTTGTCATTGGTGATTTTCGCAGGGTAGAAGATAGTTATGGCGATCTTTCCATTGGCTACTGGGTAACCCCTGAATTCAGCGACGCAGATGCTTTACGCTCTTTTGATCGGACGCCGGAAATGGTGGCTTTCTTCAATGAACATACTGGTATTTCGTACCCTTATGAAAAACTTGACCAGATTATTATTGATGATTTTATGTGGGGTGGAATGGAGAATGTCACCTTGATCCACCAAAGTTCTAGAACGATGCACACCGACCGTGCCCGTCCTGACCATACCAGCGATGGGTTGGTGGCCCACGAGATTGCCCACCAGTGGTATGGCGATATGATAACTACCCGGAACTGGGCCAATGCCTGGCTTAACGAAGGTTTCGCTACTTTTCTGACATATGCCTGGCGTGAATACGACGAAGGCAGGGATGCAGCTGAATATGGCCGACGCTGGATGATTTCCAGTGTACGCTGGGCCGATGAATCAAATAGACGGCCCATGGTCCAGTATTACTATGAATCAGATATGGATCTTTTTGATTCAAACATTTATGCCAAAGGTGCTCTGGTCTTGAATATGTTAAGGCAAATGCTGGGCTATGATGCTTTTTGGCGAACAATTCGCCATTATACCAATACCTATCAATTTAAGAATGTAGAATCCCAAGATTTGAAACGCATTTTTGAGGATATCACTGGCCAGAATCTAGATTGGTTTTTTGATCAATGGGTCTATACTGGTGGTCTTCCTCACCTGGATATCAAGTATAAATATAATCGCCGCAACCAACATGTGAAACTGACTATTCGTCAAATCCAGGATGTTGCTTCTTCATCTTTGTTTCGGTTGCCGCTAACTGTATTGATCGATAATGGGGGCGATATTGTTCGTCAGGATATCTGGATCGAAGAGGAAGAATCTACCTTTCTGATACCATCCATGAGGGATCCCAATATGGTGCTAGTGGATGAGGGGCATATCATTCCCAAACGTATGGACTTTAACAAAACACAAAGTGAGTTGATCTATCAATCCGAACATGCACCCAATGTGCTGGATCGTATTTGGGCTATTGAAAGACTAGCGAAGATAAAACAGAGAAAAAGATCCATTGAGAATGCTCTGGCACATGCGTTGCAGAAAGATCCTTTTTACGGAGTCCGTGTTGAGGCTGCAGAGGCGTTTGGTGAATATAAACCTAAAAAAGGAGCGGAAATCCTCATGAGTTCTATGCAACGGCAGGACAACCGTGTGCAAAGAGCCTGTATCCGTAGTTTAAATAGTTATAAAACAAGGAAAGTAAAAGATTTCTTGATTGAGACCATGATGACTGCAGATAATGATTATACCGTCAATGATGCTTATACAACCTTGTTTGCAGTTGATAGTACTGCGGCTGATTCGCTTTATGACTGGGCCATGAAACAGGATTCCCACCGTGATATGATTCGCAAAACTGCAATCCGATCTTTACGCAAAAAAAATGCAAGTAATTATAAAAGACTTAAAGTATTACTTGAATATGGCACAGCACCCTGGTCTTGCCGCTCAACAGTGGTTTCAACCATTGGTAAACACACAAAAAAACACCCTGAATTAATATCCACTTTTGAAGAATTATTATTCGATCCCAATCGTGATGTGCGTACCACAGCAGCCCGGCTTTTGAGTCGTCATGGGGATAAATCTCATATAACCAAACTAGAAAATCTCATTATCCGCGATCCTATAACCGAACGCTATGTTACACCTATGGTTGCTCGTTTGAAAGGTGAGGAACCAACGACAGAACCTATCCCTTCATTGAAGCACGAACTATTGGAGATACGCGACCGTATTGATAAACTCATTAAAATACAACAGGATTAATAGTTTTTGATTTCTATCTGGCTTATTCCTGCCCGAGAAGATGCACAATATATCCAAGCGATTATAAATAATTTGTCCACCAACTATCAGGCTCCCGTTTTCAGTCCCCATTGTACCTTATATAGTCCTATCGATCTACCCAAGGCAGAGTTAAAGAAAATCCTAGAACGATCTGCAAAAAATATGAAATCTTTTTACGTTAAAAATATAATGATCAGCCACACTGAAGATTTATGGAAAACAATATTCATTGAATTATTAAGATCATCAGAATTAGAACAACTGCAGCAAGAAGTTATTAGCCAATTCCAGATGGAACAACCCTACAAGTTTTCACCACATATCAGTTTGCTATACAAGGAAATACCTGACAAGAAAAAAGAGGATATTATTCGTAATTTACAAGTGAAAAATTCCTTCAAAATGGATAAGATAGCTGCTGCGCAAACTGGTCCAAATGTGGATAATTGGGAAAAAGTTGTAGAAATACCATTTCATGCTTGAATCAAAAAATACTATTCTGGTAATCATCGATGTGCAGGGTAAACTTGCACAGGTCATGCATGACCGTGAAGATCTTTTCAATAATCTGCGAATTCTTATAAGCGGTGCAAAATTGTTGGAAATTCCCATTATATGGATGGAACAATTGCCTGATAAGTTGGGTCCGACCATTTCTGAGATCCAGGAACTGCTACCTGATATGAATCCGATTGTAAAGGATGTCTTCAGTTGTGCTAGGAATGAGGAATTCAAATCGCGCTTGCAGGAATTGCACGTCCATAACATCCTTCTGGCCGGTATTGAAGCTCATGTTTGTGTTTACCAGACAGCCATGGATCTTCTAGATCAGGATTATGGGGTTCATGTGGCAGCAGATGCAGTTTCATCCCGAACGGATAGCAATAAACAACTAGGCCTAGAGCGTATGCTTTTAGAGGGGGTGGTGCAAACCAGCGTGGAAATGGTACTATTTGAGTTACAAGGGATTGCCAAGGGTGAACGCTTCCGTGAACTGGCCAAATTGGTTAAATAACGTTGGTAGGTAATCTTCTTAAAAAATAATTACATAAATCCAATTAACAGCCTTATATCTATTTTTTGGTAGTATTAGATAATCAGAATAAGGAAAATGAAACTAAGAATTACAACTTTTTTACTACTTTTATCAGCACTTCTTTGGGGGCAATGAAATCTTTGAAGTAATCCTTCCTTGCCGGTCGGCGAGTCAGATAAAGGTTTCAGTGCAAAAAAAGGGGATATCTATTTTGGAGTGCAAACCAGTTTTACTACAATTAACTGGTGGCATGAAGCATTGGGGGCCGAACAATTTGAACATAGCGGTTTATTAAATACCTATTTGCTTCAACCCAAAGGAATTATTGGGATGTCTGAAAAATTGAATATCGCATACAGTACCACGCTTGGACTAAGGGAAATGCATTGGAATGTTGCCGAAGAGTCTATCCATCATAGAGATGAAAATACACGAAGTAATTTCTTGAATGCTATAGGAAATATACTAGGTGATAGTCGGTTTATTTTGCGGTATTTATTGAAGGATGCTGGTGCGGAAATGGGCTATCGAATTTATACAGGTAGTGGGTTAGTGATACCAGGTAGTAGCGTGTTAACATCGGACCCGTTCTTCCTTAGCGGTGAATTACTTAAAGAACACAGGCATTTCAGTTTAAGTAGTGGTGCCTACAAGGCAATTGTGGAAACCCAGATGTTCTTAAAAAGAAATGTGAATCCCGTATTTTTAGGTGGATTTATCGTTATAGATTATCCTATTAAGGAAAGTAAATACGGCTATATGCCGCCTATAGCCACAAGCATTTCTTTATCGGCTTCCATTATGAGGTATGACGAATTGATGAGTTCCATTGATATAGGTCTTATGATGAGCCATTCGTCCCAGGGAAAATGGAATGGATTACCTGAACCAAATAGCGAATCGCTGATGCTCAGTCCAAGTATTGGTTATTTATTTAATACCAAGTTTGGAGCGGTAGCACTTAACTTGCAGAAACCATTTATGATTTTCGGTGCATTTGTGCAGAACGAAGGAGATATCGATCAACGCAGTGATGTGTGGCAAATATCATTTGCCTTACGGTTTCTTTCTAAAAGAGAATAGATGCCCTATTTTCTCTATTAAAATTATGCTTACTTATCTGTAATTTTGATAGAGAAAATAATTTATGTAAGATCCTTATAATGGATATTAAAATAAATAATTAGATTTAGAGAGAGGACGAAATGAATAAAAAACTGATTATACTTAGCCTTGCCTTGGGATTAATAATTGGTTGCAGCGGTGAAGCTGAAAATAAAACAGCTGAAATTGCCTTGAGCACAATTCAGTGCGGCATGTGCACAGATAAAATTGCCAGTGGTCTGGGTAAGTTAGAAGGAGTGGTCAAGGTTGATGTGGATCTGGAAAAGAGAATTGGTAAAGTGGTTTACAAAGCAGGTGTTATCAATTTAGGGGTTATTGAAAAAGCGATTGCTGCTATTGGGTATGATGCCAATAATACACCGGCGGAACCAAAAGCCTATTCCGAATTAGATATGTGCTGCAAAGTCCCGGGGAAATAATAAGACTTTCTTAAGGGCTCCAAATAAGGTTGTATTTACTGAATTTACGCTCACAGTAATTCTTTTGTCATTGCCGGGCCTATCCGTTAATTTCCCCGGCTTATTTAGGACTATTATATCATTTCCAAATATCCATCTATTTTAGAAAATGTTTGATCAAATAACAGAACGGTTTGACACTTTGCTGCGGAACCTACGTGGCATCGGTAAGATTACGGATAAAAATATTCAGGAAACGGCTCGTCAGATTAGACGCGTGCTACTAGAAGCAGATGTGAATTTTCAAGTTACCCGTGATTTTGTAAAACGGGTACAAGACCGTTCTTCCGGCACGAAAGTTCTTAAATCAGTGAAACCGGGGGAACAGTTTATCAAAATTATCCATGATGAACTGATAACACTGCTTGGTGATGAACCTGTCTCCTTGGAATTTGCGACAAAAGGACAGACCGTAATATTAATGGCTGGCTTGCAAGGGTCGGGTAAGACTGCCACTTGTGTAAAATTAGCAAATCGGCTTAACGATCAGGGCAAATCCGTTTTACTAGTGGCTGCAGATGTTTATCGTCCCGCTGCGATCAAACAGTTACAGGTACTTGCCGAAGATATTGATGTACCAGTGTTTGAAATGGGGCAGGATGACCCAGTAAAGATTTGTACTGCTGCCATTGAAGAAGCAGTCCTATCAAAAATTGATTGTGTTATTCTGGATACGGCTGGTCGTCTTCATGTTGATGGTGAAATGATGATTGAGATCCAGCAAATTGCTGAAGCGGTAAAGCCTACAGAGACTTTATTTGTAGCGGATGGCATGACTGGTCAAGATGCGGTTCATTCCGCTCAGGCATTTAACGAAGCGCTTGAGATAACAGGCACAATCCTAACAAAGTTGGATGGAGATGCTCGGGGTGGCGCCGCAATTTCTATAACTACAGTTATCGAAAAACCGGTAAAATTTATTGGTACTTCTGAAAAGATTGATGGCTTGGAAGTGTTTGATCCGCAACGCATGGCCGACCGTATCCTGGGGTTGGGCGATGTGGTTACTCTAGTAGAAAAAGCTCAAAAAGTAGTGACTGAATCAGAAGCTGCGAAGATACAGGAAAAACTAATTGAGAATCAGTTTACGCTGGAAGATTTTAACAGTCAGATCAATCAGTTGCAGAAGATGGGTAACTTGAATCAAATTATGGGTATGATCCCTGGTATACCGCGTAAGATGATGAAAGGGATTGACCTAGATGATAAACAATTATCATGGACGAAAGCCATGATAAATTCGATGACACCCCAGGAACGGAATAATCCCCAGATGATCAATGGGCAGCGACGCAGGCGGATTGCAGTTGGTTCAGGTCGTTCTGTACAGGAAGTGAATCAATTATTAAAACAATTCACAGAAATGCAGAAAATGATGAAAAAATTTGGTAAAATGAAGTCCCACGGAATGAGGTTGGGAACGTTTATTTGATGAAAAATAAGGAGAAATCGTATTGGCGACAAAAATAAGACTAAAACGAATTGGGCGTAGAAACAGACCATTTTATCGCCTTGTTATCATGGATGCGCGCAATCGTAGAGATGGAGCAGCCATTGAAGAAGTAGGCTGGTATAATCCCACAGCAAAGGATGAAATGTATTCACTCAAGGAAGATAGGATTTTGCATTGGTTAGAAGAAGGCGCCCAACCAACGGATACAGCCCACGATATTTTGCGTACAGCAGGACTTGCTCATAAGTGGCACCTACTGAAACAGGGACTTGATGAAACAGCTGTGGAAAAAGAAATGAAGAAATGGGCTCTAGAACGTGAAGATGTATTGGAACGTCGGCGCCAGCGGGCCGAAGCAAAAGTAGCTGAAAAGAAAGCTGCTGCCGGAAAAAAGGCGGCAGCAACAGCTGCTGAAGTGGATAAACCTGCTGAGCCAGATGCTAAAACGGAACCACCAGCGGAGACTGCACCTACAGATAAAGCACCAGGTGGAACTGCGGATGAAAGTGCAGATGAAAAAGAGGAACCTAAGGAAGAAGACGTTAAGGATGATGCTGGAGCAGATGAATCAGAAGAAGATAGTACTGTTGAAG
>Ga0208522_1001888_pt1 | contig 12968 bp, 12 predicted proteins | sample ETNtaG_25_FD_185763 | JGI IMG/M metagenome (GOLD analysis project Ga0208522, IMG submission 185763) | Marine microbial and viral communities from oxygen minimum zone, Eastern Pacific Ocean - ETNP201302SV86 (SPAdes) (version 2) | ecosystem: Environmental > Aquatic > Marine > Oceanic ... | reverse complement strand
TATGAACTGAGACTTTAAACATAACATAACTTTTATCTGGTGCTATTGCTGGAACTGTTTTTTCAACATGAGCAATAGTTTTTCTTACTGCCATTCCTTTATCTGATTGCATAAATCCCATGAACTTTTCAAATTTTCCTTCACCAGATTTAAGTTTTGCTATTGCAAGCATTTCTTTTTCCATATTTTATTCCCCCTTTTTTTTATTTAATACCTTCACCATTATAGGAACTGTAAATAGAATCATCAACAATCTTATTATATGCAGAAAATAGAACTTTAAAATTTCCTTTATTTAAGGTTAGGGCTTCTATATTCTTCATTAAATCATGAAATTAGGATTTATAGGAACAGGGCAAATAGCCAAAGCTACAATTTTAGGTATTTTAGGATCAGATCTTAAAATAGATAGAATTTATGTTTCACAACGAAACAATAACATCTCAAGACAATTAAGCAAGAAAAGTAAAAAAGTTTCTATTTTAAAAGACAATCAAGAAATTATTAATAAATCTAATTGGATTTTTTTGTCAGTTACACCGAATGTAGGTGACAAAATACTAAAAAATCTAAAATTCAAATCTTCCCAAACTATAATTAATTTTATTTCTACAATAGGAATTTTACAAGTTAGGAAATATATAAAAGTTAAAGCAAAAATTGTTAGAGCTTTGCCTTTGCCACCAATTTCATTAAGAAAAGGTCCAGTTCCAATTTGTCCGCCGGATGTAAAAGTAAAAAATTTTTTTAATCATTTGGGCACAGCAGTAGAAATATCTGACGAAAAACTCTTTACCAATTTTTGGTGTATGACAGCTATGATGGCGCCATATTATGAGATGTTAAACACTCTTTCAAAATGGTTGTCTAGCAAAGGATTAAAAAAAACTGATACACAAAAATACATCACTACATTATTTTCTGCTATGTCGGAGGATGCAGTTGTAAATTCAAAAAAGGATTTAAAAATTTTAATTAAAAATTCTCAAACCCCAGGAGGTTTAAACGAACAGGCTTTAAATAAATTAAGAAAATTGGGTTTTTATAAATTATTAAATAAAACAGCAAATAACGTTCTAGAGAGATTAAAAAAAGTATAATTTTTATGCAGCAAGATTCTAGTATTCTGCAGGTAGATAAACTTTCCAAATATTTTGGTGGTCTTGCTGCAGTTTCAAACTGTTCATTAAAAATACAAAAAGGTTCTATTACAGGAATCATTGGCCCTAATGGATCTGGAAAAACAACTTTATTTAATTTAATTGCTGGAAATTTAAAACCATCCGTTGGTAGTGTTTTATTTCAGGGAGAAAACATAACTGGGATTCCTTCTTACGAACTTTTTTCGAAAGGTTTACTTAGAACTTTTCAGATAGCTCATGAATTTACTCATCTTACAGTATTAGAAAATTTGATGATGGTTCCAGGCAATCAATCTGGAGAAAAATTAGTTAATGCCTTGTTTAAATCCAAAATTGTCAATGAAGAAGAAAAAAAAATTAAGGACAAAGCTATTGAGGTAATTGATTTTTTAAATCTTAAGCATTTGTCGACAGAGTTGGCCGGCAATCTGTCTGGCGGCCAAAAAAAATTATTAGAACTTGGCAGAACAATGATGGTTGATGCCAAATTAGTTTTATTAGACGAGGTTGGGGCAGGAGTAAACAGAACGCTACTAAAAGATATTGGAAGCGCAATTTTAAGACTTAATAAAGAGAAAGGTTATACTTTTTGTATGATCGAACACGATATGGATTTTATAAGCAGATTATGCAATCCAGTGATTGTAATGGCTGAAGGTTCTGTCTTATTCAAAGGAACCCCAAATGAAGTAAAAAATAATGAACAGGTAATTGAAAGTTATCTTGGAAGAGGTTCCAAGACAAGAAATGGAGCTGAATAAATGACTTTTTTCTCTGGCGAAAAAATGACAGGAGGATATGGCGGACCTGACATAATTACGTCTTGCACAGTTAATGTTGATCGAGGAGAGATCGTTGCAATTCTTGGACCAAATGGGGCAGGAAAATCTACAGCAATGAAGGCCATGTTGGGCTTGCTAAATCTTAAATCTGGCAAAGTTACTATTGATGGAAAGGATATTTCAAAACTTTCACCTCAAGATAGAGTTAAGGAAGGAATTGCTTTTGTTCCACAAACTAGAAATGTTTTTGCCGGTCTAAGTGTAGAAGAAAATTTAGAAATGGGAGCTTATTTAAGAGAACAAGAGCCCAAGGAAATTATTCAAGAAATTTTTGAGTTATTTCCAATATTAAAAGAGAAGAGATCTCAATTGGTTGGAGAATTATCTGGAGGGCAAAGGCAACAAGTAGCATTAGGCAGAGCATTAATGATTAAACCTTCAGTTTTAATGCTTGATGAACCTACAGCAGGAGTATCCCCAATTGTAATGGATGAATTGTTTGATCATATTTTAAAAGTGAAAAAGACTAATGTTGCAATTCTAATGGTGGAGCAGAATGCAAAACAAGCCCTCAGCATTGCCGATAGAGGCTATGTATTAGTTACTGGTGAAAACAAATTTTCTGGAACAGGAAAAGAATTATTAAATGATCCCGAGGTGAGAAGATCATTTTTAGGAGGATAATATGGATTTTTTAAATGCTATAATTTTACTTTTAAATTATATATTCGTTCCCGCATTATCGTATGGCTCTCAATTAGCTCTTGGTGCTATTTTTGTCTCATTAATTTATGGAATTTTAAGATTTGCTTATTTTACAGCTGGAGATCTGATGTCATTTGGAACCATGTTTGCAATTTTATTTACATGGTATTTCCAATCATTAGGCATTAGTCTTGGCATACTTCCCACAGCTTTGTTAGCCATTCCTTTTGCGATAATTATTACAATCTTGTTCACGCTCATTACGGACAAATTAGTTTTTAGTTATTATCGTACAAAAAAAAGTCCACCTGTAATGCTTGCCATGGTTAGTATTGGAACGATGTTTGTGACACAAGCAATTGTTAGAATAGTGATCGGACCTTTTGATAGAAGATTTTTTGATGGAGAAAGATTTATATTAAAAGCAAATGAATTTAAAGAAATGACAGGACTGAATGAAGGATTGTCTATTAAATCAACTCAGGTAATTACTTTAGTCGTTACTATTATTGTTGTTTCTATTTTATTTTGGTTTTTAAACAAAACTAAAACAGGAAAAAGCATGAGAGCTTATTCTGATAATGAAGATCTAGCTTTGCTGTCGGGAATTGATCCAAAAAAAGTTGTTATGATTACTTGGGTAATAGCTGCTATTTTAGCTACTATTGGTGGAACTTTATATGGTTTAGATAAAAGTTTTAAGCCTTTTACTTATTTCAATAATATGCTTCCAATATTTGCTGCCGCAATAGTAGGAGGGATTGGAAATCCTTTTGGCGCTTTTTTGGGAGGATATGTTATAGCCTTTTCAGAAATACTTTTAACATATGCCTATAAAAAATTCTTTTTTTACATTCTTCCAGAAAGCTTGGAGCCCGATAGTTTAATACAATTATTATCTACTGATTATAAATTTGCTGTTTCGTTTTCAATTTTAGTTATTGTTTTATTGTTTAGACCCGCAGGAATTTTTAAAGGAAAAGTTTTATGAAGCGAAACCTAGATGTAATAAGCGCTTACGCAATAATGTTGGGACTTATAATTTTAGTAGGTTTTTTACAGTCTTGGAGCATAGCATTATCAATTTTATGTTTTTGTTTAATCTCGGCTGTTATGACAATGGGAGCGAATATTCAATGGGGATACGCGGGATTAATAAATTTTGGAATTATGGGTTATACAGCTCTTGGTGGTTTAGCTGCTGTTTTGGTTTCAGTTCCGCCAGTTAAAGAAGCTTGGCAAGTCGGCGGCTTAAATATGATTGCCTGTGTATTTTTGATTGCTTTAATGGTGTTTGGTGTTCGTTTCGTTCTCAAAAAATATAACAAATCAGACAAAAGAAACTATGGAATTGCTCTTGTTATAATAATAGGGCTAATACTCTTAAGATTAATCTCTGAACCAGCAATTGAATCAATCGAAGCTGTTAATCCAGCAACCACTGGTTTTCTAGGAGGGATGGGTCTTCCTATTTTATTTTCTTGGATAGTCGGAGCTTTTTTTGCTGGGGCCTTGGCTTATATTATAGGAAAAATAGCTTTAGGACTTAGAGCAGATTATTTGGCAATAGCAACACTATTAATATCAGAAATTGTAATTGCGATAATAAAACATGAAGATTGGTTATCCCGTGGTGTTAAAAATGTTATTGGCTTAAAAAGACCAGTTCCATATGAAATTGATCTTCAAACTAAAGAGTGGTTCATTAATTTAGTTGCAAAATTTAATCAAGGCACTTTAAATTTAATTACTGATGCTTTAGAAAAAGAAAAAATTTTGAAACAGTTGGTAATTGAAGGATCCACGGTGTTTGTCAAGCTATGCTTTGTAGGTCTTTTTTCTGTTGTAGTAATAATCTTATTAATTATTACTCAAAAAGCACTTTATTCTCCATGGGGAAGAATGATGAGAGCAATTAGAGATAATGAAGAGGCGGCTAATGCGATGGGAAAAAATGTAGTTAAACAACACCTTTTAATTTTCGTTCTTGGATCGGCAATAGTGGGTATCGCTGGAGCCATGATGGTTACTTATGACGGTTTATTTACACCTGGGAGTTATAGACCAATGAGATATACTTTTTTAATATGGGTAATGGTTATTGTTGGAGGCAGCGGAAATAATTTTGGAGCTGTACTAGGAGGATTTGCAGTTTGGTTTTTATGGATTGAAGCTGCCCCACTTGCTCTTTTTTTAATCAATTTATTTACAAGTGGACTTGCAGAAACAAATACTTTTAAAATTCATCTAATTAATAGCATTCCCTATTTCAGATTCTTAATGATGGGAATAGGACTTTTACTAATAATGCGATATAGGCCAAAAGGAATTTTGCCAGAAAAAATATTAAATAAATAAAAAAATTATAATTTACCTTAAATTTTTTTTTATGTTCATTTTGAGCCAAAATGGGCACGATAAACCTGATCTGAACATGCGACTCATGTAAAGTATTTGTAGATTGTGATGGACTGCTACCGAGTGGGGGGAAAAGTGAAAGCCAAAGTAAAGATTAATAAAGAGGAAGTTTCCTTTGGTCATGAATATAAAGGAAGCGAAGAACCTAGAAGAATAAATCTGAATGATCTTTTAAAAAGATCCAAAGAAGAGAAAGCAAAAATGAAGAAAACAAATGTTTTAGTTTTTTCCGCAGTATTATGTTCAGCAGCTCTTGTTGTTGTAATAATTAGCTTTCTATAGGATTAAGCAATATTTTTTTTGCTATCATTATTTTGATTTTGAATCATCGCATTTAGGACAACGGTAAGGTATTCACTAAAGATTTTCACCGTGTTATGCACATTATCTTTTGTTAAGATGTTTCGCGTCCTGTTTTCCGTTAACTGATTCAGAAAGTATTGTTTTGATTTTTCATCTCTTACAAGAGTTCCAAATTCCACGAGGATATTTAATTTTCTTATACAAGTAGGCCTAGGAATTCCTGTCACTTGAGAGATTGAGGAAGCGCTAATTCCAGCATCAGATTTTCTATATTCGCTATTAGTTTTTCCTATAAGTAAATATAAATTTTCTAATCCTATATCCTTTAGGTTTTCATTTTTTTCAGCAAAGCTCAATGCTCGTAGTACGGCTTGCAGAGCAATGAGAATTAAATCCATATCTTTAATTTTATTTTGCCACATATGAAGCCATTTTAATTGACAAGACAAAAAGTGAAACCAATAAAAAGAAAACTGTGATTTAATTTCTTTTTGCACACTACAACAACAAGACTTTCCATGCTCATTATTTAAATCAATATTAATAGAATTAGCATTACTCGAAATGAATTTTGAAAGCATCTTTATTTCTTGTTCAACTATGAGAAAGTAATTTTTTTTATCTTTTTCTAAAAGATTCCAACAATATTCTTTTATTTTTTTATCGTGCATTATATAATTTTTGCTTATAAGAAGTTTAATCTTTCTTCTGGCTGTTTCTTTGGGTAGTCCAGTCATATTTACAATATCTACAATTTTGTGCGCCGGTTTTTTAATTGTATTAAAATTATTCCAAAAATTATTAAAAGAAATATCATGATTTAAATGTTTTTCTCTTTGCCTAATTATTTCTAAGTGTGTATTTTTAGCAAAGCATAAAACAATATTTGCGGTTTCGATGCTTTCGTATCTACCATATAGGTTGGATAAAAATGTACTTTGCATTTCATAAAAACCTGCCATGAGTTCTGTAAAATTAGTTATAAGTGAATTTGCTATTTGCGATTTATTAACTTCTAAGAGAATGTTGTTATATTTGTATTTTTTTTTCATAAAGAAAAAGAAATAACTTTTGAAGAGGTTTTGATGTCCATAATAGGTCTCATTTCACCAATTTATGGTTGCTATGTCAATTAATATAATATTATTTTTTTGGGAATGTAGCGTTCAATATAAATGCTAGCAGCCCTGCAGGAATTAAGCCAGTAGTTAAAAGTAATTTCAATTTAATTCCGAAGTCAGGTATATGAGCGACGAACTGAGGCAATAAAGACATGCCAATACCAAATGAAAGAGATAAAGCTAGTATTAAAAGATTTCTTCGATTCATTTCAGACTGTGAAATTAATTTAATACCTGCCGCAGTAATAAGGCCAAACATAATTATGGCCGCTCCACCTATTACAGATTCTGGCATTGCAGCAATAATTCCTCCTAATTTTGGAAATAAACCTAATAAAATTAAAATAACACCAGCAACAGTTCCTACATGTCTACTAATTACTCCAGTGAAAGCAACAAGACCCGCGTTTTGTGAATAAGAAGTATTAGGCATAGCATTAAAAATTGAAGCAAAAGCAGTTCCAACTCCATCAGCCATTATTCCACCAGAAAGTTCTTTATCAGTAGCTTCTCTATTTGCTCCGCCCATTGTAGTAGCGCTTATATCTCCAATTGTTTCAATTGTTGTTACGATTGACATAAACAACATCAATATGACAGCACCCCAAACAAAATCTATTCCGTATTGAAAAGGCATTGGAAAAGCAAACCAGTCGGCTGAAGCAATTTTTCCATAATTTACCATTCCTAATAACATCGCTACAATATAACCAGCAATTATTCCAAGAAGAATGGAAGCCGAAGATACCATCCCCTTTCCTTTTTGGTGCGCTACAAGTGAAACTATTAAAACTGTGAAAGCAATAAGTAAGTGGTTACCATTTCCAAAAATTTCTGGTTTGTTATTCATCAACCATCCGCCACCACCAGCGTACATAAATCCAACTTTTAGAAGACTTATCCCAATCATTAATACAACAATTCCTGTTACTAAAGGTGGAAACATATGTCGAATTGGTTTTAGCATTTTACCAATCCATATTTGAAAAATTCCTCCTATAAACGCTGCAGTGAATACAGCTCCAAGGCCTATAGCTTTAAAAGGTAACATTATTGGAATGAAAGCAAAACTTGTTCCTTGAATAATAGGAAGTCTTGATCCAACTTTTCCAAAACCTACTGTTTGTATGATTGTTGCTACACCTGCAGCAAACAAAGCCATTTGAATTAAAAAAATCTTTTCTGCAGTTGTTGAACCGAAAACACCCGCAACAATTATTGGGACAGTAATGTTACCAGCAAACATGGCAAGTACATGCTGGATGCCTAAAGGTATAGATTGATTCAGCGGCAATTTTTTATTTGCGCTTCCTCCTCCAGATTTTCTTCGTGATCTTGCCATTAATCCCTCTCTAAGCCAAAAGCCTATTAAAATAATCGATACAGGTCAAATGATGTTTTGTGTCATTTTTAGCCTATAAATCACACTATTTATATATACGTAATATTATATAGGCATTTACTATTAAGTAAAAAAAAATCCCAGCGATGAATAATCGCTGGGATTTATAAAATTATATTTTATCTTTGTTTTTTAGTCTTAAATTTACCACCTTTAACTTCTTTTTCTAAGAAATTACCAACGTGTTCCCCAACGTCTGTAAATACGACTCCTGTTGCTCCTTCGTAATTAACTGCTTTTCCTTTAGCTAAAAGGTCTAGACCTTTTTTTAATTGACCAGGATAAATTTTTGTTCCTGGTTCATTAGCTACAGCCATTACGTTTTTAGCAATTGAAGCACGATCAGCAGAACCACCAGCTTGCATTGCAAGCACGATTAAAGCCGCCGCGTCGTAAGACTCTCCAGTATATGGACCAGATGGATCAATTCCAGCTTTTCCAGCTACTTTTGCAAATACTCCTGCGCCTTTACCTGTAGAACCTGGTAAAGAACCGAAAGATTTATTTAAGCTTTTACCAAAAGTGTCAGTAAGAGAATCACCAATCATACCATCTGATAATATAAATGTATCAAAAGCACCAGAATCCAAAGATCCTTGAATAATTCCTTTACCACCTTGGTCAAGGTATCCGATAACAGCAACTGCATCTCCACCAGCTGATGCTAGCGTAGAAACTTCAGAGCTATAGTCGGCTTTACCATCTTCGTGAGCTGCTACAGCTGTAACTTTGATACCATGAGCTTTAACTGCTGCTGAATAAACATCAGCTAAACCTTTGCCATAGTCATTGTTAGTGTATGTAACTGCAACACTTTTAATTCCTCTGTCTTTAGTTATATCAGCAAGAATTTGTCCACCACGAGCATCAGATGGTGCTGTACGGAAGAACAAACCTTTATCATCCAAAGTCGTTAGACCAGGAGATGTTGCTGAAGGAGATATCATTACTACACCATTAGGAACAGCAACGTTACTTGCTATTGCTCCAGTTACACCAGAACAATCTGCTCCCATAATTGCAGCAACACCTTCTGCGACTAAGCCTTCAGCAGCTGTTGTAGCTGCAGCCGAGTCAACACAAGTTGAGTCTGCTCTTACAGGTGTAATTTTTTCTCCACCTAACAAAGCGCCTGAGTCAGAAGCTTCTTTAAAAGCTAGTTCAGCTGAAGCGGCCATTGCTGGGGTTAGAGATTCAATAGGACCTGTAAATCCTAAAATGATACCCATTTTAATTTCTGCAGATGTACTTGTCGTCAATAGAGACAAAGACATAATTGCAGCAATGAATAGTTTTTTCATATTTTCCCTCTTAATAATATTATTAATTATTGTAGTATTTACTTTTAATGCTTATTTTTCAATGGGAAAATTCATTTAATTTATCTAATAGATTTAAGGCAAATCTCATTGTAAGTTAGAAAATCTTATGAAGACAATAGTAAATAGCTGGAATGAATGGGATCCTTTAAAGCATGTAATTTTAGGTCGTGCTGACGGATGCTGCATACCTCCTTCAGAACCTGCCGTTGATGGAAAAGTTCCCGAAGATTCAGATATGAGAGGTCAATTTGGTGTAAGACCAAAAGAAACCATTGATCGGGCAAATGAATTGCTTGAAAACTTTGCAAACATTTTAAAAAAAAAAGGAATAAAAGTTGATCGTCCAACTCCACTTAATTTTAACCAACCCATTTCTACTCCAGACTGGAAAACTAAAAGCATGTTTGGAACTATGCCTGCTAGAGATATAATTTTAACAGTGGGAAAAGAAATGTTAGAGGCCACAATGAGTTATAGGTGCAGATGGTTTGAATATCTTAACTACAGACCTCTGTTAAAAAAATATTATGAAGAAGATCCAGGAATGCGACATGAATCAGCTCCAAAACCTCGTTTAACAGATAAAAGTTTTCACATGGATTATTTATCAGAAAAAATTGGTGTTCAAAAACGATTAGAATGGACTGCAAAAAAATTTTTTGTAACAACCGAAGAAGAACCTTTGTTTGACGCAGCCGATGTTATGAGATTCGGTAAAGATTTAATGGTACAACATGGTTTTACAACAAATTTAAAAGGTATTGACTGGTTAAGAAGACACTTTCCAAATCATAGAGTTCATCCTCTTAATTTTCCGGGCGATCCATATCCTATTCATATTGATGCTACCTTCACTGCACTAAAACCAGGATTAATAATAAATAATCCCAATAGGCGCTTACCTGAAGAACAAAGAAAAATTTTTGAAAAAAATGATTGGAAAATAGTTGATGCAGCTCAACCAGCGCATAATAGACCTCCGCCTTTATGCTTTTCTTCAGTTTGGTTATCTATGAATATTTTGGTTCTTGATCCAAAAACAGTTTGTGTAGAGAAGAGCGAAGTCTATCAAGCCGAGCAAATAAGTAAATTAGGAATGGAAGTTGTTGAAGTTGATTTTCGCGATGTTTATCCATTTGGAGGCGGTCTACATTGCAGTACTACTGATGTATACAGAGAAGGTAAATGTGAAGATTATTTTCCAAAACAATAATGACGCTTAAATCAAATTATATTAAACCAAAATTAAAAAAAAAAATAAATCCAAAGGTGGGTTTACTTGCGCTTTCAACCGATCTTACAATAGAAAGTGATTTTCAATCTATTTGTCAAAAATTACCTTTAGATTTATTTGTAAATCGTATTCATAATGAAAATCCTTTAACTAAAGAAAATCTTTTAAAAATGTATGAACAAATAGAACCAATTACAGAAAAAATTTTACCAGGTCAAAAAGTAAATACAGTGGCTTACGGCTGCACATCAGGAACAATCGCTATAGGAGAAGATAAAGTTAAAGAAAAAGTTCAATTAGCAAAACCTGATTGTTATGTTACAACACCAATTACTTCAGCCATCAAAGCTTTTAAAGAAATGAATGTGAAAAAGATCACTTTATTTACACCATACCCAGAATCTGTAAACAAGACTATCTTAGAATACTTTAATAGAAAAAATATTAATATTATGTCATTTAGTACTTTCAATATAGATTTGGATGAAGACATAGCCAGCGTAGATCCAAAACATTTATTAGAAACTTTAATCAAATTAGATATGAATAATTCTGATGCACTTTTTGTATCTTGTACAGCACTTCCTGCTTTAGAAATCCTTGATCAAGTTGAAAAACAAATAGGCAAAATTGTTTTTTCCAGCAACCAAACTTTAATTTGGGATACTCTAAGATCTGTTGGTTACAAAACACCAATACAAGGATATGGAAAACTTTTAAGAAATTAAAATGCTTTTTGAAAAAAAAGAATATAAAGAACGATTAAAAAAAGTTAAAGCTTCAATGCAAAAACGTGGGATTGATTTATTGATTTCACATGATCCTGCTAACATGAACTATTTAACTGGTTATGATGCTTGGTCTTTCTATTATGCCCAATGTGTTTTAGTTCATGCAAATGAAGATGAACCCATTTGTTTTCTTAGAGCGCAAGATGCAGGCGGCGGATACATAAAAACTTACGTCCAACATAAAAATATTATTTCTTATGATGAAAAATATATTCACACATGGCCATTACACCCCTATCAATATTTAGTTGAAATAATTAAAGAAAGAAAATGGGATAAGTCGAACATCGGGCTTGAAATGGATAGTCACTATTTTACTGCATATTGTTACGAAACAATAAAAAAGGGTCTACCAAATGCAAAACTTAAAGATTCAGATCGTTTAGTAAATTGGGTAAGAGTTGTTAAATCTGATGCCGAGATCAAGCTAATGCAATCAGCTGCAAAAATTACAGAAAAAGGAATGAAAACAGCTTTTGAAATTATTAATCCTGGGGTTAGACAATGTGATGCAGTTGGTGTAATCCAAAAAGCTTTATTTAACGGCACACCAGAATTTGGAGGGGATTACGCTAGCATTGCAACTTTATTGCCCACAGGAAAAGGAACGTCAGCTTCTCATTTAACGGCTACTGAAGATAAATTTGCAAAAGGAGAAGCAACCATTATTGAAATATCAGGAGTGCACAAAAGATATCATTGTCCCATGGCAAGAACAGTGCTTTTGGGAGAAAAAAATCAAAAAAAAATAGATACTATGAAAGCAACCAACGAAGCTTTAGATGCAGGAATTTTAGCCACGAAGTCTGGAAATACAGCTGATGACGTTGCTCAAAAATTTTGGGGAGTTTTAGATAAATACGGAATAAAAAAAGAGTCAAGAACAGGATATTCAATTGGTATTGGCTATCCTCCTGATTGGGGCGAACAGACTTTAAATATATCAAAAGGAGATAAAACCGTTTTACAACCTAACGTTACTTTTCACATGATAGCAGTAATGCAATTTGGAGATTGGGGCGTTGAAGCGAGCGAGTCTGTAAGAGTCACCGAAAAGGGCTCAGAATTATTCTGCAATTTATCAAGGGATTTGCATATTAAAGGATAAATATCTTGAAATAGTTTTTAAAAATTGTTCTAATCCGACCCCTATGGGGAGTTCAAATAGTTTCGTTAAATTTGAAAAAGTTGATAAAAGCTACGATGGAGAAACACTCGTAGTTAAAGATCTTAATGTAGATATTCCACAGGGAGAATTTCTTACAATGTTAGGACCTTCTGGTTCTGGAAAAACAACTACATTAATGATGTTAGCTGGATTTGAAACTCCTACGGGCGGAGAAATATATTTAGAAGGAGAGGCTATTAATAAAATTCCTCCTAACAAAAGAGGAATTGGAATGGTGTTTCAGAATTATGCATTATTTCCACATTTGACAGTAAATGAGAATCTTGCTTTTCCACTTGAAGTTAGAAAATTAAATAAATCAGATATTGAAGAAAAAGTAAAAAAAACTTTGGATATGGTGGAGTTAGGAGAGTTTGGAAACCGTATGCCTTTACAATTATCAGGCGGCCAACAACAACGTGTTGCTTTAGCAAGATCTTTAGTTTTTGAACCAAGATTAGTATTAATGGACGAACCTTTAGGAGCGCTTGATAAAAAACTTCGTGAACAAATGCAATATGAAATTAAACATATTCATGAGAGAATTGGAATCACAGTTGTTTATGTTACTCACGATCAA
>Ga0208522_1001887_pt1 | contig 12970 bp, 9 predicted proteins | sample ETNtaG_25_FD_185763 | JGI IMG/M metagenome (GOLD analysis project Ga0208522, IMG submission 185763) | Marine microbial and viral communities from oxygen minimum zone, Eastern Pacific Ocean - ETNP201302SV86 (SPAdes) (version 2) | ecosystem: Environmental > Aquatic > Marine > Oceanic ... | reverse complement strand
ATTTTTAAACTCTTAATATCCATAAAATTATAAGGATTATTAGAGAATACTGGCTATTTATTTTTGCATATTTTTAGCCTCAATACTCAAAGTTGCGTGCGGTACTAATTTAAGTCGCTTCTTACTAATTAATTTGCCTGTTACTCTACAAACGCCATAAGTTTTGTTTTCTATTCTGATCAATGCCGTTTTCAAATCTCTTATAAACTTCTCTTGTCTTAATGCAAGTTGCGAATTTGATTCTTTGCTCATAACAGTACTCCCTTCATCAAAAGCCTTAAAGGTAGGGGCTGTATCTTCAGTGCCATTATTATGATCATTCATATATGCACTTTTTATTAACTCAAGATCATGCTTTGCTTTCTCAATTTTACCTAAAATTAATTTCTTAAATATTCCCAAATCCTTATCTGAATATCTTGTACTTAATACTGATCCCATATTTTCATTCTTTAGTTATAAATATTTTTGTTTTAATCTTATCAAAATCAATTTCTGTTCCATTTTTTAAATCCTTTTTCAAATCAATAGAATTTGCTAATGTTTCAGATTTCATATAATCAATATTCTTTTCTACTGCTCTAGCAATTCTATCATCATAAAGGATAACAATTTTAATTCTATCAGTAACTTCAAAACCAGATGTTTTTCTAATATTTTGTATTCTACTGATTAATTCCCTAGAAATTCCTTCATCAATTAAATCCTCATCTATAGTTATATCTAAGGCTACTGTAATATTCCCTTCGTGCGCCACCAGCCATCCTTCAATGTCATTTGAAAAGATTTCAAAATCCGTGACATCGAAAGTAACATTTTTTTTGTTAATTATTAAATCAATTTTAGAAGTAGTTTCTAAGTTTTGAATTTGTTCTGGTGTTAATTTTTCAACTATAGAAGCAATTTCTTTCATTTGGGTTCCAAATCGTGGACCTAAATTTTTAAAATTTGGTTTAACATTTTTTATTAATAAATTGGACTGTCCCTCAATAAATTCAATTTTTTTAACATTAACCTCTCTTTTTATCAATTCTGAAACTGCAGAGATTTGCTTTTTTTGTTCATTGTTATTAACAGGGATCATTATCTTATTTAACGGCTGCCTTACTTTTATTTTTTCCTTAGCTCTTAAAGATAGTGTAAGAGATGATATCCTTTGAGCATATTTTATTTTCACTTCTAATTTTTTGTCTACTAACGATGGATTTACCTTAGGGAATAAATCCAAATGAACACTCTCTACTTTATTATTTAAAACATTTTTTGTTAAATCTTGATAAAGTTTGTCCATAAAAAATGGGGCAATTGGAGCAGAAAGTTTAGAAATATTCAATAAAACTGTGTATAGAGTTTGATATGCAGATATTTTGTCTAACTCATATTCGCCTTTCCAAAATCTTCTTCTGCTCAATCTCACATACCAATTACTTAAATATTCAATAACAAATTCTGAAATTGCTCTTGCTGCTTTTGTTGGCTCATAATCACTATATAAATCGTCAACTCTTTCTATTAATGAGTTTAATTCAGATAAAATCCATCTATCTATTTCAGGTCTATCCTTATATGTAATTTTACTTTCCTTAAAAGCAAAACCATCTATATTGGCATATAATGAAAAGAATGCATATGTATTATATAGGGTTCCTAAAAATTTTCGTCTAACCTCATCAACTCCGTCTATATCAAATTTTAGATTATCCCAAGGGTTTGAATTTGATATCATATACCATCTAGTTGCATCTGGGCCATAATCATTTAATGTTTTAAATGGATCAATTGCATTACCCAATCTCTTGGACATTTTTTGGCCATTCTTGTCTAAAACAAGACCATTTGAAACAACATTTTTATATGCATATGATTCAAAAACTAATGAACTAATTGCGTGAAGTGTATAAAACCATCCCCTGGTTTGATCTACACCTTCGGCAATAAAATCAGCTGGAAAAAATTTATCTTTATCAATTAAGTCCTTGTTTTCAAAAGGATAATGCCATTGAGCATAGGGCATGCTCCCTGAATCAAACCAAACATCAATTAAATCAGTTTCTCTAAACATTTTTTCTCCAGTATTTGAAACTAAAACAATTTTATCTACTACATGTTTGTGTAAATCTATCTTATTATAATTTTCATCAGAATAATTTTCTGATTCAAAATCTGAAAAAATATCCTCAGACATAACACCCTGGTCAATAGATTTTTTTATTTCTTCCTTTAACTCCTTTACTGAACCTATACATATTTCTTCAGAACCATTTTCAGTTCTCCAAATTGGTAATGGTATCCCCCAAAATCTGGATCTAGATAAATTCCAGTCATTTACATTTTCTAACCATTTTCCAAATCTACCATCACCTGTTGATTTTGGTTTCCAATTTATTGAGCTATTTAGCCTGACCATAGAATCGCTAATTTTTGAGGTTTTAATAAACCAAGAATCAATTGGATAATATAAGATTGGCTTGTCAGTCCTCCAACAATTAGGATAGCTGTGTTTATATTTTTCAACCCTAAAAGCTCTATTTTCCTTCTTTAATTTTATAGCAATTTCAACATCTACAGATTTTTCAGGAATTTTTTCAGAATCATAATATTCATTTTTTACATATTTTCCTGAAAGTTCTTTCATCTCAGATATAAATCTTCCCTGCAAGTCAACTAGCGGAACCAAATCTCCATTTTTATCTTTTACTAACATAGGTGGAATCTGTGGCTTTGCTTGTTTAGCAACTAATGCATCATCTGCACCAAATGTTGGAGCTGTATGAACAATGCCTGTGCCATCACTTGTAGTTACAAAATCTCCATGGATAATTCTAAATGCATTTTCAGGATTTTCAGCAGGTAAAGCATATTTTAATAATTGTTCATATTTAATATCTAAAAGATCTTTCCCAAGAAATTTATTTGATATATAAAAAGGTATTTTCTTTGAATTAGATTCAAATTCTAATAGCTCTGATTCAGAGTTGATTTCAAAATAATCTCCTGAAAATAGCTTATAAATTAAATCTGTTGCTAATATTACTTGTATGGGCTTATATGTATATTGATTAAATGTTTTAATTAAAGTATATTCTATTTTAGAGCCAACGGTAAGTGCTGTATTACTTGGCAATGTCCAAGGAGTAGTTGTCCAGGCTAATAAATAGATATCTTCTTCATTATTTAAAAAGTCAGGAAGATTGTCGTTAATAATTTTAAACTGAGCAGTTACAGAAGTGTCCGTAATATCTTGATATGTCCCTGGCTGATTCAATTCATGAGAACTAATTGCTGTCCCAGCTTTAGGAGAATAAGGCTGAACTGTATAACCTTTATACATTAAGTCTTTATTATAAATCTGTTTTATTAACCACCATACAGTTTCCATGTATTTTGAGCTATAAGTAATATATGGATCTTCCATATCTACCCAATAACCCATTTTCTTAGTAAGGTCATTCCATATATCCGTATATTTCATTACGGCTTCTTTACAAGAGTTATTGTAATCCTCAATGCTAATTTTATTTCCAATGTCTTCCTTTGAAATACCAAGACTATTCTCTACGCCTAATTCAACTGGCAGTCCATGTGTATCCCATCCTGCTTTTCTTTTTACTTGATATCCCTTCATTGTTTTATACCTTAAAAAGATGTCTTTGATTGTTCTTGCTAAAACATGATGAATGCCTGGCAGCCCATTTGCTGATGGTGGCCCTTCATAAAAAATATAAGGAGTTTTCCCTTCTGCATTAGAAACAGATTTTTTAAAAATATCATTCTTATCCCAGTAAGACAGAATGTCTAGAGCTATATTGGGTAAATCTAATTTTTTATATTCTGGAAAAATCATATTTTTTCTCTCGATTCTAAAATGTTTCTGAAAATAGTAAATTTAGTTAAACTTATCTAGTTTTATTCACTAAAGATTGTAAGAATTTATTATGTAATATGATCAATTAATTCATCTATTTTTGAAAGTGCTATTACTTTAATTTTCTTTGAAGTTAATTTATCACTAAATTTTGAAATAAATATCTTTGAAAATCCTAATTTTTCAGCTTCCTTAATTCTTTGCTCAGTCCTCTGAACTGGACGTATTTCACCCGATAATCCTATCTCTGCTGCAAAACAATAATCTTCAGGAATCTTAATTTCATTATTTGATGATAATATTGCTGATACAATTGCCAAATCAATTGCAGTGTCTTCAACTTTTATGCCTCCTGTTATATTTAAAAAAATATCTTTCATCCCTAATTTAAATCCAACCCTCTTTTCTAAAACTGCTAAAAGCATATTTAATCTTTTTGCATTAAATCCTGTACAGCTTCTTTGTGGAGTTCCATATACTGCTGAACTAACTAGCGCCTGCACTTCAATCATAAAAGGTCTCGATCCTTCAATGGTAGAAGAAATTGCGCTACCACTAAGTTTTTGATTAGAATTACTTATTAATATCTCTGAGGGATTTTTTATCTCCTTTAGCCCTTCATTTAACATTTCATATATCCCCAATTCATTTGTTGATCCAAATCTGTTTTTTTTAGCCCTAAGAATTCTGTAAAAATGATTCCTATCGCCTTCAAATTGTAAAACTGTATCAACCATATGTTCTAAAATTTTAGGCCCAGCTATATGGCCTTCTTTATTTATGTGTCCTATAAGTAAAACTGGAATAGAAGTTATTTTTGCAAAATTTATTAATTCTGATGTGCATGTTTTTAATTGGCTAATACTTCCAGATGCCGCATCCACTAATTGAGAATTTAAAGTCTGTATTGAATCTATTATTAAAACGTGAGGTTTGATTTTTTTAACTTGGTGAAAGATATTCTCGATTTTATTTTCTGTAAATATGTAACAATTCTCATTATTATATTTGATTCGATCAGCACGCATTTTTATCTGAGCTTCACTTTCTTCGCCAGAAACATACAAAACTTTATTAGATAGCATTAGTGAAATTTGCAGCAATAATGTGCTCTTGCCTATACCGGGCTCTCCTCCAAGGAGTATAAGTGATCCTGGCACAATTCCTCCGCCTATAACTCTATCAAACTCATTGTCATTTGTAATAATTCTATAATGGTCATTAATTTCAATATTATTAATCTTTTGGGGATTAGAATTTGTCTTATTTATTGATGAAAATGAATCTGAAATCTTTTTCTTGGATATATTAATAATTTCTTCCTGGATACTATTCCAAGATTGACATTTATTACATTGGCCTTGCCATTTTGAATATTGTGCACCACATTCCTGACAAGTATAGCTTGTTTTAATCTTGTTCATAATTAATAACCATAAGTGTCAGCAATTGCATCTGCTCTTTGAAGTAGATATTCTTTGGTAATTCCTGCAATATCATCCATATTATAAGCAGATCTGTATATATGCATTGCTTTTTCAGGATTACCCGTTTCTTCATAAAATCGCCCCATATAATAACTTGGGAGTATTGTCTCTCTATATTTATTTGTAGCTAATTTTGCTAAATCCTTAAAAAAATTAAATTTTTCTGTCTCATCTATATATTGTTCAATTGCAATGAAATCATTAATTGACATTTCTTTAATAACTCCAAAGTGATCCTTTATTTTTTCATATTTTTCTTCTAGATATTTAACTGGTGAAGTCTTCAATTTTAAAATAATTGAATCATATTCTACCCTATTTATATCCTTATATATAGAGAACATATCCTCAATTGAATATGGTATGGTATATGCTGGCAAAGTATAATGAGAGGGTGTCTCTAGATTTTGAAATTTATAATGAATATTTTTATTATTTAACGAATCAAGTCTTTGATTGAAATCTAATACATCTTCTGAAATTGATTTATAATCTTCATTTGACGTGCTAAGATAATAGTATATATTATGTGGAGAAGATATTAAATATTGTGCTAAATATTTTTTCATTTGTTTGGTAAATTTTGGGCTAACAACTATATATCCATTCATTATTGGAACTTTTTTTATTATAAAGAAATTGATAAAGTTTGCGGTTCTTTCATGTCCTACGGCCACTCTAAAATTAGTTGTTCTATAATTCTTGTTTATATAAGGAATCAATTCCTGAGATACGAATTCAAAGAAATTTGCAGTAGAAGATATGGGTGTAAAATTTATATTATCTATAACACTTGTGTCATTGTATCTTGAATCAATTTGATTTATTCCTACTACAATCGCTTCAGGAATATCACCCCAAAAGGACATGTAGTCTACATTCCCTGAAACTATCTCAAATAAATAATCTCCATCAAAAACAATAAATACTGGATAACGTTTTTTTTCATCTACATTATAGTCTCTTGGTAACTGTATTGTAATTTCCCTTTCTGCACTTAATTTATCAGAATAAATCTTCTCATAAATATTATTGCTTCTTATACTATCTGTCTCTTGAGAACATAGTGTATAAGATGAAATTAAAAATATAATTAATAATAATTTATGATTCATTTGATCTTTTTTTATTATTTATAAAAGGTAATATAATTAATGATAATCCTCCAAAAATAATTATCATTAAGGTTTGAGAAGTCCACATAATCCAGCCAAAAGACAAACTTGATACTGAACTTATGCCAAACCAACTAAAGGAAATTTGGACGGCAAGCGGATAAGCGCCAATTCCTCCAGGAGTGAACATTATAGTTAAACTAGCCAATATAAATGAAATTAGAATTATTGAGAATGATAAATCTGGCAACTCAATAACTGCTTTACTTGTCACATAGAACATAAGAACATACATGAGCCAAATAAATATGCTATGCATAATAAAAAGCCACTTATTTTCCAATTTAAATATTATCATAAAACCTTCATATAATCCCTTAAAAAAAGCTTGTACTTTAGAAATAATAGGCAGTGTCTTACTTCTTTTTCTTAATAGAAAAAATAAAATTCCTCCTAATATTATAAATGAAAACATTATTAATTTGAAATTAATAAAACTACTTGCCTCATAAAGCTTTTCAGTAATCAGTTGATAATTAATAAATAATCCAATTACTATTAGTATGCTAATACAGAGGACGTCTACTGCTCGTTCTGCAACAATAGTTCCAAGGCCTTTTTCTAAAGGAATATCCTCATACTTATAAGCAATAGTTCCCCTTGCAATATCTCCAGCTCTTGGGAGAGTATAATTTATTAGATAAGCTGAAAAAATAGCCATCACACTATTTAAGAAACTGATTTTATAGCCTAGAGGTTCTAGTAAATATTTCCAACGATATGACCTAGATAAATGACTTAATGCACCCAATATAACTCCAAATATTACCCAACTATATTCTGCATTAGCAAATGATTCAATGATTGAATTAATATCATTTTCATTAAGAGTTGTAATAGAATAAAATATACAACCCATTCCTATTGATATAGGAATAATTAATTTTAGATATTTTATAAAATTTATTTTCAATTTAATTTCATATTATCTATTAGTCTAATCCCATTCAGTCTTACTGCTATAAATGCCCTGTATTGTTTATTCTTGATTTTTTCTTTAACGGGTTGTAATAATTTAGATTCTGCAATAGTAAAATATTCTAATTCTATTTCAGGTATATTATCAAAAAACTTATCTACATAAGTATAAATTTCTAGAAAACTCATTGAAGCAAAATTGATTCTAACATAATTAATAATCTCATATACCTTGCTTGCAATTTTTCTATAATGTTTACTTAATTTTGTATTCCTAGAGCTTAAAGCTAAACCATCCTTTTCTCTTATGGTTTGACATCCAATAACATTAACTGGGATATTATTACCACTTACTAATTCCTGAATAATTCTTAACTGCTGAAAGTCTTTTTCTCCAAAATAGGCATTGCTAGGCTTAATAATATTAAATAGGTGCGTAACTATGGTAGCTACTCCATTAAAATGGCCTTTTCTATATCTTCCCTCCATAAATTTATCTAAACCGTAAAAATTAAATTTTTTAACAGACAACTTTTTATCATAAATGTCATTAATCTCGGGAGCAAAAATGATGATATCAGCTGAAATGCTAACTAAATAATTACAATCTTTTGTTAAATTTTTAGGATATAAGTTCAGATCCTTTTTATCATTAAATTGAATAGGATTTACAAAAATACTTACAATTGTATAATCATTTTCCTTTATTGATCTTTTAACTAATGAGATGTGACCTTTATGTAATGCTCCCATTGTAGGTACTAGCCCAATTCTAAAATTATTCTTTTTAAGATTGGTTAATTTGGCTATTAAATCCGATTTTTTCCTAAATAGGTTCATTTTAATAAAAATTTAACACCTTGTAAACTTAATACATTGCAATTAATCTGCATAATTTTTGTAATTTTGCTTCCCTTTACGGGCCAGTTCAAATTTAAGGGATTATGAAAAACAAAAAGATTTTATATGTATCATCTGAAGTAGTTCCTTATCTTCCAGAAACAGAGATCTCTTCTATGTCATTTGAAATCCCTCGGATGATAAATAAACAAGGTGGACAAATTAGAATTTTCATGCCAAAATATGGTAGCATCAATGAAAGAAGACATCAACTTCATGAAGTTATAAGATTATCTGGTCTGAACCTTGTAATTAATGATCTTGACATGCCCTTAATTATTAAAGTTGCTTCAATTCCTAAAGAAAGAATACAAGTGTATTTTATTGATAATGAAGATTATTTTAAAAGAAAGGCTACATTTAATGATGAAAATGGCAAACCATTTAAAGATAACGATGAACGTGGAATATTTTTTGCCAAAGGAGTAATTGAAACAATAAAAAGGCTTAATTGGCCTCCAGATATTATACATGTCCATGGCTGGTTATCATCATTTTTCCCTTTATACTTAAAAGAAGTGTATAAAGATGAACCAATCTTTCAGAATAGCAAGATCATTACATCTATATATGGCACAGGATTTGCTGGATCATTAAATAAAAAGTTGGAGGATAAAATTATTTTTGATGAAATAGAAAAAAATAAAATTGAAATAATAAAAAATCCTAACTATGTGAATCTTATGAAAATTGCAATAGATTTTTCAGATGCTTTAATAATAGGATCAGAAACTATTCCCAAAGAACTTCAAGATTACCTGAATAAATGTAAAAAACCAGTTTTAGGATTTCAGTCTAAAGATTCATTTATAGAAAAATATACAGAATTTTACAACAAATTGTTGAATTAAACCTAAACTAAATGTTCAAATCATCAAATAGAGTTTCTTTATATCTTGTACTTTGTTTAACGTTAATATTTGCTCAAGCATGTGAAAAAGATTTCACTAGTCTTGATTCAGATGTAATAAATTCTGATAATGCAATTAATTTTGAAACAAGCTCAATTGAATATCCAATTGTCACGCATTCAAGGATTGTTGATCCTGTCCAATCAAATAATTTACCCTCATTTCTTCTAGGATATAATAATCATGCTATTTATGGTGAATCCACTTCTAGTTTCGTAGGACAAATGGTTCCAGACCAATATTCTCCAGATTTTGGAGATAATACAGTTCTAGATTCAGTTATTTTGACAATCCCTTATTTCAGCAGAGGGATAGAGACTAGTGATGAAGATGACATAACATATGAACTTGATTCAGTGTATGGAGATTCTCCTATTAAGCTTTCTATATATAGAAATAATTTTTTCTTGCGCTCATTTGACCCATATGGAGAATTTGATGATAGTCAAAAATATTATTCTAACGGTTCATTGTCAGATTTAGAATTAATCAGTCAAGGACAATTGGAAGGAGAATTACTATTTGAAATTAATGATTTTGTTCCTAGTGCAAATCAAATTAATTTAACTGAATTAGACACACTTGATGTGCCTTTTGTTTCACAAAAAATTGCTCCAGCCTTAAGATTTAGATTAGACAACTCAAATAATAATTATTGGCAAAATTTAATATTTGAAAATGAAGACAATCCAGTATTGCTCAATGAAAATAATTTTAAAGACTTTTTTAGAGGCTTATATATAAAGGTAGAAGGAATAAATTCTGAAGGTTCTATGATCCTATTAAATTTAGCATCCACTAATACAAATCTAACCATTCACTATACCTCTGACACGCCAATAACCGATGAAACAGATACTAGTAATGAAGATGATATAACATCATATCAAAATGATTATGTTATTAATTTTTCTGGAGTACTTTTAAATATTTTTGATAATAATTTTTCAGTTGATGTCTCAAATTCTGATGAAGTTAATGGTGATGAAAATATATATCTAAAAGGAGGTGAAGGTTATATTGGAATGATTGATTTATTTAATGGAACAGTTGAAAATGAAATAGGAGATCAAGTAGATGCGTTTGACCATTTTAAAAGTTTCTTTTACGATGATATTTCAGATTCTTCACTAAAATTAATTAACGAAGCATATATTGAGTTTTATGTAAATCAAGATCTGAATTTAGAAAATGAACCTGATAGAATTTTCGTGTATAATTACGAGCAAAATATGAGTTTGATAGATTATTTTATTGACCAATCAGTGAGTTCAACTACAATTAATGCAAAAATTAATCATCTGCAGCCTTTACAAAGAGTTGATGATGATCCTGAAGGTCAAGGGATAAAATATAAAATTAGAATAACTGAGCATTTAAATAATATTATCTTACAAGATTCAACAAATGCAAGATTAGGATTAGGGATAATTAATGACATAGCCGCTACATCATTCTTTAGTATATTAAATGATGATGATGACCTTCAATTAGCTTCTGGAACGATTTTAAGTCACAAGGGAACAGTCCTGCATGGCAATCAAAGTCAACAAGAAGATAAGAGGCCTAAAATTAAAATCTATTATACTGAACCAGAAGATTAACGGTTATGGGCATTAGAATAACTAATAATTTATAATCAATTTTATTTAGAAAAATTTAAATTTAAAAAAAGTCTCTATGTGTGGAATTGTAGGATATTTAGGATCAAAAAATGCATATCCAATAATTTTAAAAGGGCTGAAAAGGCTTGAATATAGAGGCTATGATAGTGCAGGGATTTGTCTATATAATGGAAATAAATTAATTTCTAATAAGTCAAAAGGGAAAATAGACAAATTAGAAAAGAGAATCTCTAAGCTTAAACCCTTTCATGGAAATATAGGAATAGGACATACAAGATGGGCAACTCATGGTGAGCCTAATGATAAAAACTCTCATCCTCATTCTTCAAATTCAAATGACATACATATTGTTCACAATGGAATAATAGAAAATTATTCCGCTATAAAAGAGGAATTAACAGGTAAAGGATTTCATTTTCATTCTGATACTGACACAGAAGTCTTAGTTAATCTTATTGAATACATACAAATTAAAGAGAATGTAAAGCTTGGTGAGGCAGTTCAATCAGCGCTAAATCAAGTTGTAGGAGCTTATGCCATCGCAGTTATTGATATTAAAAAACCTGATGAAATAGTTGTTGCTAGACTTGGGAGTCCATTATGCATAGGTGTTGGTAAAGACGAGTATTTCATTGGAAGTGATGTTACTCCGTTTTTAGATCATACTAAAAAAGCTATCTACCTAAAAGATGGAGAAATGGCCATAATTCGAAATCACAAACCTACTCAATATAGAAAAATAGTTGATGACTCTTTTACTAATCCAACAGTTGAAAAATTAGAAATTGATTTAGCTAAAATTCAAAAAAAGGGATTTGATCATTTTATGTTAAAAGAAATTTTTGAACAACCCTCTGCCTTTATTGATACGCTTCGAGGTAGGCTTAAATTAAAAGAAGGAATAATAAAAATGTCTGGTGTTGATGATTATATTGATAAATTCATCTCAACAAATAAAATTACTATTGTTGCTTGTGGCACTTCATGGCATGCAGGACTAATTGCAGAATATATGTTTGAAAAAATTGCTAAAATTCCTGTTGAAGTCGAATATGCATCTGAATTTAGATACCGTAATCCTGTAATAGATAAGTCTGATATAATTATTGCTATATCGCAGTCTGGCGAAACTGCGGATACACTAGCTGCAATAAAACTAGCTAAAAAACAAGGAGCTTTTGTATATGGGATATGTAACGTGGTTGGTTCTACAATTAGTAGAGAATCAGATGCAGGATCATATACTCATGCAGGCCCAGAAATTGGAGTTGCTTCTACAAAGGCATTTATAACTCAAATAACTGTTCTCTTTTTAATGGCTGTTAAATTAGCTAAAACCAGAGGTGTTATTTCTTCTAAACAATTTCGTGAATTCATTTATGAATTAAATTCTATGAAGAAAAAAATTAATAAAGTTCTTACTTCTAATGATAAGGTTAAAAAAATTGCTGCTAAAATAAAGAACTCTACTAATTGCTTATATCTAGGCAGGGGATATAATTTTCCGGTTGCATTGGAAGGTGCATTAAAGCTTAAAGAAATTTCTTATATACATGCCGAAGGATATCCTGCTGCTGAAATGAAGCATGGCCCAATTGCACTAATTGATAAAAATATGCCTTCAATAATTATTGCAACAAATAAGCAGTACTATGATAAAATTTTAAGTAATGTTCAAGAAATTAAATCAAGAAAAGGAAAAATAATTGCAGTAGTATTTGAAGGAGATAAGGAAATCTCAAAAATTGCTGATTACACAATTGAAGTGCCTGAGACAATTGCCGCATTAACTCCATTTCTTACCACAATTCCACTACAATTATTATCATATCACATAGCTGTTAAACTAGGCAGAAATGTAGATCAACCTAGAAATCTTGCAAAATCAGTTACGGTGGAGTAATTTGGTCTCTTAAGAAATTTACATTATCGGCGCGAGTTTAATTTCAATTCTTTCGCCAACATTGGTTTCAATGTGTATGGAAAAAAGATCTCCTTCAGAGCGCTGATAACTGAGACTGCGATGAGCGCCATCACTAACTCCTTTGAAGGCTAAATATCTATCTCCCACTTCAGTTAATTCAAATTT
>Ga0208522_1001884_pt1 | contig 12983 bp, 8 predicted proteins | sample ETNtaG_25_FD_185763 | JGI IMG/M metagenome (GOLD analysis project Ga0208522, IMG submission 185763) | Marine microbial and viral communities from oxygen minimum zone, Eastern Pacific Ocean - ETNP201302SV86 (SPAdes) (version 2) | ecosystem: Environmental > Aquatic > Marine > Oceanic ... | reverse complement strand
GGCCGACGAGATAGAGGCCATGTACGCAGGCGCCTAGTCGGTGAGGCAATGGAACCTAGCGCATGGGTCGCCCTAGCAACGGTATTCACTCTGGGCGCAATGAGTCCCGGGCCGTCATTGGCAGTGGTCCTCAGGAACACTATGGCGGGAGGTCGCAGCCAGGGCATCTCCACAGGGATCGGTCACGGAATCGGTTTCGGCATCTACGCCTTCCTCGCGGCTCTAGGGATAGCCACGGCACTTTCTGCCAACGAGGACGTCGAGCAGTTCCTCCGAGTGGGCGGGGTGCTGATCCTCCTGTGGCTGGGAGTCACTTTCCTGCGTCACGCCATGGCAGGCCCGAGACAGGCAGCAACCGACCTCGATGACTCTCACGGGCCCTCCGACAGGGTAGGCTTCGTACAGGGCTTCTCGATAGCGCTCCTCAATCCCAAGATCATGGCATGGATGCTGGCACTGTACGCTCCATTCATAGAAGCCGAATCCTCGCTAGAGACCCTCCTCGGGATGGGGCTACTGGGAATGGCAATCGATGGGACATGGTACGTTTCGGTGGCAACAGTTCTGACTTCTGGGGACAGGGTCGAGATTCTGAGGTCGAAGGCGCACGTCATCGATGGCGCGATGGGGGTGCTCATGTTCTTCTTCGCTTACATCCTCGTGAATGGGTACTGAATTAGAGTCTGAAGAATGCTATATCCATGTCAGAATCATGACAATCAGTGCAAGGAACAATACCGCAGGAACACCGACCAGAGCGGTAAGAAGACCATATGCGAAGTATTTGTTGCCTTTTGTGAAACTCCAGACTAATCCCCCAATTAGGCCGGCAGGCCAGAGTAACATACCTAGGCCGTAGAATATTTCGTCCGCTCCTCCCACCAAGTCCCCTATAGAGAACAGCATGAAAGAAACAAACCACATTGCACCAGGGGCCAAAATCAAACCAATTGCGAACCATGCTCCATTAGGAAGTCCCTTGCTTTCCATGCCGGATTCCGCCCAATATGGGGAATTGCTCCCCTCGCCCCCGAACGAGGTTACATCCCCACTGAGCAGAGTCTCGCTTGTCGCTGAGGCCGAGCCTTTTCCCCAAGGACCCTCATCATCACCAGGGGAGATTTCTATCGCTTCTGGCTTCTCTTCCACTTCTCTGGGGAACTCCCTCCTAGTCTTGAATCATGCCCCGGAAATGCCCAAGATGCCATTTTCCACAGTCAACGCATTCTTGTGGAGTCATGTTTTCGGAATGTCGTGGAAAGCAGCTCCGGCAGTGGCACAACCGATGCCCCAATCACGGCCTCGAGCGGGAAAATGCCCATCCGAGTCATCACCGCAGCAGCGATTTTCGATGGCCACGACGCAGCGATAGGCATCTTCCGGCGGATCCTCCAGAGCCAGGGTTGCGAGGTGATCCACCTTGGCCACGACAGAGGCGCCGACGAGGTCGCACGCGCAGCCATCCAGGAAGATGCCCACGCTATCGCAATCACATCATACCAAGGAGGGGCAGTCGAGATGTTCACCCATACCAAGGAGATCCTGGATGAGGGGGGCTTCGGTCATGTCTTCTTGTTCGGCGGAGGTGGGGGGACCATCCTTCCGCACGAGATCAATCATCTCGCAGACAAGGGAATTTCTCGAATATATTCCCCAGACGATGGCAGGGATCTGGGACTGGTTGGCATGGTACGGGATGCAATGGGGAAGGCATCGGGAGTAGATCTGCTAGAGAGTTCCAGGTTCGATTCCATATCAGGTCCGATCGATGCAGACGATCATGGTTCAGTATCCATGCTGCTGACCATGGCAGAGAACTCCCCAACCGACCACTTCTACGATGCACTCTCAAAGGCCCGCTCTAGGGAGAAGGGGTCGGAGTGCCCCGTAGTCGGGATCACTGGGACGGGAGGCGCGGGTAAGTCTAGCCTCATGGACGAGGTTATGCTGAGGATTCGCAGAGACAACCCGGATGCCAGGGTCGCACTCCTGGCCACTGACCCCACTAGGAAGAAGACTGGTGGTGCCTTGCTGGGGGATCGAATCAGGATGAACTCCCTCTCCGACCCAAATCTGTTCATGCGCTCCTTCGCAAGCAGGGAAAGCGGGCGGGAGATAGCAGATTGCGTCGATCGAGCAGTCGAGGCCTGCCAGGCGGTCGGCTTCGACCTGGTCCTAGTCGAGACCAGTGGCATCGGTCAGGGTAATGATGCGATCACAGAGGTAGCAGACACCTCCATCTACGTCACAACCAGGGAGTACGGGGCACCGAGCCAGCTGGAGAAACTAGCAGCCCTTGACTTCGCCGACATCGTGGTACTGAACAAGTTCGACCGGCCTGGAGCCGAGGACGCGCTGACCGAGATTCGCAAGCAGTTCCTTAGGAACCGGGAGGCCTTCGGCGAGAGCCCAGAGTCTATGCCAGTAGTGCCTACCATCGCCAGCCAGTTCGCCGATGCAGGCGTAGACAGGCTATGGGAGATGATGGCCAACCTACTGAACGAGAGGTTCGGAACCGAATTCTTCTCCAGCGAACCTCGTCTGGGCTCAGACGGCCTCCCCAATCGAGACACCCCAATACCTCCGGAGAGGCAGGGCTACCTAGCCGAGGTCGCCTCAACTGTGAGGGACTATCACAAGAGGTCCGAAGACGTGGCAAGATCAGTGCGTCAGGTGCAGCAACTCGAAGCAGCAGCCAAACTGCTGGAATCCTCAGGCAAGAAGGATGCCCACCAGGACCTAATCGACGAGGCGAAAGATGTCCGCGACGCGATTCCCGAAGCAGCATGGGAATCCCTGGCAGATTTCGACTCAAAGGCCGAGGCGTATCGCTCCGGTCAGGCAAGCTATTCCGTCAGAGGGAAGGAAATCCCAGTCAAGACGACCCACGAGACACTATCTGGCACCAAGGTCCCAAGAGTCGCCCTGCCAACCACAGAGGACTGGGGGGACAGGCTGTTGTGGATCCGAAAGGAGAACGCCCCCGGGTCATTCCCATACACTGGCGGAGTCTTCCCATTCAGGAGGGAGGACGAGCTCCCGGTCAGGATGTTCGCAGGGGAGGGAAGCGCAGAGAGAACAAACAAGCGATATCACTTCTTGTCAAAGGACCAGCCGTTCAACAGGCTATCAGTGGCATTCGACTCTCCCAGCCTATATGGGAACGACCCGCAGGAGAGGCTCGATATTTTCGGGAAGGTCTGCGAGTCCGGAGTCAGCATCAGCACGGTGGACGAGATGGACCGCCTGTTCGAGGGCTTCGACCTATGTGCTCCGAGCACCTCGGTCAGCATGACCATCAACGGCAATTACTGGTGGCACCTTGCTGCCTTCTTCAGGGTGGCCATCAGGCAACAGACCAGGAAATTCGTCGAGGATAATGGCAGGGATCCAAACGAGAAGGAATCTGAGGAGATTCGCGTCTACGCCCTATCCACTGTGAGAGGCACCGTACAGGCAGACCAGCTGAAGGAGGCCATGGGCCAGAACACCCTAGTCTTCAACCTGGACACCGCCCTGAGGATGATGGGAGACGTCGCCGAGTTCTACGTCAACAATGGAGTCCGCAACCACTACTTCGTCAGCATCAGCGGGTACCACATCGACGAGGCAGGGGCGAACCCAATCACGCAAGCAGCGCTCACGCTCTCCAACGGACTCACCTACGTCGAGCTGTTCAAGGCCAGGGGGCTGGATCCGGACAAGTTCCTCAGGAACTTCTCGTGGTTCTTCTCCAATGGAATGGATCCCGAGTACGCAGTGATCGGCAGGGTCTCTAGGAGGATCTGGGCAATAGCGATGCGAGATCTCTACGGAGTCGATGAGAGGGGTCAGAAGCTCAAGTACCACATTCAGAGCAGCGGGCGTTCGCTCCATTCCCAGGAATTCACATGGAACGACTACCGAACCACCCTGCAGGCCCTCTACGCTCTCGCGGACAACGCTAACAGCCTCCACACCAACAGTCGAGACGAGGCCTTCGGCACTCCCACCGAGGACACCGTCAGGGATGCAGTAGCGATTCAGCTGATACTCGCCAAGGAGTACGGCTGGCTGAGGAACGAGAACCCACTTCAAGGATCATTCGTAGCTGACTTCCTCACTGATGAGGTAGAGGGGAAGGTCCTCCGAATCTTCGAGGAGATGCATAGCAGGGGAGGGGTCCTAGGGGCGCTAGAGGTCAACTACCAGCGCAACCGTATTCAGGACGAGGGAATGCTCTACGAGCACCGCAAGCATACCGGAGAGACGCCAATAGTGGGTGTCAACACGTTCACTGACCCGGACTCATCCACCCCCTCGGCAGAGGAGTTCGACATCGACGTGACCAGGTCGGACGAGTCTGAGAAGATGATGGTCATCAGCAGGAACAGGGATTTCAAGGAAGCACACTCGAAGGAGTCCGAGGAGGGCTTGGCCAGGCTCAAGCAAGCCGCACGCGAAGGCGGCAACCTGTTCGAAGTGATGATGGAGATCGTGGAACACTGCTCCGTGGGCCAGGTCACACAGGCACTATTCGAGAGCGGTGGCAAGTTCAGAAGGAACATGTGAGGGGATCCACCTCTCGCGGCTTTTCCCAGACACCCCACTAACTCGTGTCCCGAAACGCACCACTGCCTCAATGTTCTTAACCCCAAATGGAACGACTGGCGTTGTTGTCGGTGATTTATTTCCCGGTGACAGAGGTGAAGGGATGCATCTAGTCAGGATTGAGGTAGAGAATTTCAAGTCGTTCGGAGGAGAGACAACCATCCCCTTCGAAGAAGGGTTCACAGCCATCACAGGCCCCAACGGAAGCGGCAAGTCAAACTGCGGGGACGCCATAGGATTCGTCCTCGGCCCCAAGTCCACCCGCTCACTCAGGGCCTCCAACGTGTCAGAGCTCATCTTCAATGGAGGGAAGACAGGCAAACCCGCGAAGCACATGTCGGCGACACTGGTCTTCAGCAACACGCCTGAGATCGGAGGAAGGAGGAGGCTGCGCACAGATTCGGACGAGGTCTCATTCACGAGGACGGTTCGCCTAAACAGGAAGGGGGCCCCAGTCACATCATACAGGATCAATGGGGAACCATCCACGGCAACCGAGATGCGCAGAATCCTCTCGGAAGCCGGATTGAGGGGGGACGGGTACAACGTAGTCCTACAGGGCGACGTCACAAACCTAGCAACCATGACTCCGCACAAGAGGCGAGGGGTCCTCGAGGAAGTCGCAGGGGTAACCGCCTACGACGAGGAGATCCGCAAGGCGAACACCCAGCGAAAGCACGTGGAGAGCAGCATAGAAACGATCGACATCTTCGAGGCCGACCAGAAGGGCCGGCTAAAGGAACTCGAGAAGGAGAGGGAGCAGGCCCTGAAGTTCAGGGAGCTGAAGGGAGAGGCCGACCTGGCCAGACTGACCCTCGAGCAATCCAGGCACAGAAACCGGCAAGGAGAGGTGGAACTCCTCTCGGAAGAGAGGTCCAACTACGTCACGAAGGTGAAGGAAATATCCAAAGAGATGCTGGATTCCAGCCAGAGGCTAGACGGATACGACAAGGAACTAGTCCAAATCGGCAAGGAGATGGAAGGGGTACTCGGCGGTGATGCCAAGAAGATCCTGGACAGCATCAAACAACACGAAATCGACATGGAGACGGCCTCCGACAGAATCGGCGACCACAAGAGGGCCATCGAGACCTCCGGGGGGGAGGTCGAGATCCTGGTTCGAGAGAGGGAGGGTGCCGACACCGCGCGCTCGCAGGCCGAGCAGAGCATCACCGAACTCAGGCAAAGCGTCTCGGACTCCAAGGCCGCGCTAAAGAAGGCCGCCGATGACGAGGAAGAGGCCAGGAAGGCAATCCAATCGGGAGACAAGCACGGACGTGACCTCAACAGGCTCCTGGGGAAGGCCACCGAGGACGAGCAGACCGCCAGCACAGCATACTCTCAAGCCCAACTCGACTTCGACCGGGCGAACCAGAGGTCACAGATTGCATCCGAGAACCTAGCCGACATAGAGCAGGCCTTCGAGACCGCAGAGCTAGAGAGGGACGACCAAGCCCTCATGGGCGAGGACCTAGAGGATTCCAGCCCAGACACCAACAGGGAGTCATTGGCAAAGGAGCTGATGAGCCTCCAGAAGCAGGAGAGGTCACTAGTCGACGATCGAGACAGAGCCGAGTCCAAGTTAAGGAACGCCGAGACGGGACTCGCCAAGGCCAAGGCAAGGATGGAGGCCAGGTCAAGCACCCCTGGATCAGCACACACGCTGGCAGCCCTATCCAAGCTCAGGGAGAGCGAGGAGATCCACGGGATACTCGGGACTCTGGGCGAGCTGGCGACCCCGAAGGACCCATCTCACGAGGAGGCGCTGTCATTCGCATTCGGAGGCGGGCTCAGGAGCATCGTCGTGACATCCGACCACGTAGCCTCGAAGTGCATCGCATGGCTACGCAAGAACGGAGGCGGGAGGGCGACCTTCCTCCCCCTCAACAAACTATCAGTCTCACGCCCGCAGGGCAGGACACTCCTCGTGGCTAGGAACCAAGGAGTGGTGGGATTCGTCCACGATCTTCTGGAATTCGACCCCAGCGTCGAGACCGCCGTCCGTTATGCAGGGAGGAACACGCTTGTCGTCGACTCAATGGACGTGGCGAGGGAGAACATGGGAGGGGTCCGGATGGTCACGCTAGACGGAGCCGTCATCGAGAGCTCAGGCGCAATGACCGGGGGCTCGTCATCGAAGAGGGACCGGCCGAGGTTCGACGGATCAGGGGCCGGAAGCTCCGGTATAGACAGGATGGAGATGGTCGTCCAAGAGGCAGGCCTGCTGTTCTCCACCGTCGACGGCGCTCTGAGGGAATTACGCAGGAGCCAGCAGGAACTCAGAGACAGGATCCACGGGTTAGACAACGACGACCACTCGGTCAGGGTCAGGAACTGGAAGGCCGACATGGAAAGGGCCGAGAAGGGCGTCAGCGAGATTAGGACAAAGCTCAAGGCGTCCAACAAGGAGCTCCACGAGTGCGAGTCCGAGAAGTCCAGACTCTCAGGTATATGCGAGAGCGCCCGAGTAACCCTCGAGGAAGCATCGGCCGCTCGCACCAGTGCAGCGGAGGACCTGCAGAACCACACCCCGGATCACCTCTCTGACAAGCTAAGGGAGGCAGAGAGAGTCAGGACCGAGGCCGAGAGGACACGCGTCATGTCGGAGGCATCGATCGAGACATCCACCCAGCAGCTGAAGATTCTAACTGACAGGGTGGCTGTTCTGGACAGGCAAGTAAAGTCACAGCAGGAGTCCATATCACGCGCAGAGAAGGGGGTCGGCGAACTCAACTCGAGCATTCGCGAGTCCGAGTCCGCCCTCGTCGAACTCAGGGAGCAGGCGTCGCAGTTCGACGAGGAGCAGAAGCTCCTGAACGACAAGAGGGACGAGATCGTCGAGGAGAGGGCCAGCCTGAGGTCCCATCTGGAGAGAATATCCCAGGAGAGGCAGAACATCTCCGGACGACTAGAGGAACTAAGCGTACAAATCAAGCAGAGGCGCGAAGCGCTGGACGAGATTGTTGCCGAGCTGGAGGAAGCAGGCATCCCAATCCCGCCAGAAGACGCGCATCTGCCAACAGTCGTGGAGGCGGAGCGGAGCGTGCAGGGGCTCGAGCGCCGCCTCCGCGCCCTCGGGGATGTCAACATGCTCGCCATAGAGCAGTACGACGCAGCCGCCTCGCGAATCACGGACCTCATCGCAGACGGCAAGCTCCTGAGGAAGCGCAGGGACGAGCTGTCCACGATAGCAGACCAACTGGAGGATGAGCGAAAGACGCGTCTCCTCAACGTCTTCGAGCACGTGAACAACAACTTCCGGAGGGTGTACGAGATACTGCAGCCCACAGGTAGGGGCGAGCTGAGACTAGAGAACATCGACAGTCCCTTCGAGGGTGGTCTGGAGATGGCCTGCGTTCCTCCGGGCAAGAGCCAGAACACCAGGAGGACAGCATTGTCCGGAGGCGAGAAGTCGATGGCCGCCCTCGCACTTATTTTCGCCATACAGGACTACGAGCCCAGCCCATTCTACTACTTCGACGAGGTGGACCAGAACCTCGACCCATTCAACTCCGAGAAGATCGCAGCCCTCTGCAGGATGAGGAGCGGGATGGCACAGTTCATCATGGTCACACTGAGGAAGGTCAGCCTCACTCTGGCCGACCACCACATCGGGATCACACACGCCGGCAACGGGTGCAGCCAGAGGATAACCGACTTCGACAGGGCAGCGGCATTGGACCTGAGCGAGGAGATAGAGGCCGAGGAGAAGGCCAGGGTAGCCTCCGAGGCGGAGAGGGAGGCGATGCCGGAACTACCGTCCCCCGCTGACATGCCGAAGACCCCCGAACCACTCCCAGCACCGTCTAGCCTCGGTGGCCTCGCCGACAGAGCTGGGATCGACGTCCCAGAGGAGGGCATTCCCGATCCCGAGGGCGAGGGGCTCCAGAGCCTCAGGGAAAGAACCGAGGATGTCCGCGAGGACATAGAGGAGTCGGAAGCGGCACTAGCAGAGGAGCAGGAAGAATCACCACCTAGCCCTAGCATCGAAGTGAGGGAGGACGCATAGTGATATTCGGCGAGCAGATGAGGGATGACGTTGTCCTCCGACTGCTCGAGGGGCAGCCAAACCTGGAGACGAGCAAGTTCCTGGACAGGCTGATGGAGCTTTCTACGCTGGAGGAGGCGGAGCACCAGTTCCTCATCGACCCGTTCGACAGGTCCGTCGCCCTAGTCTTTCAGATGTTCCAGTCCAGCGATCTTGACCCATGGGACGTCGACCTCTCCAGCTTCATCGAGATGTTCAACGAGCGGATCCAGGGGGCGGAGAACATCGACCTCCCGTCGTGCGGACGCATGATCAGGATGGCATGGTCGATACTGCGAGGGCAGGCTAACTCCCTGATAGAGCGCCAGGAGAGTGCAATGGACTTCGAGGAGGACGTCGAATGGGATTTCGACGGAGGCTGGGAGGCCGAGTTCGACGATGCTGACTACAACTTCTCGGTCGGCGTGATGTCCGGAGCGGCCGACGATGCATTGCCGTCGATGTTCGAAGGGCGCATTCACGGCAAGGAGGGGAGACATGTCACACTCGGGGAGCTACTCCTGGGCCTGAAGGACGCAAGCAGGATCGCGGAGGAGCAGAGGACCCGGGAGAGAATCGCCAAGGAGAGGAGGGAGGCTCACGACAGGGAGAGGGCACGATTCAGCGGCAGCCTCCACGTCGAGGATCTGGAGGGAGACCTCAAGAGGACGTGGGAGGCGCTGAAGTCCAGGACCCAGCCCTCACAGGGGGTTGCCCTCAGAGAGGTCGCCGAGGAGCTGAACCGGAAATCCCCGGCCAGGCTCAACAAGAAGGAGTCGAAGACGGAGTCCCAAGTCACCGCATTCGTCTCCACCCTATTCCTGACCAACAGGGGGTACATCTCGCTAGACCAGGAGGGCGGCTACAACGGCCGCATCGTCCTCGGAGACCTCTGGGGGGAGTCCAGGGACTACGACGAGCTAACCGAGAGGCTGCACCCCAAGTCCGATTCAATGGAGGCTCCCAATGTCTGAGCCAGCACTGGCCACTATCCTGGAGGCCATCCTTTTCGGAGCCGGCCGCTCGATGTCCCTAGAGGAGCTCTCCGAGATGCTCGGGGAGCCGAAGGGCGTGATGCACGTCGGACTCTCCACCCTGAGGAAGGAAATCGAGCAGAGGGAGGGGAGCGCCCTCCAGCTAACTGACGTCTCCGGCAGGTGGATCCTGGAGGTCAGACCCGAGATGTCCGCCTTCCTCCCCGAGACCTTCAGGGCGGACATACCCACGAGGCTCCTCCCAGCAGCCGCCCTCATAGCCTACCACCAGCCAATGCAGCAGTCACAGTTGAAGGACATGCTCGGGCAGAAGGCGTACGACCACGTTCGCGATCTAGCTGCCATGGGCCTCATAGACAGGAGGAGGGAGGGCCTGACCAGGCGCCTCACCACGACCAGGAGATTCGCCGAGTACTTCGGGTGCCCGGAGGTCGAGTACAGGAAGGTCCGCGCATGGTTCAGGTCCGAGGCCAGTAAGCAGGGCCTCACAAGCGCTGAGTTAGCCGCATCCCTGGCTCCCGAGGAGCAGATGTCCATATCCGAGTTCTCCGAGGGAGTCGCCCCGGAGGTCGAGGCTGGCGCCGAAGAGTGAGCGCCTCCGTTCTGCCCCAGACCCACAATAGAATAGATGCCCAGACCATGGCAGGGTTGAAGTCGTGTGCACTTAGGCACAAACGTGGCAGAACGTAGTATTGCAGTACTGTTGGTGCTGGTCTTCTCCCTCGCGCCTCTCTCGGGGTGCCTCGACTCAGAGTCAGAAGAGCAAGACCAAGAGCCAGAGCATTGGCTACCCTCGGTCGAGAATCGCTCGGAAATTCACTACCGCTCAGACGATGTATTCTCACGAGTCTCTTGGAACGGGTCCTTCGGGATCGGCGAGGCCCTTTCCATCTACGTCCCGGTCCCTGAGATAGATGCCACAGACGGTGGGGCAGGGGTAACCGGGGGCGCCGAGGTCCACCTAGGGCTATGGCTCCCTGTGATCGAGGGATGCGATTGGGAGTCAGGTGAGCTGTCTGACGGGTGCAAGGTCCCGGTGCTAGCCGAGATAGGCCCCTACTACGATGACGGTGATGTTGATGCCGTGACCCCCGCGGACAGACTAGGCCGCTTCCTCATCGAGAACTTCGTTCCCCACGGGTATGGTGTCGCGCAGGTCTCGGTATTCGGAACGGGGGAATCCAACCACTGCATGGACCTGATGGGTCACGATGAGCAGGCCGGCATCAAGGCGGCCGTTGACTGGCTCGGATCCCAAACATGGTCGAACGGTCGAGTCGGCGCGATAGGGAAGTCGTACGACGGAAGCACCCCATGGAATGCAGCCGCAGCAGCGTCCGAGCATCTGGCTACCATCGTACCGATGTCCGGACTCATAGGCGTCCACGACCTGATGTGGCGAAACGGAAGCATGGAGTTTCGAGGAGCAGTCATGCACAACGGGGTCTACGGTTCCTTCGGACTAGATGGGGACGGTGGCGACATCGAGAACGCCTGTGAGGGGTACCTGGAGGGATACTACGCAGGGCCGGCTGCGTACATGACTGGGGACAACCTGGCTTGGACGGGCTCCGACTACTGGGAGGAGAGGCACTTCCTGACAAGGGCCCTTGACGTTTTCGAGGGTTCGATATACATCATTCATGGGATGCAGGATTGGAACGTTGACCCGCACATGGCGTTCCCCGTGCATCAGATGTCCATCGATGCCGGCTTCGACGTGAAGGGCCTCTACGGCCAGTGGGGGCACGACTACCCGGACCGCGAGGGGGGTCACTCCGGGCTCTCCAGCGGGAGGGGGGCGGAGGCCTACCCATACACCCTGCGCTGGGACTGGGCAGACGACCTTCTCGAGTGGTTCGACTTCTACTTGCGCGATATAGGCCCGCAGCCACGGCTCATTGCCGAGATCCAGGACAACATGGGGGGCTGGAGAGTTGAGTCCACATACCCTCCAGAGGATGTAGAATGGTTGATGGTGGGAATGGACGAATGCCAAGTCCTGTTGGGTGGGTCCACGATCACCTCCAGCAGCCAGACCATGATCGAGTGCCCGTCCTTCGAGGGGGAAACCCGCATCGTGGGCACGCCTACATTCCACATCGAGGCCCAGATCGGGCTGCTGTCAACTTCTGGTCACCTGTTCGTGGAAATGGTCCGCACGTCCGATGAGATGCACCTCGGCCATGCCGTGATGGACCTCCGGTTCCACGCCGGGGGGAAGGAGGGGCAGACACTAACGCCCGGGAGCACGGTTCTAGCCAAGATGGAGTTCTTCGGGATGGACGTCGTAGTCCCTGCGGGCGATGGGATAACCCTCCTGATCACACAGACGGGGGAGGACTACGTGCCGAGCCCGGTCTCGACCCAAGCAGTGACAGTATCCCTTGACTCTGCTAGCATCCTGGGGCTATCCTCGGTGAATCGCACTTGCAGCGACCTATTCCTTCCGCCCATGCACGATGCTTACCCGTTCTGCGAGTCCGAGTGAAGGCAGGAATCAACCATCTCCTATTCCCGGTTTCTGAGGCCCTCGTACAGGAGGGCAACCTCTAGCAAGACTAGCATTGGGCCACCCACCAGGAATAGCGAGATTGGGTCCGGTGGTGATATGAGCGCGCCAAGGAAAAGCGCAGCGAACCAGATGGCACCTCTGTTCTCCACAATCGTCCTTCTCTCGATAAGTCCGGTTCTGAGTAGCAGTACGGCCAGTATCGGTACCTGGAAACCCAATATGGAAGAGAAGTACAGCCCAGTGATGAAACCGACCCAAGACTGCAACTGCCAGGTCGACTGCAGGCCAGATGCAGCTGAGTCCTCGGCCAGGTACTGCAGCAGGAAGGGGATCAGGACATTGTGAGCATAGACCAGGCCCATCGCCCCCAATGCAGCAACAGTCAGAATCGCCGAGACTACCCTGGTAGTCCCTGAGCCACGGGACAGCCGAGCCGCAGCCCCGGGAAATGAACCGCTCCCAGCCCATGACAGATCTAGGATGATTGCCGCTATCGTCAGTCCGAATGCAATCTGCACGGCAATCCTTAGTTGGAGCAAGATCACCTCAAGCGGCTGTAGGATGATGACCTCGACCCCAACTGGGATGTAGCCTTCAGAATCAAGTAGCCATTCGATGATCATCTCAGCTATTGGGTAACCGGAAACGAAGCCTATCGCGAAAACCCATAGGTACAACTTCCTCCTCTTGTCGAGATGGGAAATCAGACTCCTGCCCCCGTCGCTGTCAAACAGCCCTAGCAGACCCTCGCCCATGAGCTAGGATAGGCATCACATTGGTGAATACATCGATTGCCAGTTACGACTTCCTGAGGATTATGGTGAGGATGTCATCGTCCTTCAACAGGTGATCCAGC
>Ga0208522_1001879_pt1 | contig 13015 bp, 17 predicted proteins | sample ETNtaG_25_FD_185763 | JGI IMG/M metagenome (GOLD analysis project Ga0208522, IMG submission 185763) | Marine microbial and viral communities from oxygen minimum zone, Eastern Pacific Ocean - ETNP201302SV86 (SPAdes) (version 2) | ecosystem: Environmental > Aquatic > Marine > Oceanic ... | reverse complement strand
AAACACAGCATTGTCTGCACCAACAACAGGTGATGTAGTAATGTTGATAGAAAATGGAGCAGGTACTGCAACATTGAATACAGACATCAAAGCCTATGTATCTCGTAATGGTGGAGGAGGTTGGGATCAAGCAACACTAGTAGATAAAGGTACATGGGGAACTAATAAAAAGATTTTGGTTGCAAACAATGTAGCATTTTCAAATAGTGCTTCTGGTACTGATATGCGATATAAAATTACAACACATAATCAATCAGCAGGTAGTAAGGAAACAAGAATACACGCAACATCATTAGCATGGGCTTAATTTAACAATGGAGGTTTTATGGAACAGAATGAGTTTGATGAGAAAATAAAGTATGCACAGAATATTATTAATATTCTACAAACAAGACTGAATGAAAGTGTAGCACAGAATGTTCAGTTGGAAGCAACAATCATAAAATTAAAAGAAGAAATTTCTAAACAGGAGCCAGTAGATGGCGATAGTAATCAAACCGAAAAAAAGTGAAACAGCATCATCTATACCAACGACAAATGATTTAGCTGTTGGTGAAATATGTATTAATGTTGCTGACCAAAAGATATACACAAGAAAGTCGGATGATTCTATCGTAGTAGTTGGTAATGTAACAACTGCTGGTGTAGACGAAGCAACTGCAACTTCAAAGGCTGTAACTATGGCAATCGCATTAGGATAAAACTATGGCAATTACATCAAAAACATTATTAAAAGATTATTGTTTAAGACGATTGGGTCATCCCGTTATTGAAATTAATGTGGATGAAGAACAATGTGACGATAGAGTAGATGACGCACTTCAATTCTTTGGAGAATATCATTTTGATGGTGTAGAAAAAGTTTTTCTTAAACACACATTGACACAAGATGATATTGATAATGAATATATTAGTATGGATGATCCCGCAAGTCCTGTAGGGGGTCCTGTTATTAGTGTTGTAAGAGTTTTACCTTTGCCCGATTTTAATGCGTTTCAAACTGGTTTCTTTAATGAGGAATTTCAATTACGTTTGAATGACTTAAATACATTTCAGGGTTCATCTGTAATTAATTGGGCTATGTCATTACAGAACTTTTCTTTAATTGAAAATCTATTTACTGTTCAACCAACAGCTTTATTTAATCGTAAACAAAACAAATTATTTATAGAAACTGATTGGGATAATAAATTTGAAGTAGATGATATTCTTATTATTGAATGTTATCGTATATTAGATCCGACACAATATACTGAAGTATATGATGATATGTTTTTAAAACAATATACAACAGCATTAATCAAAAGACAATGGGGAGAGAACTTAAAGAAGTTTGAAGGAGTTCAACTACCCGGTGGTGTTACACTTAACGGTAAAACAATCTATGATGAAGCTGTTGAAGAGATTATTAGAATAGAAGAACAGATGAGTCTAAAATGGGAACTTCCTCCTGATGGGTTTATAGGATAATGCCAACTAACTTATATTTTCAAAACGTAACTTCTCATGCTGAACAAGAGTTGGTAAACTCTTTAACAAGTGAAGTAATACAGATACACGGTATGGATGTATTTTATCTTCCACGAACCTTAGTCAAAGAAGATTTGATTATGGGTGAGGATGTATTGTCCAAGTTTTCTACTGCGTATGAAATTGAAATGTATCTTAAAACTACTGAAGGATTTGGTGGTGAAGGAGACTTGGTTAGTAAATTTGGTTTAGATGTTAGAGATGAAGTTATCTTTACAGTTCATAAAGATAGGTTTGAACTTGCAACAGATTTGGCTAAACCATTGGAAGGAGATTTAGTTTATTTACCAATAAGTAAGGGTTTGTTTGAAATTAAATTTGTAGAACACGAACAACCATTTTATCAATCTGGAAAGAATTATAGTTTTGATATTACTTGCGAGTTGTTCCAGTATTCTGAAGAACAATTAGAAACTGGTGTTACTGCTATAGATAATATAGAAAAAGAACTATCAGCTGCAATTGATTTAGTTATGACTGCTGGTGGTGGTGGTTCATTTAGTACAGGGGAATCTGTTTATCAAGGACCGAGTTTAGCAAATTCAACTGGTAAAGGAATAGTTGTTAGTTGGAATTCTACAACAAGAACTTTAAGAGTTAATGATACATCTGGAACATTTGCAACCTCAACTAATGTTACTGGTGATATAAGTGGTGCAGTATGGACACAGGCATCTGCCGCAGACTATCAAGAATTACCAACGACACCATTTGCGGATAATAAAGAATTTGAAACTGATGGAGACGCTATTCTTGATTTCTCAGAATCAAATCCATTCGGTGAGGTCACTTAATGTTTGGTACTTATTTTTATAATAAGAATATAAGAAATATTGTTATATTATTTGGTACAGTATTTAATGATATTATTGTAAGACGAGTTGATTCTTCTAATGATACACAAGAGGAGTTTAGAGTTCCTATAGCTTACGGCCCTGCGGAAAAGTTTCTTGTAAGATTACGAGAAGCAACTGATATAAGTAAAGGGAAGGTGGGACTTACATTACCACGAATGTCATTTGAATTTACTGCGATCAATTATGATTCTACAAGAAAATTGGTAACAACCAAACAATTCAAAAAACCACACGCAACAGATTCTACTAAATTAACAACTATATATACACCTATACCATATGATTTTGATTTTACTTTGAGCGTAATGGTAAAAAATTCAGATGATGGAACACAAATACTGGAACAGATTTTACCATACTTTTCTCCTGCTTATCAAGTAACAATGAATGAGATGAGTACAATGGGGATTAAAAGAGATATACCAATTATTTTTAATGGACTGTCAACAGAAGATAGTTATGAGGGAGATTTTATTTCAAGACGAGCTCTTATACACACGCTGACATTTACTGTTAAAGCATTTCTTTACGGTCCGACAAAAGATGTTGGTATTATTAAAGAGGTTGATGTTAATGAATACAATGATACTGACTCAACAACAAGGATTAGTAATATTGATATTAAACCAGATCCGACATCAGCAGATGCGGATGATGCTTATGGATATACAACCACACAAACTGATTATTATTAAGGAGTAATAAACATGGCATGGACAACTATAACAGGATCAAATAGTATATGGCAATATGATGATGCCGCTACAGCTTCTGATACATATCCAGATGCAAATGGTACATATTCAAGTGGTATAAGAACTTTTACTACACCGGGTGGAACAGTACAAAAAACTTATGTTAGTTGTAGAAAAGTAGGCGAAACAATATTGCGTGGAGAACTTTCTAAAACTTATTATGATGCACAATAGGAATAAATTAATTATATGAAGAAATCAACTGTTGAAAAATTAAATAAAGTATTAGATGTTACAGGTGACTTGATACCAGTTGAAACAAAAAGAAAAGAAAAAGCACCAGCAGTAGAAACTAATACGACAGACCTGACAGCTGACTATGATTTTTCAAGAGATCAATATCATACTCTTATAGAGAAAGGTAATGAAGCTCTTGAAGAATTACTTGCAGTTGCCAAAGAATCTGAATCAGCACGAGCCTATGAAGTAACTGCTCAATTGGTTAGAACTTTAGCTGATACAACAAAAGAACTTTTGGAATTACAGAAAACAAAAAAAGAAATAGAGAAAGAAGTTAAAGATCCTAAGACTGTAAATAATTCTTTGTTTATTGGAAGTACAAAAGAACTTCAAGACTTATTACAAGGTAAGAAAAAATAATGCCAGAAGATTCTTATTTAGGTAATAGACTATTAAAACCGACAAATGTTCCTCAACAATTTACAAAAAAAGAAGTTGAAGAATATGTAAAGTGTCGTGATGATATCATATATTTTCTGAAGAATTATGTTCAGGTAATTCACGTTGATAAAGGATTAGTTCCTTTTGATCTTTATGATTACCAACAAGATTTAATTAATACTCTTAATGAACATAGATATGTTATTGTAAAAAGTGCAAGACAGTCTGGTAAATCTGTAACAAGCCTTGGTTATATTTTACACTATGTGTTATTTAACAAGACAAAGATAGTTGGTATGTTGGCCAATAAGGCATCTACATCCAGAGAGTTACTTGGTAGATTGCAGACAGCTTATCAACATCTACCAAAGTTTTTACAACAAGGTATTGTTGAATGGAATAAAGGAAACTTGGAACTAGAGAATGGTTCTAAGATTATAGCTTCTTCCACATCTTCATCTGCAATTCGTGGTTATAGTTTTTCATTATTGTTCTTGGATGAGTTTGCTTTCGTACAGAGAACGATTGCTGATGCATTTATCAAATCAGTATATCCTACGATTTCATCTGGTAAAGATACCAAGATTATAATGGTATCTACTCCAAATGGTTTTAACTTATTCTATAAGTTCTGGAATGATGCTGTAGAAGGAAACAATCAGTTTAAGACATTCAAGATTCATTGGACTAGTATTCCAGAACGAGATCAAGAATGGCGTAGAAAGATTATCTCTGATATTGGTGAAGAAGCATTTCGTCAAGAGTATGAAGCAGATTTTCTAGGTTCTTCCAATACTCTTATATCGTATGAGAAGTTGCAAGAGTTATCATACAGTTCACCAATATGGTCAAAAGAAGATTTAGATGTATATGTAGACCCCGAAAAAGGAAAAACATATACAATCACAGTTGATACAGCTAGGGGACAGGGATTAGATTATTCCACATTTACAGTCTTTGATACGACTGAAGTTCCATATAAAATAGTAGCTAAATACAGAAATAACGTCATAGCACCGCTGCTTTTTCCAAATATTATAAATACTATAGGAAAGAAGTATAATGATGCTTATGTTTTAGTAGAAAGTAACGACATTGGAGCTCAGGTAGCCGATGTTTTACATCATGATTTAGAGTATGAAAACTTACTTACAGTATCATGGTACGGCAGACATGGCCAACAAATATCAAGTGGCCATCGTGCAGATATCTCTTATGGAGTAAGAACAACTAAACAAGTTAAAAAGATAGGTTGTTCAAATCTAAAGAGTTTGGTTGAAGAGGATAAGTTGCTTATCCCAGATTATGATATTATTTCTGAATTAACAACATATGTAACCAATGGAGATACATTTGCTGCTGAAGACGGAGCAAATGATGATTTGGCTACAACTTTAGTTTTGTTTGGTTGGTTAGTAGATCAAACATATTTTAAAGAATTGAGCAATCAGAATATTCGGGAAAAATTATATCAAAATAAAATGGATACTATTGATGATATGACAACCCCTTTCGGTATTATTGATGATGGATTGAATGATGTGTATGAAAGAGATGCTGAAGGCGATCTCTGGAAAACAGTACATACGTTTAATAAGTAAAATCTATATCAATATTAAGAATGTAAAAGGAGAAATCAAATGGCATTTCAAGTATCACCGGGAATCAATATTTCCGAACAAGACTTAACAACTGTCGTACCAAATGTTGCAACAACGATTGGTGCTATGGCTGGTGGATTCCAATGGGGTCCAGTTCTGGAAAGAACACAAATAGGAACAGAAAACGATTTAGTAGATATTTTTGGTAAACCAAACGCAGACACATTTACATGGTTTTGGACAGCTGCAAATTATCTTGCTTATGGCAATAATTTGTGGGTTGTTAGAAACGTAGGAGCAAATGCACTAAATGCTGTCGTAGGAGATAATGATGCTGGTACTGCTGTATTAGCAAAAAACAAAGATCATTATGATGGTGTTACATTTACAGACCAATTATTTGTTGCAAAGTATCCTGGCGCATTAGGTAATAGTTTGAAAGTACAAGCTATTGATGTTGATGGTTGGGCAGATTCTACAGTTAATGCAGAGTTTATTGCAAATTTTGATGGACCTCCAGGAACATCTCCGGATGTTGCTAATGCAAATGGTAGTGCTTCATTTGTTGCTAATGACGAGATGCACGTTCTTGTAATTGATGAAGGTGGGCTTTGGACAGGAACACCTGGATATGTTTTAGAAAAACATGCTTTCGTAAGTAAAGCATCTGATGCAAAGAAATTTGACGGTTCAAGTAATTATGTTGTAAATGTTATGCGTAATGAATCCAAATATGCATATGTCGGAAATGTATTACAATTTACTACCAATTCAACTGGTACAGAAAAGGCCGCTGGTAATGTAAAAACTGGTGGAGCATTTTTAACTTTTAATAGTGCAACTGCTTCTGAATCAGTACCGGGTGGTGCAATGACACTTGGTGTTGATGATAACACAATGACTCCTGCATTGTTACAAGCTGGTTTTACATTGTATCAAACACCAGAAGTTGTTGATATTACTTTGTTGTTGGGTGGTGCTTCTTCTACAACAACAGGTAAATGGATTATAGATAACATAGCTGTAACACGAAAAGATTGTATGGCATTTGTTTCACCTGCATCAACTTCTGTTGTTAATAACTCAGGATCTGAAGTAGCTGACCTTACTACAGACAATACTGCTCTTGGTTCTTCCAATTATGCAGTTATGGATAGTGCTTGGAAATATCAGTATGACCGATATCGAGATACATTTATGTATGTTCCGATGAATGGTGATATTGCTGGTCTTTGTGCTAGAACTGATTATTCTCATGACAGTTGGTGGTCACCTGCTGGGTTGAATCGTGGTACTATCAAGAACATTGTTAAACTTTCTTGGGAAGCAACTAAAGCAAATCGTGACACAATGTATCCATTAAGTATTAATCCTATTATTACACAGACAGGTGCTGGTGTAGTTCTTTGGGGTGACAAGACAATGCAAGTAGTTCCAAGTGCGTTTGATAGAATCAATGTACGAAGATTGTTTATTGTTTTGGAGAAAGCAATAGCTATTGCCGCTAAAGCTATGTTGTTTGAGTTCAACGATGAATTTACACGAGCTCAGTTCGTAAACATGGTTGCTCCTTTCTTGCGAGAAGTACAGGGTCGCCGTGGTATTACTGACTTTAAGGTAGTATGTGATAGTTCTAATAATACTGGACAAATTATTGATACGAATCAGTTTGTAGGAGATATTTTTATTAAACCTGCAAGGTCTATCAATTACATTCAATTGAACTTTATTGCCGCTCGTTCTGATGTTTCTTTCTCAGAAATCGGTGGTTAATCTTATAAATACTTACAAAAGACTATACTTAAAGGAGTAATAAAATGTCAACAATTTCAAACTTTAGCAGTAAATTTAGGGGTGGGGTACGACCCAATCTATTTAACTGTAGTATTACCCCACCGACAGGTGTGATGTTAAGCAATGATTTTAGTTTTCATTGTAAAGGAACATCTATGCCTGCATCATCGGTTCCAGCAATTGATGTAAATTATCTTGGCCGACAATTGAAAGTTCCAGGTGATCGCACATATGCTGATTGGACAGTAACAGTATATAATGATGTAGATATGAGTATCCGTCATGCTTTTGAAGGTTGGATGGCTTTGATTCAAAATCATGGTGCCAATTATCAAGCAATGGACAATCCTTATGGTCAAGGAACTGTTACACAAATTAGTCGAAAGGGAGAAGCTGTCTCATCTTATTTTATGGAAATTATGCCTACTGAAGTTGCAGCGATTGATGTTGCGTGGGATTCCAATGATGCTGTCGAAGAATACTCAGTAACATTCGCAGTAAATTATTGGATAACTAAAAATACTGGTGCAAATGCGTCCATGGGTGGTGAAGATTCTCTTTCTTGGCATATTCAAGGAGATAAGAATGGTATTACCGGTGGTGGTATTGATGCTAAGATTGGTAAGTTACGAACCATTATTGGTGTTTGATAAAAACTGAATAAACAAGAGGAGTGGGTTAACCCCCACTCCTCTTGATATTATGAAAAAAAACAAGGAAACTTTTTATGGCTATTGAATTATTTGGTTTTGAAATAAAATCTAAAAAAGAAAAAAAACAAAAAACTTTTGTAACACCAGAAAATACTGATGGTGCAACTACCGTTGTTGATGGTGGTGGTATCATGGGTCATTATCTTAATCAAGATGTTGATGCAAAAGATGAAAAGGTTTTAGTTCAAAAATATCGTGAGATGAGTTTTTCTCAAGAAGTGGATGGAGCTGTTGAAGATGTAATAAATGACGCAGTAATTCACGAAGAAGGAAAACCAGTAGTAGCACTTGATTTAAATCAGTTAAATTATACTGATAGTATTAAAGATAAAATACACTCAGAGTTCTCTACAATTCTGGACTTGTTAGATTTTAATCATAACGGTACAGACTTGTTTAGAAAGTGGTACATAGATGCAAGATTGTATCACCATATAGTTGTTGATAAGAGTAGACCTAAAGATGGAATTAAAGAATTGATTCCAATCGACCCATTAAATATCAGTAAAGTCCGTGAAGTTGAAAAAGAAAAAACTGGTCCGGGTGGTGTAGAAATTATTAAGAATATTCTTGAGTATTATGTTTATACTCCGGACTCAATGACAACTAGTACATTTCATCAGGGTATGCCGGGACAAGAGGCTATTCGTGTTGCTCCCGATGCAATTTCATATGTTCACTCAGGATTAATTGATACAGCAAAACAAATTGTTATTGGTTATTTGTATAAAGCAATTAAACCATTTAATCAATTACGAATGATTGAGGATGCTCTAGTAATCTATAGGTTAGCAAGAGCTCCTGAACGAAGAATATTTTATATTGATGTTGGTAATCTTCCGAAGTTGAAAGCCGAGCAGTACTTACAACAAGTAATGAATCGGTATAAACAGAAAATGATTTATAATGCTTCATCGGGAGAAGTAGAAGATCAACGAAAACATCTTTCTATGTTGGAAGATTTCTGGTTGCCAAGACGAGAAGGTGGTCGTGGTACTGAAATCAGTACATTACCGGGTGGACAGAATCTTGGTGAAACAGATGACATAGAATATTTTAGAAAGAAGTTGTATAAGTCGTTGAATGTTCCAATCTCAAGAATTGAGGGTGCTGATTCAACATCGTTTAATCTTGGAAGAGCTTCTGAGATTACAAGAGATGAAGTAAAGTTTGGAAAGTTTATTTCACGATTACGACATAAATTTTCTTATCTTTTTTGTGATTTACTAAGAGTTCAATTGATTCTTAAAGGTATTATTAAAGAAGAAGATTGGGCGACTATTAGAGATCGCATTGAATATGTCTGGGCAAAAGATTCACACTTCATGGAGTTAAAGAACTCTGAGATAATGAGGGATCGTTTTGAGTTAGTTTCAATGGCTGAGGAGTATGTTGGTAAATACATTTCATCAGAGTATCTGCGTAAGAATATATTACAACAAAGTGATGAGCAGATTAGAGAAATTGATAAACAAATAGCCACAGAAAAACCAGAAGAGGAAGAGGATGATATGGGAGATGAAGATGAAGAATTCTAAATCACAAACTACCATGAAATCTATTCTTAAAGTAAAGACTAAAAGTTTTCTTGAAAACTATAAAGAAAATAGAATGAAAGATACACTATTAAAAGAAATCAATATCGTTGAAGATGGTGAAAAACAAATTAAAGAGTTGATTAAAGAAGGTACTATTACAGACAATTTATTAATTGAATCTATTAAAAATGTAATGAAAGAAAGGATTAACAATGACTGATATTAAAAGTTCTGTATTAAAAGATATTATTAATAAAAAATTAAATAAAGCTAGAGATGGTATTACCAAAATTTTGAAAGACAAATCTTTTAAAGCAATTGAAGATTTTAAAACATCTTTCAACTATGAATTACCAACTAACGCACCAGAGCCAGAGACTGCACCAACACCCACAGAGGCAGATAAATGAAAACTTTTAAAAGTTATTTAGCAGAAGATTTAACTGCTGTAAAGAAAGCTAATAGAAATAAAGAAAATTCTTTAAAGCGTACTAATAGAGAAAAAGAAGTTGCCGTTAGAAAAGCTGAACAAGATAAAGAACAAGCGAAGCGACAAGCAGACCGTGATAAAGAAACAGAAAAACGAAGTAGCCAAACAAAAACAGAAAGCATCATTCAAAAAATAAAAGAGTATATTACAAAAGATGGTTCACGAAGAAAATGTCATGGTGGTGATGGTCGAAGATCAGAGAACCATGATTGTGATAAAATTCATTCTGACATGACACATAAAGAATGGGAAGCATCACAAGACACTCCAAAGGATGAAGGTAAAGATGGTGGAACAGGTGACAAGGCAGCTTATAAAAAATTCTTTGATGCTAAATTAAAAAAGTATGGAGTAACAAGTCCTTCACAATTAAAGGGTGCTGATAAGAAAAAATTCTATGATGAAATAGATGCTGAGTGGGAAGGGGATAATGAAACAGATTGATGACATGATTGATAATATTCTTGATGAAGTGATGAGTAAATCAACTCGTATGAAGAAGTCAAGAATGATGAAAGCAAAAGGAAAACAAATTGCTCGGAAACGTAAGATTGCTTTGAAACGTAGAGCAACTCCTGAGAAATTAAAATCAAGAGCATTGAAGAAAGCAAGAGATATAATTACAAAAAGGATTTTAAAAGATAGGAAGAAATCTGAGTTATCTATATCAGGCAGAGAAAGATTAGAAAAAAGATTAGACAAAAAGAAAACTGTAATTAAAAGAATTGCTAAAAAAATATTACCAAAAGTTCGTGGTGCAGAAGCTGAACGATTAAAGAAAAGAGGGGATAAAGCATGAAATTAATAACTGAACATACTAATGAGGTTGAGTATATTACTGAAGGTAAAGGTAAAGAACAGTATATTAAAGGTATTTTTATGCAAGCTGATATGAAAAATCAGAATGGCAGAATATATCCTCATGCTGTTTTACAGAAAGAAGTTAATAACTTTAATAGACGATATGTTGCAGAAGGTCGGGCTCTTGGTGAGCTTGGTCATCCAGCAGGACCTATCATTAACTTGGATAGAGTTTCACACGTTATTAAAGAATTGACAGAAGATGGTAAGAATTTTATTGGTAAAGCAAAAATTATGGATACACCAAATGGTAAGATTGTAAAAAATCTTATTAGTGAAGGTGTTAAGCTTGGTGTATCTTCCAGAGGTATGGGAAGTGTTAAACCAAATAAGAAGGGTGTAAACGAAGTACAAAGTGATTTTGTTCTTTCTACTGTTGACATTGTTGCTGATCCATCAGCACCAGATGCATTTGTTGACGGTATTATGGAAGGCAAAGAATGGATATGGGATAACGGTGTTATCAAAGAAACAGATATTAATAACATGAGAAAAATTATTGAGAACACAAAAACGAGGGAACTCGAGCAGAAAAAGATAGAAGTTTTTGCAAAATTCCTTCAAAATCTATAGTATTATAAATATTATACGAAATAAATTACTTTTAGGAGATCAACAATGGCAAAGAAAGAAACACTCACAGATGATGGAAAACTTGAAGAGGTTGAGATGGAAGAAGCGAAAAGTGCTAATAAAGAATTAGGCTTACCTGAGATTGATGATGAAGAAGGCCGAGCAGATTCAGAGCCCGATGGAGAAGATGGAACAAAAAAGGCAGCTGATCCTAAAACCAAAAAGTCTAAAGCTTCTGCTAAAGCAGAAGGTAAAGCAAAAAAAGAAGAAGATGACGAAGATGAAGATGAAGATGACGAAGAAGAAGTAGAAGAAGGCAAGTCTAAAAAAGAAGGCAAGCCCCCTTGGTTGGACAAAGATAAAGATGATGACGAAGATGAAGATGACGAAGATAAAGAAGAAGCCAAGAAAGAAGAAATAGATGTCGATGTTTCTGAAGATGTTTCTGCTCTCATTGATGGAGAAGAACTTTCTGAAGAATTCAAAACGAAAGCTGCTACAATCTTTGAGGCTGCTGTTAAGTCTAAGATTGCTAAGATCCGCAAGCAAGTCCGTGAAGAATCTAAGAAAGACATGGAAGAAAAAACAGAAAGCATCCAGACAGAGATGACAGAAAAAATGGATGAGTATATGAATTATGTTGTAAAAGAATGGATGGAAGAAAATAAACTCGCTGTTGAACAAGGTGTTCGCAACGAAGTCACAGAGAGCTTTATTTCTGGTTTGAAGAAGTTGTTTGAGGAACATTATATTGATGTTCCAGCAGAAAAGGAAGATGTCTTTGAGAGTCTTGTGCAGGAAGTTGCCGAATTGGAAACTAAACTTGACGAGCAAACTCAAAAGCATATGGATACGGTGAAAGACTTAAACGAATATAAAGCTAAAGACGCATTCCGTGATATCGTAGAAGGCATGGTTGATACTGACATTGAAAAAATGAAAGAGTTGACCGAAGATGTTGATTACGAATCAGACAAGCAGTACAAAGAGAAGTTGAATATTATTAAAAACAGTTACTTTAAATCAGAAAAGAAACTGGAAGATAATAAGGATACAGCAGCTACTAATAAAGAAGTGGCCGATGGAAAAGGTGATGGTAGTATGGATAGTGTCATGGCTGCAATTTCTAACCTTAAGAAATAACCTTATTTTAGATATATGGATATCGTGAAAGTGAAGTTTTAAAACTTAATATTTTAAATTTATAAAGGAGAAGTATAAATGTATTTATCTGAAACAATAAAGGATAAGTGGAAGCCTGTAATGGAACATGGCGACCTTCCTGAAATTAAAGATTCTTTTAAAAGAGATGTTACTTTGCGTCTACTTGAGAATCAAGAGAAGTTTCTATCTGAGCAATCACTTCAAGAAGCACCAGCCAACGTTGCTGGCGCTATGCCTGACACGGCCGGAGTTGCAAAATGGGATCCGATTTTGATTTCTTTGGTTCGCCGAGCAATGCCTCAGATGATTGCTTATGATGTATGTGGTGTTCAGCCTATGACCGGTCCTACGGGATTGATCTTTGCTATGCACTCTAAATATACTGCACAAGCAGGAGATAACGCACCTACTAGTGGACATAACGAAGCATTGTTTGATGAAGCTGACACAGACTTTTCTGGTGTTGGTACTCATGTTGCTACCAATGATGCCACCAACCCGTTTGATGGTACTTGGAC
>Ga0208522_1001869_pt1 | contig 13043 bp, 7 predicted proteins | sample ETNtaG_25_FD_185763 | JGI IMG/M metagenome (GOLD analysis project Ga0208522, IMG submission 185763) | Marine microbial and viral communities from oxygen minimum zone, Eastern Pacific Ocean - ETNP201302SV86 (SPAdes) (version 2) | ecosystem: Environmental > Aquatic > Marine > Oceanic ... | reverse complement strand
TGGCGAGAGTAGTAAATCGATACTGCGCCAACCGCGATAAAAAGTAAAATCCAGACATCAAGAAGTGGCAGAGACGAGCTGCTCATTCGACTTCACCTCGCGGCTCGTCGCGCCATCCTGGCTTCCAGAAATTATCGTCGTCGAGCCACTTCAACCATTCATCATCACTGGCTCGCAACAGGCGTAGTGCGCGCCTGTCAAGTCCGTCACGCAGGGCATCATCGACCTCACCCTCAGAGTGTGAACCGGTCCATTCAATCTGCATCTGACGCACTAGTCTACGCCCTTCCTCAGGATTGTCGAAATTCATCTCACAGGTCTCTCTCAAGTCCTGTAACCATACTCGAGTTCCACGGATGTGCAGATCATCCTGCAGTGGCTTCTCCTTTCGCTTGAACGGCCACCAACTCATGGATTCTCAAACGATTCGCGCAAGCCGTCACCCTTGATGCTTGCGAATCAATCAAGTCATGTCTCGCACAGGCCTACAACATGGGCCGCATCGTCGTTCACCTGCATGGGCGAGCAAAGGACGCAGCCTTCCGCATGGCTATCTCAGATTACGCCAATCGACTCTCCGGCGAAGGCGTCTCCCTTTCTGAACATCGTAACCGGACCGACCCAGGCCCTTACCTCGAGTCGATAGTAGCCAAGGCTGGAATCAAAAATGTCATCGTGCTTGAAGAAAGAGGCGAGAACCTCGACTCTATGGGCTATGCTGAGAAGATGAAACAGTGGCGTTTGTCGAGCGATGATATTCACCTTGTCGTCGGCCCTCCTGGAGGTTTTGGCGTGCATAGTGATGGCATGTCTTCGCTCTCGCTCGGATTGATTACTCTACCTCATGAATTGGCCGCAGTGGTCCTTTTGGAGCAATTGTATAGGGCTTCGACGATTATCAAGGGATTGCCTTATCATCGAGCTTGAGAGAAAACCAATACGGCTCGATGGATTGTCCTGTTGAGCCAGCCTATCATCACCATTGATACAGATTCCAGTTTGCTTTGAACCATGATACCCTGAGCCTTGCCTGATACGCTCGCGCGCGTATGAGGGGTTCCGTTGATAAGTTGGGCGAAGGTCAGGGGATACTTCGGTGGTCGGAATGAACAAAGAGATACAGACTTGGTATGGTCGAGAAAATAGGAAGAAGAGCACGTCAGCCCTGATGATGGTGGTGTTGATGCTGCTGAGTACGCAGATGTACAATTTCATCGGCGCTGAAGAGGCTGAAACCAGTCTTGAGAGGCCGGAAGAAACTCCTGCTCGGACTGCTTACCAGCAGTTCTACCAGGCTGGAGGCCCGGGCCCTGGAGACACTCAGGGTCAGCCGGCATCGATGGCCGATTTCTCCCATGTGGCTTTCACCGATCCAAGTTGGGTAGATCCTGCTTCGTACCAAGGTAAGATATCCGACCCATCCGTTCTCCTGACCAACCCCGGATACGGATTCTTCCTTGAGGAGACTAATACCGAAGACCACGATAACGACGGGATCAACGATCTCGATGACCTCGATGACGATAACGATGGAATCAGCGATCTCATCGAGCGCTTCGATGGATGCTACGGCACCGATCCATTCGACCACGATAACGACGGAATCGATGACGAGAACGATTGGGATGACGATAACGATGGAATCCTAGAGGGGCCTATTGACTACTCACAAGGAGCCGACCCTTGGAATGTCAGCGCTGACCGTTACGTCATGCCGAACACCGTTCACCCATGGACTGGAACTCCGGTCGGTACCGGTTACCGAATCGATCAGAATCTCATGGATCACGACAATGACGGCGTCTCCGACGAGGATATCGATGGCAGCGGGCGTGGCTCCTACGATGAGGACGACGATAACGACGCCCGCATCGATCAATTCACTTGGCCATGCGATTTCGATGGTGACGGCGCTCAGGATTACTTCGACGACGACGACGATAACGACGGCGTCATCGACCTCTGGGATTCACACCCATGGGACGCCTCGATTACCACGAACATCACCACTACGGCACCTCTGTGGGATGATTGGTATGAGTGGGTCTCAGCTCAGACTCACGATATTGCGATCAACACCGGCTCTTTCGGAACTCGGGCTCTAACGATTAACCAAGGAGATACTGTTGTATGGACAAACGACGACACTCAAGACCACACAGTCACTTCAGACATCGGCCTATTCGATAGCGGTACAATCGCTGCCGGTGCAAGTTGGTCATTCACCTTTGACACCGCCGGGACGTTCAGTTATTTTTGCAATATCCACCCATCGATGACTGGAACAATCACTGTTCAGTCGACAAGCGGTTCCGACAATACCTACTCTGAATATATCGGAGGAGTCGATTTCGTTACCCTTGAAGAGAATCAATGGCATCCTCGAAACCAATCCTTCACCGAAATCGTCGACGGCGACCTTGACGGAGATGGAATTCCTAACTTCCTTGATCCTGACAATGATAACGACGGTTCGCCGGATTCGGCCGACACCGACGACGACAACGACGGTCTGCTAGACATGTACGATGTCGACGACGACAACGATGGAATTCCCGACGCGTGTATGCAACTCGATACAAACCAAGACGGACAAGGCGATTATCCAACGAATTTTGAGATCGGTACGCCTGGTCGCGACTGTGAACTTGATTACGACCGCGACCTCGATGATGACCGATACCGCCCCATCGACCAAGATTACGATCTGGTTTGGGATTGGATGGATCCAGATATGGGGGCTCTTGAGTTAGATGAGATCGACAATCCGAATGGCGCTCCGCTTAATGATCCGGACGATGAGCCATACGACCTCGATAATGATGGAATAGTCAACGAGGCCGACCCATACATGTTGGCGACCACCGCTCAAGTCGATCAGTGGAATTGCGCATCTCTGACCAACCCTAACCCACAGAATCCAGACATGAATTGTACCGTGGCACGCAAGTCGTACACCGGCAATAATGACTGGGACGGCGACGGAATGAACAACTGGGAAGATATCGACGATGACAATGACGGCATTCTCGATTGGTTGGACATCGATACCAACTGTGACTTCGACGACGATAACGACCTGCACCAGCTCAACGGTTCCCGCTTCCGAGATGACGGACCGAACGATATCGATACCGACATCGATGGAGATGGTCTTGCTAACGATGAGGATTGGGATGATGATAACGATGGTATCTCGGATTACTACGACCCCGACGATGGAAATTGTGGACAAGTAGACCTAGACCAGACGGATCCATTCGCTACCTACAACGGATACTCTCACGGTGATGGAGACATTATCGATGGTTCAGACGACAGCGATCTTTGGGCGAATTTCGAGGGGTCGTATTGGAAGATGTGGTGGAATTTCAATCCGTTCACAGAGGAACACGGCTTCATCTACCCACACAATGGCTACGATGACTCAACTTTCCCTCGGACTAATGGCCAGATTCCTGAGATGTATTGGCACGTGTTGATGCAATGGAGTCCATGGAATGGTGCGAATTACTTCGATATTGATGTCGATGGTGACTCTTTGATCAACGGAATCGATGTTGATCAAGATGGTGATGGTCTCCCTGATTGGTGGGATCAGGATGAGGGCAATGATGGAGTTCTTGACGTAAATGACCCCGGTAAAGGAGGGTCTTTCGATGATAACGAGTGTGGCCCGACCTTCTTCTGGTTCATTGTAGCGCAGCAAGCTCAAGACCAAGGGTGCGGATTGGCATACGCTTGGCTATACGGCTATCCTTTGATACCGGCCTCACGAACCCAAGGCATCTCCTTCACTCTACCATATTCAACCCGGCCGGACCCAGAATGGGATGATGGACCTTACAATGGAAGTAATTCGCAAGGTCAGTGGACCTGCAGTTCCAATTGTTTCCACTTTGATTTCCTAGGACAGGGTGATGCTGGACCTAGTGCTGCTGTAAATTACAACCAGATGAAAGACAATCGCGACCTATTCACGGCCTATGTTGGAATCAACTTCGGATTTTTCGAATGGACGGCTGATAGCAACGCAAACCTATTCCCCGATGAAGTTGCGGATTTACTGAATAATGATGTAGATCCCGACGATGATTGTGGGGCTCCGATTGCAGGAAATTTGGAACCTCAATGTATGGTGAATGATACCGCCGATTTGGACGATGATTTCGACGGAGTCTTCGATCATTGGGATGTCGATGACGATAACGACGGAATTTGGGATTACTTTGAGGTCGACAGTAATGATGACCTCGACGACGACGCCAATATAGATGCCCCCAACTTCTTCACTGGCTCAAATTGTGATGACAATGACGACGACGGAACTGACACAGATCCAGACGACGATGGTTGGTACCAAGCCGTCTGGGACCAAGGTGTGTTAGGGCAGGGACTCCTATTCCCTGTGTACTACGATGTCGACAATGATAACGACGGAGTCCCTGACGGAGAAGATCCAGATGACGATAACAATGGGGTTTCCGATGTCTTACAGGATACTCTCTGCTTCGTCGGCGAAGAACAAAGCGTTTGGGATCACGATAACGATGGGGTCCTCGATTGGGCCGATGACGACTGGGACGCTGACGGATTGGTCAATACTCTCGAGTTGAATACAGCCACGCCATTCATATCTCCATGGGATCATGATAACGATGGATTGAGAGACGACGTAGATCTTGACGACGATTCGGATGGTATGCTCGATAAGGACGAGATTATGCTATGGCCGTCTCGTTTTGGTCAGGAATCAACTAACCCGTGGGACCACGATGATTTCGGAAATGGAAGCGGCCTTGCTAACCCCTCAGATCCATTCACCGGTCCGGACGCGATTGACGAGGATGACGACAACGACGAGAGGCCTGATCGTGATTGGGACCATCTCGAGGAGGACTGGTCGAATTCCTCGGATTGGGATAGCGATAACGACGGAATCCTCGACGAGGATGACAAGGTGCCTACGAGAATCAATCTCACCAGCGCGAACGTCCTCTGGCTCGATGCGGTCAATCCAGCTGTCTTCCGTGGAACTGTGAACTGGCTCGACCCAGATACAGGTGTCTTTGAACCAGCTCCAGATCTGCCGGTTCAGATTTCTATCGAATGGGCTCGAAATGGCACACTCGCCCTCGAGACCGTCGATGTTCTGACCGACGCGGCTGGAGTTTTCGTTGTAGGTCAATTCCTCTTACCAGAGGATCTCATTGTAGGCCCGAACACGACTTACAATGTCTACGCGGAGGTCACTGAGATGTTCTATCACGACGGTTCACAGACTGAACCGATGCCTGTAGAAGTCCGCGCCAACACCTCGATTGACTACGTCGCATGGACATACTTCCGCAGCGACGAGCAACCACTATTCACCGATTACAAGGTGCATTATGAGGCCGATTGGGATCGAGGAATCTTCGACAATCGAATTGCTCACGCGCCAGTCTCCTTCCGTGTTCACGGCGGACCATTTGGCAATCACACTCACCCGACCATCTTTGATGGATACGGCTATGGTTACCGTGCCGATTCGTCAGGATGGATCTCATTGACCTTCGTCCAAACCGCAGGTGCACAAGGCCAGTGGAAGCAGGTTCAGTGGAATTCAACGATGGATAACGGCGTTGGCAAACTACCCGGCGGCTACGAAGAAATAGTCTGGGATGACAATGCGAAAGATCACTTCGTCCTCGGGCGCTATGACTACACCAACACCAGTTTGCCAATTGGTGATTATGCATTCATTGGTTACGCGCGACCCGATTTGGGCGATGAATGGCCATTCCCATACCTTGAGCAGTCCGAGACCGAGGCGTTCGCTATTCGCTCGATGCACCGAATGTACATTGAAGCAGATATGTTCACGCCATCGACTCGGCCGGTTTACTTCTGGGATACCACACAGTTCACAGGATCATCCTTCGGAGCATGGAGGGCTCTCTTCCACCAACCAAGCCTTGACACCGCCGGTCTCGACTACGCGGATGTCAGTCTCGGCAAGCCGTACGCGATGACTTGGGATGGAACTCCTGAGGGGCTAACTGGAGAGAGCTCACGACTGCGTCCATTCCTCTCATCGAATGGAACACATTGGCGAATCGGCATGCAGAACGGTGGCGACTTCAATGTGCCACCGTGCGGTCCTGTCGACCCAGTCGACCCGAATAGCGACGTTCGCTGCGAGATTATCCCTGAGATGTTCACCGGCGAGACTCTGAGAGTCATTGGAAGTGTTTGGAATCGAACCTTGATTCCATGGCCACACGACCCGATGACGCTCCAGGTTGATCTCGACCACAATGGAATCTTCGCTGGCTCACAGGAGACTGGATACGCTCGCGCACCACAGATGGTGAACGGAGTCGCGACCTTCGATTACAACTGGACTTGGTATTCCCAATATTCTGCAGGCCACTACGGAATACGCGCGGACTTCACCAACTCGAACTTCTACTTCACTGGAAACCAGAGTTCTGTCCTAGCACCTACAGGCGCTTACCTCAATGTCTCAGTCATTGGAACGACTGAGTTCAAGGAATTACTTCAACCGCGCTTGTACCGTGGCCAGAATCGCACAATAGAGGTTCAGTTACTCGATAATTCGCTGCAACCACTAAAGAATTCTCACATCAATTATGTCTGGGAAGCGGATGGCACCAACGGTATCGCTGAGACTGACGGAACGGGCTGGTTCACGGTCAATCTAACGATTGAGAAGGACCACGATCTGGGTAACTTCACCCTCTCTTACAACTATCCAGGTGATTCTCGTCACCAAGGAACCGCTGGAACAATGGATCTCTGGGTCGTCTCACGCACCTATATCACGCTGCAAGACACTACCCCTAACATACGCTCCAATGGAGATATTTGGGAATTCTCAGCACAGGTGACTGATGATAATCGAACAGCCATCATCAAGGATTCCGGACAGGCTTTGGACGGATGTGGTGAGAACGGCGGAGAAGTCCTCCTGATTATGGAGGGAACCGACTTCGACGATCGCACCCATAGACAAATCGTCGAGACCCTATGTCCGAACGCAGGAAACATCCACCACGAGATGGTGTTGGATCCACAACTCCTGCGCGACGATCCGCTATCCTTCCTACCTGATGGATTCGGTCCGGTAAACGTCATATTGCGCTTCGAGGAGAACTTGCCTCACGAGGGCTGCGAGCCACTCGATGCAGATGCGATGAGCACCTCTGGCGCATGGGATCCATGCGCCCAGATGGTCAACAGCGATCACTACCGCAAAGTCATGCAGTTCCAAGTTGATGGATTCAGCCTCATCGGTCGAACAATCCTAAACGTCGACGATCAGATTGTCTACACGTCTGAAATCGACCCATCGACTGGACAGCCGATCGAGAAGCCAATGGTCGTCACTGGTCAGCTTGTTGACGAACTCGGATCTAACCTCTCTAACCGCGCCGTGCGCGTAACATACGAGATGGTCGGTTCTGAGACAGGAATCGTTGGTTGTCTGCCAGGAGCTTCGAACTCGGACGGATTCTTCGAAATCACCTGTCCGCTTTCCGGCGTTCAGGCTGGACAAGCCCGTGTGAAGGTCGAGTTCAATTCATACGAGAATAACGACCGCTTCCGCTACCATAATGCAAGCGTGACACGACTGTTCCCGGTCTTCTCAAACTCGACTATGCACCTACAAGAAATTGGTCCGTTCCGAAATGACATCGATTCGTACACCTTCCAGAACGGCTCGGTTTTCCCGGTCCTGTATCTCAAGGAGTCATTCCACCTCGATGCCAAGTTAACTCAGACGAATGGCAATCCGATTGGCGGCAAGTGTCTCAACATCTACCTCGATCCTGAGATCAACACTCGGCCAATCGCCACTTCGATTACACGTGATGGAACTGGTGAGGTAGAATGGTTCAGCGGCGATCCGGAAGACAATCCAAGTCGCCGCGGAGTCGAGCCGACATCTGAGAAGATGGAAGGATTCAGAGTGGTTAGAATTGCATACGAACCAACTAAGGAATTACCTGGTGGATGTCGAGCTGAGACAACTCCTGTTGTCAATGGCTCCTTCATGGATATCGAAGTCCTAGTCAGGAGCCGAGTTGACATCTTGCTGAAGAACCACTGGTCCAACCCAGATGGATATCAGGAAGGAGATTGGATCAACGGATCGGTCGCGATTCTGCGCGACCGACTCGACCTCGCGGTCGAGCACCAAACGGTGATTTTCACCTACCAGTATTGGAATACTGAGGAAAGTGTATGGATTCCCCACAACGTGGTTTACGCTACGACGAATGAATTAGGTGTGGCATCGTTTAGCTTCGAATACTCAGGCGTCAACGTACCCGGAGAACTCGAATGCACCCAAACCGGTTATTGTATCGACGAAGGGAGATGGCAAGTCATAATCCACTTCAAGGGCTCACACGAGTTCGAAGAGGAATATCTCAACAACACGCCTGAAATCTATCTCGGTGAATTAACCGCGAAGGGCGAAACGAGCTTCTTCTCAGTGCAGGTTTTGACGATTCTAGGAATCGCTTTGGCCTTCGCACTGATGGTCGGCGCGATCATGTATCGCAACTACATCGAGCGCCGACGCATCGAGATTCTACGAGGAATACTCACCGACTCGCTAATGTCGTTGAAGGCGTCGAACGAATACATCGACACCATCTTCAGCTGCTACAAGGAATTAGTGAGATTCTTCCGTAGTCGAGGCGCGATGAAGAAGGTCTACGAGACCACGCGAGAATTCGAGGATGCCGTGAGCACAATGCTCAGCGGCATCGCTCCGCCGGAGGATCTCAATGTCTTCTTCTCACTCTTTGAGGAAGCAAGGTACTCTGACCACGATATTGGTGCTGACCAGCGCGACCGAGCAATCGGCGCGCTTCAGTCGATCATCAACCACATCAGTGCCTCTTTGGGCGAAGGAATGCTGAACCGAACCACTGCTAACGAGTCCGGCCTTTACGGCTCGGTCATCAAGGCTGGCTCATTCATCGACTCCGAGGGCCAAGAGCGCATCGCCGGAATCGATGAAGGTTCAGATGGCGACGGCGGCTTCCGAATCTGATGACGTAGAGTCGAGGAAGAGACCCGGTTTAGGCCGGCTCTCTCCTCTTCTCGATGTACTGCGTGGCCATGCCCCGTAGGGGCAACCCGTAGCATTCATAACAGGTAGTCAGGTGGGCGCGCTACCCAAGCACACGTCGAGGGAGTTATATGAGCAAGAACATGAGAAAGACCAACCAGGCCCTGGTCGCCCTAATCGGCGATCTCAAGGACCAGAGCAGGTCGACCGGTTCTGCACTGTGGCGAGACGTCGCTCTGAGGCTCGAGAGGAGCCGCAGTAACTGGGCTGAACCAAACCTGAGCCGTCTGAGCCGATACGCTGCCGAAGAGGACATTGTCCTCGTTCCAGGCAAGCTTCTCGGCAGCGGTGATGTGTCCGGTAAGCCGAGCGTCGCCGCATACAGTGTCAGTACTGGCGCCCGCTCGAAGATTGAAGCAGCAGGCGGACGTGTCCTCACGATTCGCCAATTGATGAACGAGAACCCAGATGGCCGGGGGGTGAGGATTCTTGGCTGATGCCAGTACCCTCGTCTTCGACGCCAAGGACAAGGTCCTCGGGCGCCTCGCCAGCCATGTCGCTAGCGAGTTGCTGACAGCGCGCAAGGCCGGCGGTCAGAAGCGCGTCATCATCGTGAACGCAGAACGGGCGATTGTTACAGGCGCGAAGACCGCAGTCTTCGCCAAGTACGATCACAAGTACAAGTTGAACCACCCTCGAAAGGGTCCGTTCTTCCCACGCATGCCCGACATGATTCTGAAGCGCACCGTGCGCGGTATGCTACCCTACCAGAAGAACAGTAGCGGACGTAATGCCGTCCGCGACCTACGTGTCATGATCGGAACACCAGCAAACCTTGCTGGAGACGATTTACCTGAGGGCCACGCATGGGGTGACTCAAGCACATTTGAGAAAGATTTACCTCAGAAATTCGTTCGACTCGGTGAGATAAGCACCCACCTCGGAGTGGACTCCAGTAGATGGGAAGGTGAACAGTGATGGCAAAGAAGAAACCGAAGGTCGTCCAAATGAGTGGAAAGCGTAAGACCGCAGTCGCACGTGCAACAGTACGTAAGGGAGCGGGTCGAGTTCGCGTCAACCACAAGCCGATTCACATCATGGAACCAGCCCTCGCTCGCCGTAAGGCGCTCGAGCCAGTTCAGATTGCTGAGGCCATGAACCGCCTATCCGACGTCGACGTTGTTGTCGATGTTCAGGGCGGTGGTCAAATGGGGCAAGTCGATGCGATTCGTACAGCAATCGCACGCGGTCTCGTACACTACAATGGTGGTGCTGAGGGAATTGATGAGGAACTCCGAGACGAGTTCCTCCGATTTGACCGCAGCCTGCTGGTAAACGATCCACGACGCAAGGAGCCAAAGCACCAAATGGGCCGAGGCGCTCGCAAGAAGTGGCAGAAATCGTATAGGTGATCCAAAATGTTGATTCCAGTTCGTTGTTGGAGTTGCGGCAAAGTCGTAGCTCATCTGTATGACCAGTTCAAGACCGCCGTCGCTGCCGGAGAGGATCCACAAAAAGTCCTCGACGACATCGGCCTCGAGCGTTATTGCTGCCGAAGGATGTATGTCGGCCACATCGATTTGATCGATGAGGTCTCTCCTTTCAGCATCGCTCGCGAGGAATGATTCCACACGCCGTCAAGGCTTTGTGAGAATCTCATCACGGTGGAACACACACGGGGCCTGTAGGTTAGCTTGGCCTATACTTCGCGGCTGGGGGTCGCGCGACCCAGGTTCAAATCCTGGCTGGCCCACCATTCCTCCTTTCAGCGAGAGCCTTGAATCTCGGCTTTGAAGGCTCGAAATGGGCACCTTTTAGGGCGCTGGCTCCCCTCGGGTAACATGGTCCCGGAGGGCTTGGATGATTGGGCGAACAGCGCCCGGATTGAGGAGTTGGCAGTGCTTCTTGCACACCATTCCAACCTCTACTACAACGAAGCTGCTCCAGAGATCACCGACGCTCAATATGACACACTCTTCGACGAATTGAAGCAACTCTCACCTGGCCATCCACAACTAACCAAAGTCGGTTCGGACCCTGCACCGGGGTCTGTGAAGGTCGACCATTTGTTCCCTATGCGCAGTCTTGACAAGGCAACCGTGTCCGATGAAGTAGCACACTTTGTTGCAGAAACCACTGCTCACGGTCGCCGCTTCGTCTGCCAACCCAAGCTCGACGGTTCAGCCCTATCGCTGGAATACCGCCGAGGCCGTCTAGTCCGCGCGGCCACTCGTGGAAATGGCGAGCGCGGTGAAGATGTCACAGCCAACGCTCGCAGAATCTCAAACATCCCAGAACAACTTGCTTGGGATGGCGATGCTCATGTCCGAGGAGAAGTGGTAATGCCACTCGAGATTTTCCGCTCGAAATACGCTAACATCGCCCCTAATCCCCGCAATCTCGCATCCGGCAGCCTGCGGCAAAAGAGCGCCGATGCCGGTAAAGGAGACGCGGCTGACCTCGTATTCCATGCCTACGATGTGATGTTCCCCGAACTTACCGACCGCCACCCCGACAGCCCAGCCCCACCAGATTTCACCTTCGACTCGCAAGAGATCGATTGGTTGATCGCAAATGGTATCGAAGCAGCAGGCAACGATGTAGTCGAAGGTGACGACGATGAGACTGTTACAAATGCAATCCTCAATGTCACTCAGCGCTGGACTCAACGACGAGAAAGCGCCCCGTGGGAGATCGACGGAGTTGTCATCAAATTAGATGACCTTGCAAAGCGAAGTCTCCTCGGCCAGACCGCACATCATCCACGATGGGCACTAGCGTGGAAATTTCCTCCTGAGGAGGCATTGACGGTTCTGCTAGGAGTTGATTGGCAAACGGGTCGCACCGGAACGGTCACCCCGGTGGCAAGAGTTGCACCGGTAACAGTCTCCGGCGTAACGGTTGAAAACACGACACTACACAACGCCGGAGAGATCGAGAGATTGGAAATCAGCATCGGCGACAGAGTCAGAATTGTTCGCAGAGGAGATGTAATTCCCAAAATTATCGAGGTTCTCGGGCCCGCAGATCAAACTGACCTCGACAATAGATTCCGTGCGGATGGCACTGCCTTCAGCGACCCACTACCGTTGCACCAAGCCGTCTCAATTCCCCACGAGTGCCCGCGATGCAGCACACAACTGAAGCAGGATGGAGCCTTCATCCGCTGCTTCAACCTCGATTGCCCATCGCGCCTCGAACGTGCAATTCTCTACTGGTGCCGAGCGCTTGAGATGGATGGAATCGGAGAGAAACTCGCAGAACAACTCTGCGAGGAAGGTTTCGTCAAGAGTCTGCCCGATCTCTACGCATTGACTCACTCAGACCTTGTAGGCCTCGAGCGCATGGGAGAGAAATCGGCAGCCAATGTCATCGCTCAACTAGACTCAACACGCACACTCAATCTCTCAGCCTTCCTTTCAGCCCTCGGATTACCCGGCATCGGTCCCGAATTAGCAAGCGCCTTCGCACGTGAAGTTGGAGATGCAACCACCCTGTTTGGCTTGCTAGCTGAACCGGAGGAAGCCATCCCACGCCTGGTCACAATCGATGGCGTAGGAGAAACCGTAGCGCGCTCCTTCCTTGAAGGCCTGAATGAACGCAGGAGCGTCGTTGAAGGATTCACGAAAGTCCTCAAAATCGAAGCTGAGGAAGTGATTGAAGAGGCGGACGGCCCGCTAACTGGTCAGACATTCTGCATCACAGGCACCCTCGATCGTCCGCGAAAAGAAATCGCTCTGATGATCAAAGCAGCCGGTGGCAAAGTAGTCTCAACAGTTTCTGGTAAACTTGACCACCTCGTCGCCGGAAACTCGGCAGGTTCCAAGCTGGACAAGGCGAATAGGCTCGCAGTCAACGTCCTCAGCGAAGCCGACCTCGAAGCCATGCTCGCCGGCGAAATATCTGAAGAAGAAGCGAATATCGCCGAAACGGCAGGAGAAATCGTAGCCGACGC
>Ga0208522_1001862_pt1 | contig 13082 bp, 9 predicted proteins | sample ETNtaG_25_FD_185763 | JGI IMG/M metagenome (GOLD analysis project Ga0208522, IMG submission 185763) | Marine microbial and viral communities from oxygen minimum zone, Eastern Pacific Ocean - ETNP201302SV86 (SPAdes) (version 2) | ecosystem: Environmental > Aquatic > Marine > Oceanic ... | reverse complement strand
GACCAAATTTTGTACCAAGGCCAGCTTGTTTCTTCAAAATCTACAATTAAAGCCCTCCTACCGGTTTGAGTTTCAACAGCAATCCATACCCATCCGATTGAACCAATGGCAGTCGCGACAATTGTGGGCAGAAGAAACTTTTGAAAGTGATCGAGAAGTATTGCAATTGCAATTATTCCTAAAGGTAGAACAACGACAGTCTGTCTGCCAGGCCACCACCAGCCGTGCATTGTGAAAGCCACCCATGTCGCTGTGGACCAGCCAATCAGAAATGGAAGAATTAGATAATTCCAATTATCAACTTTTTTCTTACAGTTAAAGGCAATAGCAATTGGAAGGATTAGGAAAGAAGGTGTCCACGCGGCAAGTCCGAATCCTTTATCTACCAATAACCCGATAATTCGATTTGAACGTCCCCAAATATCCGGATCTCCTCCAATAACCTCGAATTCGCTTCCTGCAAAATGATCTCCTGCCGAATAAACAGTCCACCCTTGGTAAACAAGCTGGTGGGAAAGCAGGTAGATCGCTGCCATTAAAACGAAAACCACTGCTGTTGATGTAGAAATTCTTTTCCTCTCGGTTTTTTTGTTGCTTAAAGAAGCTAAAAGAAAAATTGTAAAAGCAACTGGTAAGTATTTAATAGAAAGCCAAGGAAGGGCCGTAATTGAAAGCACAAATCCAATTGAATTCCATTTCGAACGAGGTCCTGTAATCGTTGCAATAGCCAGAATTACAGCTAAAGCGGCTGGGACTTCAGGGTAAATTTGGCTGCCGTAACTACACAATGGAGGAGCGGCACCGAAAGATCCAACAACCCAAGCAGCTATTTTTGGAGATACTTTAAATCTCCGGACCGCCACCCAAAGAGTAGTGGAGGCCAAAAGACCTGCGAAGATTGCTAACAACACTCGAGCACCGACCCATCCGCCTATTCGCATTGGACCAGAAAGAAGAAGCGGGAGAAGAGGGTCATGCGGACTTAATCTCTGACCTGATGAATTCATGTCAATTGTCTGAGTGTTAAGACCTACTTCATGAAATGTTCTGAATTTTTCTTCTTCAATTTCATCAGAAATGTCAAGGTTTAGATCTTCACCAATGCTCAAGGCTGTTAAAAGATACTGTGGTTCATCGACGCTAACTTGAGCTCCGTAAGTAGAACGTGACGGAATTGCAATTGCAGAAATACCGAAAACAAAAAGTCCAACAAATAGCATTAGCTTCCGAAGAGTAATTTTTTTAGTCAAAATTTACGCCAAGTGGTCAGCTCGACGGATTACTAGAATCCAAGTCAAGATAGCTGACAGCAGAACAAGAATGAGTGCTAGAAGACCTCCTTCAGCAACAAAGGCATCTTCAAAAGATTGAAAGATCTTTGTTGTGAGAGTTGGGAATTCGAAAGGAGCCACAAGAAGGGTTATTGGTAATTCTTTCATAGTTGACATGAGAACAAGACCAGAACCTGCAAGTAGACCAGGAGTTACGACAGGAAGATCTATAGTGAAAAAACGTTTAAATTTGCTCGCTCCAAGAACTTGAGAGGCATCTTCTAAGCTTGGAGGAATGGAAGCTACAGATGCTTTTGCAGGACCTAGGGCTTGAGCACTGAATCTAACAAGATAAGCGAAAATCAAAATAATTATTGTTCCGCGTAGATGTTCGGCAGCCCATGAAGTCTTAAGAGTCCAAAAAAACATTGATAGAGCGATAAGAAGACCAGGCATGGCAAAGGTTGAAGTCATTATTGCATTTGCAGTATTTCCAATTGAAGATCTGTATTTAGCAACAAGGTAAGAGACTGGTAAAACAATTGCAGCAGCGATCAAAGCTGTGAGCATACTTATCCATGCAGTGTTGATTGTTGGTTCGATGATGTCTTTAAAGTCAATAAATAAAGGACGACCACCTCTAAATTCTCTCAACAAACCATCCGCCGCCCAATCGCCTAGTGCAATAGTCGGAGTTATAAGAGCCAAAAAAACGATAAGCCAACTTGCTGTTATTGCTATTGGTTTCCATTTGCCTAAAGAAATCAGGACAGTTTCCACTTGAGTGGTTGCATCAGGTTTTCTGAATCTTCGACTAACAAAAGTTTCAATTATTACTGCGACGGCAGCAAGCGTTAAAAGTATTAAGGCGAGAGCAAAAGAAACGGGTTGATTATTTAACCGTGTGGTCCATATGGCTCTAGTAAGAGTGTCATACCTCATGAACTGAACAGCGCCGAAGTCACTAATCGTGTATAAAAAAACTAATAAAGATCCCGCAAGTAATGAAGATGCGATTTGTGGAAGAACGACTTTACGGAAAGTTGACCAACTTGAATCACCAAGAAGACGTGCACTTTCTTCTAAAGAGCTAGAAAGGTTTTTTAATCTGGCAGCAACAGGTAAAAAAACATATGGGTAGGTAAAGAGTGTAAGAACGAGCCAAGCTCCAAACAACCCGTGCAATTCAAGAGTTTTTTCTATGCCGATTTTCTCAACGAGATTATTAGCAAGTCCACCCGGATTAAGTGTTCTGATAAAAGCTGCGGCGCCAACAAAGGTCGGAAAAACAAGTGGGAGAGGAAGAATTATTTTAAGGATTCGACGCGAGGGCATATCAGTCCGAATAGTTAGCCACGCTAAACCTGTTCCCAAAATTGCCGCAGACAAAGTGACCAATATCGTCAGGTTGATGGTCCTCATTAGTGGAGAGAGGGTTTGCTCAGAAAAAAGAACTCCTAGCGGATCAGAATCGCTAGTTATATTCCTCCAAACTAGGTATATGGCAGGGCATGCAAAAAGAAAGGCAGAAATTAAAGCTATTACTTTAAGTGCCAGAGGTGCTCTCTGGTTATGTCGTAATTTCTTACTAGTTAAGAATTCCACTTTCTCTAACTATTCGTTCGGTTTCTTCAAAGCCTCCGCCTAATGAATCAAAGTCTACCGAACCAATCTCAAGAGCTTCGAGAACTGGAAGAACTGGATTAGGTTTTGTGCCTTTAGCTAGTGGGTATTCAAAGGTTTTGTTAGAGAAATATGCTTGAGCCTGTGGAGTTAGAAGGTAAGCAACAAGTTCATTTGAAGCCTCTTTGTCTTTAGCTGTTGCAAGGATTGTTGCTGCAGTAATGATCAAAAGTGAACCAATATCATCAGAAGGAAAGTCGTAATTTTCTGCCCTGTGTTCGCTCCCTAGAGCTGCAGCCTCTTGATAGTTGTAATAGTGATTGACTAATCCCATGTCGATCTCACCTCGGCCTGCTGCTTCCACTATGGATCTGTTATTCGGGTAGTACTTGGCGCCATTTTCGACCATGTCATTTAACCATTTAGTAGCAGTTTCGTTACCATGTTGATCACGGAAAACTGTAAACCAGTCCTCAAAAGAACCATTAGTTCCTGGTATCGCAACTCGGTTTCTGTACTTCGGATCTGTCAATTCAAAAACTGACTTTGGTAATTCATCAGGTGAGACTTGATCAACGTTATGGACAAGAACACGCTTTCTGCCTGAAAAACCTATCCATGAACCACTCGCAGCGTGATTTTGCTTTTCAACTAGGGAAAGAACACTTCCGTCGACAGAGCCAAGGAGGTTATTCCCTTCAAGAAATCCAACGGGTCCAGGTGAACGAGAAAGAAAGACATCAGCTTCGGTTGATTTTCCCTCCTCATTAATCAGGATCGCTAAATCTGTTGAGCTTCCCCAACGGACCCTTACATCAATTCCGCTTTCACAAGCAAACGCCTCAAGGATGGGTGAGATCAGGTATTCGCTTCGACCTGAGTAAATTGTTACTTCTTTACCTGCGTCTTTGGCACACTCTCCTTGTACTATTTCGGCCGCTCGGTCTGAAAGTTCAGCACGTTTGTTGCTGCTACTAGAACAACTGGTGCTTATGACTGTTAGACAAATTAGGGATGACAGTATTATTTTGCGGTTGGTTTTCATTAGGCTGAGTGTATCGATTGGTTTGCAAAATTCGTAAGGTATACCTAACAAAATTTAGAAATAAAAATGATGAATAAAATACACAATTTCGTTTCTCTGTTTAATTTTAGGAGACTTTCAAAGCCCATCGGTATATTGTTGGCTCTCCTTGTCTGCTTGGTGGCTCTTTTTTGGGTCTTACAAGAAGTTGACCGTGAGTCTCTTAGTAGATCATGGTCAGCCGCCCTTGATGATCCATTCTTAGTTTTTCTTGTAGCAATTGCTTTTGCATCTGCATTTTTTCTCAGAGCTTTCGCTTGGAAAACAATCATTCCTCGCTTATCTTTTGGACAGTCTCTAGCGGCCATTCACCTATCATTAGGAGCGAACCACGTACTTCCTTTGAGATTGGGAGAACCTTTGAGAGTTGTAAGTGTGGTTAGACGTGCTCGCATACCAATAGAAACTGCAACGGCTTCTACGATCACGCTCAGATCTGCGGACATAGTGACTGTAGTATGTCTCGGATGTTTGGCGGCCCCTGGAGCTTTTATAGAAGTAGTCGGATACTGGGGTTTTGCTGCTTTGGCACTTGCTTTAGCTTTATGCACTTTTGGGTTTTTATGGATGCGGAAACTTCAAAAAATTAATCCATTAGCTATGGACTTGCCAGGACCATTGGTTTTCTTTCTAACAGCCTTCGCATGGTTTGCAGAAGCTGCTGTAATTTGGCAGTGTGCGCGTTGGTCAGGCATAGAACTAACTCCTTCTGAAGCGCTTTTTGTGACTGCAGTAGCAGTTGCATCGCAAATTGTAGCTATAGCTCCAAGTGGTTTTGGGACTTATGAGGCAGCGTCAGTTGCGGCGTATGCAATATTGGGACATGATCCTGGAGTTGCATTAGCAGCGGCTTTGATTACTCATGCTTTAAAAACGGCTTATTCTTTGTTATCTGGCGGTATTTTTACATTTTTTCCCAAGCCAGGAGCACTGGGACATTTCCGGTTGATGAAACATTTAGGTCCAAATGAAATTTCTGCGAATGAAGTCTTGCCTCAAGCCCCGGTTCTTTTTTTCATGCCTGCTCTCAATGAAGAAGAGACAGTCGAGTCTTGTATCAAAAGATGTCCAGAAAGTGTTTCAGGAAGAAGTGTGGAGATATTGGTAATAGATGATGGTTCGACAGATCGAACTGCTCAAAGAGCAAAAGAAGCTGGAGCGAAGGTAATTTCATTACCTGTTTGTGGAGGGTTGGGTGCCGCAGTTCGAATTGGACTTGAATACGGTGTAGAGATTGGAGCTGCAGCAATTGCTTTTTGTGATGCTGACGAAGAATATCCTCCTGATGAATTAGAAAATTTAATCGAACCAATACTTTCCAATGGGGCTGACTATGTGGTCGGAAGTAGATTTCTTGGAACGATAAAACATATGAGACCCCACAGGCGTTTCGGTAACAAGGTCTTGACTCTCGTGTTATCAGTTATTGCAAGACGACGTATTACTGATGGGCAGTCTGGATATCGTGCTTTCTCTTATGAGGCTGCAGCCAATGCAGAGATAATTCACGATTTTAATTATGCGCAAGTTTTAACATTAGATCTTCTAGCCAAAGGTTACCGTTATTTAGAAGTCCCCATAAGTTACAAGTTCAGAACAAAGGGAGACAGTTTCGTAAAGCTAGGTGGTTACCTTAGAAAAGTTGTTCCAGCGGTATACAGAGAATTAAACACAACTTGAGTGGGTCAGTCTTCCACTACATGTGTTTGAAATTCTTCAAGAGAAGACTTCCAAGAGTTATGAGCAAAAGAAGTATTTGAATCCAGTGCATTAGCTGCGGCGTGACCCATTGATAAGGCATGGTGAAGATTGTCAGGTGCAAAAAGTCCTTGTCTACCAAATATTGTCAACCGTTCTTGGCTGGTTGACCAATTAATGAGATTTTCGAATTTCTCCCTGTAGTCAAGATCATAAATGGGGTAAACCTTTGGAAGACGCCGGGTTTTAGTGTCTAAAAGATTAATTTTTGGTAGTCCCTGTTTTGCTAATGAATCGAGCATCAATTCTCCGAGATCCTCGTCGCTAGCAAGCCAGATTTGATCTCCTTCCCAACAAGGAACTTCACAGCAGATTATTGTGAAATCTTTAGGGTCAGGTCCTTCTCTATAGTTTTTAGGTTCAGAAATTCTACTTATGGGAGTATCTATTCCTGGAAAATAATGGGCGTCGAATTCAGTCAATCTTTCTTGATCACAAATCAAATAAACAAGAACCATTGCTCTGTATTTAAGTTGTTTTAATGATTCGATAATTTGTGGAGATGGAGCTGGATTAATCATTTTGACTAAAGAGCCAAATGGCGCAGTTGACCAGATTCTTTGAGAGTCGAAACTTCCATTTTCTGTTTTTGTAACTACGCACGTTTTATCCGTAAGATCGATTGACTTTATTTCTGTTTCAAATAAAAATCGTGCACCTTTGTTTTCAGCTTCCTCTGCGAGTCGCTCACATATCTGGCCGTATCCATTCCGAGGATAAAAAAAGATCTGACCGTTATTAATTGTTGAACGAATTAGCTTTTTTAAAATATCTAAATGGGATTTCGCTGAAACTCTTTTCCTTGCAAGATCTGAATGGAGTTCTTCTGCAGGCATTCCCCATAATTTTTTTGCATATGGCCCGTAGATTAGATCGAATACCTTTTGCCCAAGTCCAGCTTTGATATGTTCCGCAAAAGTTTCTTCTGCTGGTTGTCTGAAAGGTGAGGTGAGGGAATCTTTGAAAAGTTCAGAGACACTTCTGGCAGGCAGTGACTTAACTAAATTTGAGAAACTGAGTGGAAAAGTAACCCATTTTTCTTCAACTCGAATTCGACCATTCCGATTCCTTGTTTGAAGATCGTTTCCTAAAATATTTTTTAGTATTTCTAGTAAGGGTTGAGAAGTGGCAGGGTGAAGTCGGTGAGATCCGTAATCGACCATCATGCCGTTTATTTCAAAACTAGCTGACATGCCACCTGGAGAATCGAGGCGCTCAACAACTGTCACGTCATGGCCTTTACTGGCTGCTAAATAAGCTGCCATCAAGCCAGCGGGACCAGATCCGACTATTAGTAATTCAGTTTCCACACTAAGAGTTTTTTCTAACAGCAGAAACTTCTACATCTTTGTGTTCAATGCTGAAACGAGCTCCTTTTGTATGACTTGTAGAGGGAGTGGTGCGTACTTTCAATCTTGTTTCGTCATTTAGTTTTAATGTGAGAAGTGAATCATGCCCGTAGTACTCAATAGTCTCTATTTCAGCATCATTACCATTTGTTAAGATCAGGTTTTCTGGCCTAAGCACCAATTCAAAATCGCCTTCATAGGAGTCATCAAGCCTTAAAAGTCCTAATAAGGTTTCCGCTTTATTGCCTGAAACTTTACAACTGACCAGATTTACAGCTCCTACGAAAGAAGCAATCCAATTGTTAGAAGGTTTTTCATAAATCACATTCGGTAAATCGACTTGAAGAATTTTGCCGTTGTTCATGACTGCCACTCTGTCTCCAAGCAAAAATGCTTCATCTTGGTCGTGGGTGACGAAAATGGCAGTTATTCCTAATTCACTTATCAAGCGGTGGACTTCAGCTCTTACTTCTATACGCAGAGCACTATCCAGATTTGAAAATGGTTCATCTAGTAGAAGAACAGAAGGTTTCGGGGCAAGTGCTCTCGCTAGTGCAATTCTTTGCTTCTGGCCACCTGAAAGCGTTTCAGGGCGTCGCTTTTCAAAATTAGGCAAACCGACGATTTCTAATAGTTCAGAGACTCTTTCTTTCTTTGGGTCAGTTTTCTTTAGACCATAAGAGACATTTTGTTCAACTGACATATGTGGGAATAGGGCAGCATCTTGAAAAACCATGCCGATTTTTCGTTTTTCTGGAGCAATTGAGATTCCAATATCGAAAACAACTTGATCACCGATTTTTATTTTTCCTTCTTCGGGATTTTCAAGTCCAGCAATACTTCTTAGAAGGGTTGTTTTACCACAACCACTTGGTCCTAGTAAGGAAAGAGTTTCGGAGGGTGCGACTTCCAGTTCGATTTTTTCCAAGACCACTTCCTGGTCGAAGGTTTTAGAAACACCTTCGACACTTACTTCACCAGGTCCTGAAATCTTTTTCATAAATGTCAAGACTAATGCCAGAAATTTGAAAGCAGAAGGGGTTGCTATTGGTTTTAAATCATGTAGCTTAAGACTTGTTGTTAGGGTTACCTAACATAAAATATAGAAGCTATTAATTTAAGAGGGAAAATGTTTAAAAAGTTATTATTTTCAAAAGTTCTACTTGCTTGCGTGACTTTGAGTCTTTTAGCAGGAGCCTGTGGAAGCGATGATGGAGGAACCGTACAAGAGATAGGTTCTGGTTCTGGTTCAGCCTCTGGTTCAGCCTCTGGTTCAGCCTCTGGTTCAGCCTCTGGTTCAGCCTCAGCTAGCGCACCTTCAGCTTCAGCTTATGCTTCTGCAAGCGCTCCTTCAGGTTCTGGTTCTGGTTCAGCAGTAATGGGGACAGGAGATTTTGGTTCTGATGATGGTTATGCCTATGCGTCTGATGTGAGCAGTCATCGTCTTGTTCCTGCTGATATGTGTGACATTAATGGTTTGTTGCCTAAAGATTCCGCTATCGACTACGACGCTATTCATGCGATTTATAAAGATGGCGTGAATTCGGTTAAGTCTGATGGATCAGTTAGAACCATTGGTGGTTTTGCTGTCGGTGAAGGGAAGAAACACGGGGTTGATACCTATTTTGGTACTGCTACTCCGTTGCATGATTTTGTTATATCAGCAATTGAAGGCACAGGAGAGTTTGCTGGTGAAGCTGATCTTGTTCGCCGTCAGGGAATCCAAAAAGGAATTCAGAACGCAATTATGGTTGCTTGGACGGTTCATGAGGTTAACTCTGCTTTAGCTAAGGGAGCTGATGGCAATTTTGATCCTGCTAAGGGTGCTCCTCATAACTGGGATGAAGGCTGGGCTTTTTATGCTGGTTCTGAACCAGGTTGTTCAGCTTTCGCAACTGCAGATAAGCGAGGCAAGGACTTTGGAACTTTGAACGATTCTGGGGAGAGTGTCGCTAATGCTAATATTCGTGCCGCTTTCCAGTCGGGTCGTGATGCTTTAGTTGGTGGAGATCTAGCAGGAGCCCAGGCTGCTGCAGATGCAATAGTTAAGAATCTCACTGTTACATACGCTCAGGCGACAATGAAATATGCCAAGAGTGTTGACAGCGACATAGCAGACGGCGATATGGATGCAGCACGTGTCCATCAAGCTGAGGGTTATTCCTTCTGGAGAGTTCTAGCCCCAATGCTTGCAAGCACTGATGTTGATGCTGCAGCTATCGATGGTGTCTATCAGTTAAGCAATCAGCCAGCAACTGGTTCACACGACACTGTTGTCGCAGCTCTAACAGCAGTCTTAGAGGGTCTAGGAATAACAACAGAAGACCTAGGGTCGTATTAATGGTTTACTGTCTATCTCTTTCGTACGGTTTCCCCCACATGAAGAGATAGATGGTTTTGCCGGTGGCCGCACTCAGCTGGGTGAGGAGCGGCCACCGGCCTAAAACAAAATTTATGGTTTGCCGGTGTTCTTTCCAGCTGGGTGGAGAGAACACCGGCCTATAAATTTGAAAAGATTTTCGTAATACCAGTATCTTTTGTTCATGCAAGAAATAGCAGTCGGTTGGTGGGGGTTAGTTGCCTCTTTAGCGATGGTAGCTATTACCATTGCGATTTCACTTTTACTGAGGCTCAAGCTGGAACGTGACCTGACGATCGCAACTGGAAGATCGATAGGACAGCTAGTAATAGCTGGTTGGGCTTTGACTTTAATTCTGAAAGATGAAACACCAATAATTTGGGCTTGGTTATGGGTCGCATTAATGGTTCCATTCGCGGCGATTTCTGCTTCGAAACGTGAACAGCGTCTTCAAGGTCTCGTATGGACCACAGCGGCAGGCTATCTACTCGGTTTGAGTGCCAGCCTCTCTGTTCTTTTTTCTCTACAAATTCTTCCACTTGAGTCTCGTGTGCTGGTTCCAATTTCAGGAATGATAGTTGGGAACTCGTTACGAGTTGTTGTGGTAGCTGCGACACGACTTGTTGATGCTATACGCGACTCCAAGTCAGAGATAGAAGCCATGCTTTCACTAGGATTCACACGCCATAAAGCTGTTCAAAGGGTTGTTTCAGAGACACTAAAATTGGCACTTATTCCTCAGATTGAGACAACAAGAACAGTAGGGATTGTTTTCCTTCCGGGCATGTTCACAGGACTGATACTCGCAGGAGTAGACCCTCTGGAAGCAGCGTTAATGCAAGCGGTAATACTTTTCTTTGTACTAGGTTCAGCAGCGATCACCGGTCTAATCGTTGTTATTTTTGGAGCTCAAAAATTTCTAGCTACCGATCATCGGCTCGAACCACCGACACATTAAAACTACTATGAGCAGGTACAACCCAAGTCACTTAAACACGAAACAACTTCATCGACTGGAAGTCCTACAATATTGTCGAAACTTCCTTCAAAGGAAACCACAAAATCTTTCCCACCACCTTGAATTCCGTAACCACCAGCTTTATTCAATGGTTCACCAGTCTCTATGTAGGCAACAATTTCGTCTTTTGTAAGTTCCTTCCATTTGACCTGAGTAGCAACTACTAAAGAATGACGACCCTTAGGTCCAATTAATGCAACACCGGTAATCACTTTATGAGTCTCACCAGAAAGGGTTTGCAGCATTTCCAAAGCTATTTCGGGTGATCCAGGCTTGCCCAAAATTTTTTCATTTACCGAAACCACCGTGTCAGCAGCAACACCGCATTCGCCAAAACTTATTACAGCATCAAGTTTTTTTACTGCTAAACGTTCAACCAGAGATTCAGCTGATTCACCGGGAAGTATTGATTCATCTACTTCAGGTATACGAACTTCAGGTTTGAATCCAGCTTTAAGAAGAAGAGAAAGTCGTTGGGGAGAACCTGAAGCCAGTATTAATGGACCGTTCATCTCACTCAAACTTCAACCCCCTGAAACAAGAGCTTCAGCTTCAATATGAAGAGGAGTTAAATCAGCAGGATCGTCCAGCCAACCAGCAGGCAAAACCACAGACTTGGGTCCACCTCGATGACTTCTGGGAAGTCTTAATGCAGAAGGGTCGAACTCTTTCTCAGCTCCAATAGTTAACAGCAGATCATTTAATAGCTCTTTTAAATTGTCCATATCTTCAACCATTTGGAGGGAGCGACGTGCGGCAGGTCCTGTCTGATATCCCTTCAGATACCAAGAAGTATGTTTACGGAAATCTTTAATTCCGTGAGATCCTGTCCAATCAACCAACATTTGCGCATGCTCAACCATTGCGTCAGCAACCCCACCTAACAGTGGGGGATTGTCAGGCTCAGAACCCCCTGAAGAAGGAAGTGGGCCAAAGACTGAAGCTAACTGTCCAAAAAGCCACGGTCTTCCCAAACATCCACGCCCGACTACTACTCCATCGCATCCGGTTGAGCGCATCATGCGTAATGCATCCCATGGTTCCCAAATGTCTCCATTGCCAAATACAGGGATAGACGAAACAGTTTCTTTCAAACGAGCAATAGCATCCCAGTCGGCTTGACCCGAATATAACTGTTCAGCTGTTCTAGCATGCAAAGCTAATGCCGAAGCGCCCACAGATTCTGCGATGAGACCAGCTTCAAAGTAAGTTAGATGAGCATCGTCTGTGCCTTTTCGGAACTTCACAGTCACAGGGACTGATCCTGCAGCTTTTACAACGGAAGAAACAATCAACTCAAAAAGTTTAGGTTTCAGTGGAAGAGCAGCTCCACCTCCACGCCTTGTCACTTTAGGCATCGGGCAGCCAAAATTCATATCAATGTGATCTACCCGACCTTCACCGACCAACATGGTAGTTGCGTTAGCAATACTCTCTGGTTCAGTTCCATACAATTGGATGCTTCTAGGTGTTTCCCCTTCAGCGAAACCGCTTAATCTTTCAGTTTTAGAATGCCCTTCTAACAACCCCCGAGCAGTGATCATCTCACTCACATATAAACCCGCACCAAATTTCCTACACAACGTGCGAAATGGGGCATTAGTAACCCCCGCCATTGGAGCCAAAATGACTGGAGGCCAAACCTCGATAGTTCCGATACTAGGTTTTTCAAACTCATTAGGATTCGCAGTATTTACATCACGATTAATTTCACTTCTTAAACCCATATATAAAGCGTAGAGCCCAAGTTTTTGTCTAACGCGCTATTCGAAATCCTTGATGACCTAAAGAACTATTAGGTAGCAAACCCATCCTCGCTCCCACCCGGTACCTGTTGCAGTAGCTGTCATGACAAAGGTACGAACCACCCTTGACGACCTTATCTAAGCCCATTGAAGGACCTTCTGGATCTCTAACTGTCACATCGGATTCGTGACGTGCAGAAAACCAATCGTTACACCATTCCCAAACGTTTCCAGAACAGTTGTAGAGTCCAAAATTATTTGGAGGAAAAGCATCAACAGGGCAGGTTCCAACCCAACCGTCTTTAGCGTTGTTTTGATCGGGAAATGAACCAGTGAAAATGTTGCACATGAAATCATCATCTGGATTGTTTTCATCACCCCATGGAAACCTTTTTTGGGTGAGATCACCGCGAGCTGAGAACTCCCATTCGGCTTCAGTAGGCAGGCGGCAACCAGCCCATTCTGCAAAAGCTTTTGCATCAAACCATGAAACGTGAACAACAGGATGATTCCATCTAGGAGATCCGGCTTCCAATTCAGAATTAGGACCCTCAGGATGGAACCAGTCGGCACCTTCAACTTGACGCCACCATTCGGCGCCTAAAACGCCTCTAGTTGGTGGAAAATCATTTGGTAGCAAACCTGCAAAAACAAATGACCAAGGGGGCTCATTGTCTTCGCTTTGCTCAGCAGTAGTTACATAATTTGTAGCAGAAACAAAAGCTTCGAATTCTGCGTTAGTCACTGCAGTAGATGAAATCGAAAAAGGAGAAAGAACAATTTCTCTTACGGGTCCCTCGCCATCAGCAGGGTAAGCATCCTGTTCATTACCCATTAGGAACGGCCCACCAGATAATTCAATCAGATTTGCTATG
>Ga0208522_1001848_pt1 | contig 13156 bp, 13 predicted proteins | sample ETNtaG_25_FD_185763 | JGI IMG/M metagenome (GOLD analysis project Ga0208522, IMG submission 185763) | Marine microbial and viral communities from oxygen minimum zone, Eastern Pacific Ocean - ETNP201302SV86 (SPAdes) (version 2) | ecosystem: Environmental > Aquatic > Marine > Oceanic ... | reverse complement strand
TGCCCGATAAGAGTAGATTGCCGGAAGCACAGTTGGCTAGTTCTAGCGAAGTGGTTCGTATGATTGCTATTTCAAGAATAATGCTCGATAATATTCCACACATCAAGGCATACCGTATGAACTTCGGAGATCATCTAGCTTCATTATGTCTAACAGCAGGGGCTGATGATATCGATGGTACAGTTGGCCACGAAGAGATTATGCACGAAGCAGGGAGTATGACTAGCGTCGATATGGAATCAGAATCATTAGCTAGAATGATTGCTTCGACAGGGTCAATTGCAATCAAACGAAATTCTACTTATTCAAAATTCTCAATATTTGACACTAGTATCGAGACCCAACAAATTTTACCAGTATATGGTCAACGATAGGAGTGAATATGACCTGGAAAGAAGTACTCGGAAGAGTTTCATTCAGCAACTGTGACCCAATATTCTATGGATTGGAAAATAGTTGGGGGATTTTGCCAGCGCCACCAGCTTGGCTTACTGGACATGTAATTAGGAAGGATTGTATTACTGCACCGATACCATCAGCCGATTATGCAGAATACCACGATCAATTAGTATTGATACCTGATTTAGGAATAGTTAGTCGGGGGGATGTTGGATCTGTGTTGTTGTTTGGCACACGCCCGCTTGAATCGATGAGGGATATCGCAATTCCATCAGATTCATCTACTTCTAAGAAACTCCTAAGTTGGATACTCGATAATCGAGGTATAGATCCCAAGACAATAGAGATGGGGCCAGACATCTCATCAATGCTGGAGAGTTGTGACGGTGCCCTGTTGATAGGCGATCGGGCACTATCGGCAGCATCCAGTAATCCCGAAACAGTTCAATTGGATTTAGGTGCGGAATGGACACGTATCACAGGATTTCCTATGGTTTTCGGTGTATTCGCAACTAGGAAAGATAGTCCCACTAACATAGTTCTTAGAGCTAGGAAAGATATGTTTGAACAGTATTCAAAATTCAAGCAAGATGAAGAATGGAGGAACGAGGTAATCACGAATACATCCTTGAATAGCGGGCTATCGGAATCAAGAGTCTCTGAATATTTCAGTCGTGAAGTTGAGAATATTCTTGATTCAGAGGCAATTATGGGATTGGAATTATTCCTGCATGAGGCATGTGGGATGGAAGCGGCAGTAGAATGGATGCAATTGGACTAATACTCTAGACTCTTACTTTGTACCCAATTCATGAGATCAATAGCTACTTCACAAGATTCGGCAATGACTGCCTCAGAATCGTATCTGAATTTCTCAAGTGTGTCCATAGCCACCCTATCTCCTATGGCACCCAAAGCTTCTGCTGCTTCGTGCCTTACCATGAGATCCTCATCAATATCTGATAACCTCTCTATCAAATACGGCACTGCATGCGAATCCTGCATCTGACCCATCACATATGCAATTTCATGCTTCAGCAAAGCCGATTCAGAATCGAACGCATTAGCCAATGCGTCTACCGATTCAGCACCACCAATATTCCTTAGTGCAAACAATGCTCTCATGCGGGCAAACATCTTACTCTCTTCATTGCAAAGAATCTCTCTGAGGTCCCCAACATCTGTCATACCACTCGGAGGGGCAGGATCAACAGAACCAAATTCACTGGCATCAGGTATATCCTCGGACATTCATTCAGCTCCTATGAATTCGATTGTAGATACATCTAACGAAGACTCAACAACACCTATATTCTGCCCCTCTATGAGGAATCTACGCACTGCTTCCCTCCCCTCTTGTCCATAATCCAATGTTCGCTCATTTACGTACATGCCTACGAACTCTCTGTTAGTATCATCATCAATCCCCCTCCCCCACAATTTGGCGAATTCAAGTGCTGAGTCCGGATTGTTGAGAGAATACTGGATACTACGCCTAATATCGTCAGTAACTTTCTGACAAATATCATCACCAAGATCTCTCCTTACAACGTTCCCTCCTAGGGGCAGTGGAAGCCCCGTCCTATCATGCCACCAAGCGCCCAAATCAAGGATTAGATGCAACCCCTCGTTAGTCCATGTAATTTGACCCTCGTGAATGATTAAGCCCAAATCGTAATCTCCTCTAATCACTGCAGGGATAATTTGGTCGAAAGGAAGGACGTGAACATCCACGTCCCCCCATGCAATTCTCAGCGCGAGATAAGCACTAGTCCCCAGTCCGGGTATGGCAATTGTCCTAGTTTTCGCCTCATCGGGAGATAACTCAGTTCGAGATACTAAAATTGGCCCGTATCCTTCTCCCATGGACGCTCCACAGTTCATCAATTGGTAACGATTAGCAATAGTTGGATATGAGTGAATACTGACCGCGGAAACTTCGAACTTACCTTCTAATGCATAACTGTTCAACTGCTCGATTTCATATAGCTCGTGAACATATTTTCTTCCCTGAGTATCCAGTACTCCGGTAGTTAACGCATGGAACATGAATGCGTCATCGGGGTCCGGAGAATGGCCTATTCTAAACACGTATTCTCCACCCATAGTAATCCGAATAGCGATGGGTTGAAAATAACTCCTAGAGAGTAACTTCTAGAAGGCAACAGTCAATAATCCATAGGCTCTCGAAATGCCATGCCCGATGCAACAAAACTGTCTACGGCAACAGGGCAATTGGGGCCTGTTTGCGCCCATACGGGTAAGGCGTTGACATTTGCTGAAGCTATTGTGCTGGACAATCAGTATGTCTGCTGGGAGGCATACATCGAAATCACTGGGGCACAACCTGCAACCGAAGGTCGAGAGGCTAGTTCACTCGACCTTGAATGACGGCACAGTTCATTTGCCTAGACATTTTGTCTTGTTTATGGCCGAGGGATGGAGTCGATTCGCACTCCGATTCTCAGAGTATTACCAATCTTTGGGTGTCAATGATATTTGGTGCCCTCCTAGATTTAGATCCAGGGAATGGATGTTCATACCCTGGGGTTCCAGGCCACCCGACAGGCATCGCGGATTCACCGATAAGTCCGAACTTCTCCACTACTTACATACAAAATCCCCACATTCATGTTTTCACAGTACAGCATACTATCAAGATCCCTCTCAACGCAGTATGACTGACAAGGGATGGAAGGGTGCCGATTTGATATTTGACTTGGATGGAGATCACTTACCTGGGGTCTCAGATAGAGATTTTCCAGCTATGTTAGAATTGATTCAGGATCAGGCATGGAAACTGTGGTCTGAATTCTTAGAGCCGGAATTTGGATTTCAGGAACAATATGTACAGACATCATTTTCAGGACACAGAGGATACCATATCCATGTCAGAGATCCTGCATACTTGCAATTGGATTCAAATGCTCGTAGACAATTAGTCAATTACATCCGAGGAGAAGGAGTAAACGTCCAAACTGTGGTAGGGAATTCCCAGGGAGGATGGAAAAATAGAGTTGAAGATGGAACTGAAATCGTTGTAGAGAAACTGCGTTCTATAGGTTCGAAAAGTGCAGATGGAAATGAACTCTTAGTTGAACTGGATGGGATAATGAAGCAGAGGCTAAAAAGTCAGGATAGTAAAATCAAATCATTTAGCAAAAAGAAGTTAGCAATGCTTGCTGAACAGAGTCTAAATGATACTAAGATTGAGAGGCTAAAATCCAATACATCTCTGACAGTATTCGGAGAAGAACAAACTTCAGCATTTTGGGAACTCGTGAAAGGTGACTCAGCAGTAGTGTTAGGAGGTGCTGGTGAAACAGATGAAAATGTCACAGTTGATGTAAAACGTGTCATCAGGTGGATTGGTAGTCTTCATGGCAAGTGCGGCCTCAGAGTAACAGAATTACCCCTTAGCAGACTAGATCCAGATGCGTCGAATGCATTCGATCCACTCACTGAAGCGGTAGCTCTGGGGGGTCAGTCTATGCACAAGATTGAGTTAACCAAGGATGACATAACGGCAAAAATCTCAGAATGCTATGTTGAAGGGGGTACAGGTGACGTAATTGAAGTTCCCGAGAGCATGGCTACGTTCCTTTCTTTGAAAGGATGGGGGGCATTGATATCCCCGTAAGTGAAGATATCGGGTGCCCCCAATCACAGAATATTGAATAGTGGAGAGTTTCGGAATCAACTCGGTGGGCACGTGGCAGTAGACGACGACGACATTTCTGATGTATCCGAACTCCCCCTTCCTCCATTGCCCCCAGGAATCACATTACCCCCTCCGCCACCTCCTCCTGCATTGATTGAAGAAGAAGAATTTGAGAGTGATGAGGCCATCGAATTCACAGAGACGGACATTGATGAAGATATATCTGACGAACCGAGTGATTTCCAGGCTCAATGGGAGAAGAGAAGATTGTCAGACCCAGTCATAGGCACCGATTCGAAAGACAGTATGTACGGGCACATAGATAGGATAGCTACAGGTGATGTCGGCACTTTGTTAGATAGGTTCTCGGACCGCTTTGGCTCCGAATTAGATAGGGAAATAATCGTACTTAGAAAGCAACAGCAGCAGGATATCAGGGCAGTAAAGCCTACGGTAGAGTTGGTATCCCCCCCTACAATCGAGATTGAAGAAGATGAAATCGATGATTCAGATGTAGATGAATTCGTAGAATTTTTTGATGTAGTCAACAATCTTCTTGGCAATATGCCTGAAGACTTTATCGATCGGTTCGTAAAGTCAGATTCATTCGCATTATTCGAATCAGTGGGCACAAATCCCGAAGCTGCGGATGAAGATGCGCGAAAGGCATTCTTCGTCATGATAAACGCCGAACTGGGGGAATTACCAGAGGATAAGATAAACGAGTTCGTGGAATCACCGAGTTTTGAGATATTTACCCGCATGGGCCAAAATTATGGAGGTTGAAGCATGGGACTGTTGGAAAAAGCTGAGAAGATTCAATCAGAAGACGAAGAAGAACAGGCCCCTGCTGACGAGTCACCTAAGACTGTCATGGTCCAAGAGCCAGAGCCAGTACAGAAGAAAGCGAAGAAGGCGAAGAAGACTCGTTCTCGCAGGGGGCGAAAGGAGAAGAAGGCGAAGAAGGAGCGAGTTGCTAGGGTTATACCTGAGGGATTTGAGCCAGCTGCTCGAGTAAGGTCATCATTCCGGTACCTTGTAGACACAATAGCAAATTGGGGAATCATGATTATTACAGCATTAATTATGAGTCAAGCAGATGCCGATCCTACGATTCCAATAATTGCTGCGATGGCACTAGCATTAGGAAATATGATTTACTTACCATCGAAGATTTCTAGATCAGCTGGAAATATAGTTACTGGGACTCAATTTGTAGACACGAGAGGGAACAACCCACAATTTCTATACCATCTAGCAAAAAGTGCCAATATTCCATTACTTCTAGCAGGCTTATTTGGAATGTTACTACTAATTTCAGAAGGTACTGATTGGACAACAGGAAACAAGATATTTGTTGGTACTTCATTGACATTATTGTTGGTGCCTCTATTGGATCGTTTCTTGCGCAATAGGGGCGATGAAAAACTTGGATTCTGGGATAGGTTATTTGGAGGGGTTTGGCTAGTTACAGCTGAAAAGACAGAGTCTGATTCTGGATTAATCAAGAGACTACAGTCACTTGGAGATTATGCGGAACAACGTGGGATGATGGCGGAAGATGATGAGAAGGCCAGCTAAATCATTCCGTATCTGAGTGCTCATACCTTTGTTTGGCCAATTCTCTCATGTCCTCGTGATGAACACCATCATCAATTCCTTCTTGATCAGACTCATCAACAATCTCAACACCGAGAAGCGTCTCGATTACGTCTTCCATTGTAATTAATCCCACAGTTCCTCCGAAGTCATCCTTTACTATCAGCATCTGTACCTTGTTTTCTAGTAGCACATCTAGGGCTTTATCGACCGAATCATCTTGCTTGCAGTGATGTGTAGCGCGCGACAATTCTCCCATAGTGCTGGAGTAGTCATCTACAGCCGCACGCCTCAATATCTCACTTCTCAGTACCATCCCTTTCACGTCGTCAATACTGTCTCCAGTGACTGGCATGCGACCGTAAATCATGATTGGTATTCTCTCGATAATTGACTGTACTGTTTCATCTGTTCCTACCGTACTCATGACAACACGCGGAGTCATGACGTCACTGACCATGATTTCACGTAGGCGCAATACATTCTGAATTACGGCCTCCTCATCTTCTTCTATCTGGTCAGATTCTTCAGCAATATCTGCGAGCACCGATAGTTCCGATCTTGTGACAGCTTCAATCTGAACCTCTGGTAGTAGTGATCGGAGCATCTCAATCGGTCTGACAATTGGCCATAGTAGAATCATTAGTATCCTTAGTGTATGTGCTGAGGACAATGTCAACTTCCTCCAATACAATGCTCCTATTGTCTTAGGAAGTATCTCACTGAGCAACAGTATAGCAACAGTCAGTACAGCAGAGGCAATAGCAACCCCATACTCCCCTGGATTTAGCTTCTCAACCTCATAACCCACCCCTAAGGCCCCAACTGTATGTGCAAAGGTGTTCAAAGTGAGTATAGCAGTAAGCGGCCTCTCAGGGTCTTCTTTGTATCCCAGCCAGACACGCCTGATCTTCTCGTGACTATCACTCATTGACTTGATGTGGGCATGCGTAGTAGAAAGCAGAACAGCTTCAAGAATACTGCATAGGAATGACGCCCCTAATGCCAAAAGAGCATAGGATACAATCAGTGTATAATCACTCAATTCTGATGCCTCTTAGAGTTCATCCAGGAGATACGGACGATTACAAACGCTATGCACGAGTTGCGGCTCCACTACAGGCGATGGGCGATGATGACATAAATATGTGGCTCCGCCTTTCACATTAGGGGCGGCGGAAATGAAGCATGTAGCGATATTCATGGCTTGGCCATATGCAAATGGCCCTCTTCATTTAGGCCACGTAGCTGGCAATTGCCTCCCCGCGGATATACAATACCGATACGAACGTGCTCGAGGACGAAGTGTACTGATGTGCAGCGGTTCCGATGAACATGGAACTCCCATAACTCTCACCGCAGAACAGGAAGGCGTAGAACCACAAGAAATAGTCGATAAGTTTCACGAAGTGAATATGAAGGCATTAATTGACTTGGGTTGCTCATGGGGAAATAATGTAGATTCTAGAGGAATAGAGTTCGGAGGAGCGCTATACAACAGAACTTCTGATTATCGCCATAAGGAAATTGTTAGAGAGATATTCACAGAATTACTCGATGCGAATATGTTGTCCACAGAGATTATGCAGCAGTATTGCTCTATTTCAGAAGAGGGCGCTGTACGATTCCTTCCTGACAGATATGTGGAAGGAGACTGTCCTGTGTGTTCAGCTTCAGGAGCCCGGGGGGACCAATGTGATGAATGCGGAGCTACTTATGAGGCCAATGAACTAGTGAATCCCCGTTCCAAACTGGATTCTTCCTCGGCAATTGAAGTTAGAGATACTGAGCATCTATTCTTCAGATTAGATATGTTCCAGGATTCATTACTATCTCATTACGAAGATCGTAAAGCAACATGGAGACCAAATGTGCGTGCGATGACAAAGAATTGGTTAGACATGGGCCTTCGCCCGCGTGCTGTGACTAGGGACATAGAGTGGGGGATAGAACTACCTCTAGAGGGCGAGGAGTGGGGTTCGAAGAGAGTGTATGTGTGGTTTGAAGCGGTTCAGGGGTACTACACCTGTGCACGTATCTGGGCTGAGAGGTTCGCAACCAAGTCAGGGCATTCTGATGGTAATGATGCATGGGAGCGTTGGTGGAAGATTTCAGAAGATGGGGATCAACCAAAGCATATCTACTTCATGGGTAAAGACAACATTCCGTTCCATACCATTATCTGGCCTGCAATAATTATGGGGATTAATGCTGCAAATTCGGGTCAGGATATCACGCACATGCCAGAACCAGGTCATTTGGCCCTTGAACACAACGTCCCTGCAAACGAATACCTGATGTTACAAGGTGGCCAGTTCAGCAAAAGTCGGCGACACGCGGTATGGCTACCATCGTTTTTGAGTAGGTTTGATCCTGATACGCTGAGATATTATCTCTCAATAAATATGCCCGAAAGTCATGATACAGATTTTCGATGGAATGAGTACGTAGATAGAGTCAATAACGAGTTGATTGGAACATACGCAAATTTCGTACACAGAGTCATGACATTGGCACATAGATTACCTTCTGAGGAAGGAAACCCACTCTCTCGATTCTTCAATCCATCAGATTTTCCTCAATATTCAGCAGATATTGACGAACTGATGTCTGCAGCTATTGAATCGATGGAACAACAGAGGTTCAAAGAAGCACTGCGCAGTATAATGGGAATTGCACAGTTGGGCAATTCAATACTGCAGATTGCATCTCCATGGAAGTATTTGGATAATCATGATACCGAAGAGGCAAAATCGGCAATGTCAGCATTAGCGTTTGCTTGGTCTATGTGTCGAGGTCTAGCAGTGGCTCTGAGGCCATTCCTACCATTTCAGTCTGACCGACTATGGATGATGTTAGGTGAAGGAACAGATATTGATACAATACTCTGGGACGAGGCGTTTTCTTTGGATAGTTTGAGTTGGAACTCCTCAAAACCGAATCCTTTGTTCCAAAGATTGGATTTAGAGGAAATTATCGCAACTGAGATGGCTGTAGCCGAGGAAGGATCAGATAGCAAGGTCAATGAGACCGACACTGCACCCGAAGACTCAGGGGGCGATTACATCGATTACGAGGATTTCTTGAAAGTAGAGATGAAGACGGGGAAAATCACTTCTGTTGATGACCATCCCAATGCCGACAAGTTATACATTATCACAATTGAAGATGCCCCCCAATCTAGTCGCACTATTTGTGCCGGATTGAAGGGGGTGGTGGATGCATCTGAACTCCTAGGTCTCAATGTAGTATACGTAGCAAATCTGAAACCAAGAGATCTCAGGGGCGTGATTTCTGATGGAATGCTCTTAGCAGCTGAAGATGATAATGGAAAAGTTTCGGTACTAACAATATGTGAAGACCTAGCCCCAGGCTCAATTGTTCGTTGAATTGGGCTCGTCGAAGAATTCCCACTGCGTTGCTGCTAATTCAGCGTTTGTCTTGGCATTTGAATAGGCCTCCAACGGATTGCTATTCAGATTCAAGAACTCATTTCCGAATGTGAAAGGCTCGATGATTTTTCGACCTTGCCCCCACCTTCCAGAAATTATGACAGAGGCACATAGGGCTTCAGCGGTAGTCAATCTACCCGGTTTGCCCCACGATACTGGGTTAGCTGCGAGTAAAACTGGCAAAGTCCTTCCTCCAAGTCTAGTATGTTGAGATACCTCCTTGATTGCACTGTCGAGAGATTTCCACGAACAGTCCAATGCAACAATTGACCCTCCCCTGTGTAGTAGTGTGTTATCGTCTGGACCCTGTAACGTTCCAGATTGTGGGTTAAGTAGGATACCTCTCTTGGGTGCTTGGCGCGGATGGCGGTGCAATTCAGCATGGCCCCTAGACTCCATGGCCCTTGCAGTGCACTTACGAGGATCATCCTGATTCAGGTGAATTACATGAAGGGGGACTTCAGCCATCAGAATCCCCTTTAGTCAAGAAGTCCTCTAAGGCATCAGCGATCGTCAGCCCCCTGCTCCCTCCTGGAGATAGTTGCGCGTCATATTCTATGTTTGATTCTCCTAGTAGGGTTATACCCAGTACCTTCTCCAACTTTGTTACCAACTCATCTGTAGGTCTTGAACCGTTCTCAATTCTCTGTATTGTGTTAAGTCTCTCATTCATCCTCATGGCCAGGTCTTTCTGCTGCCATCCTTTGGAGACCCTTTCATTTCTGATTCGTACATGAAAGTCACCCAATAATGTCCCTCTAACTGAAGGTATGTGTTGTCTGCGAGTACTACCAGAATGCTTCTGTCGAGTTTTGGGATTTTCAGCTCGAGGACTTTCAAATGGAGATTCGAATAATTCTAAACTCATGGAATCTATGCATCGTGAACAGGCTTCAACATTGACGTCAGAAGCAATTGCTTGCTGGGTCTGATTGGTATCGGAACCACACAACTCACATGTTCCCATAACCCGGCAGAATGGGAATATGAGATTACCCTTCGGGTGGGAATGGTCAAAAACTCTGATGAGAGTAGAAGTTCGTGTCGAGCGAAGCAGAGGATGCACCCAAGGGCGACAATAGCCAGATACGTGATTCGCGTGATTCCATTAGAGGGGCTCTCACATCAGTACAGAAAGAACTGAAGGAGCTCTCGGAAAGTGCCCAACAGCTACTTACTGAGAAATTATATCTTGAAAATGAGTGTTCCCAATTAAAGAAGCGAGTTAACAGATTGGACGAAGAACTTAGAAATCTAAGATCTCCTCCTTTTGTGATTGGTTTTGTTCAGGACCGTATTGGTGACAATGCTGTTGTTAGAAGCTCGAATGGAACAGTCTTCCTTGTTACCGTCAATAGACGTATAGATGAAGCTTCCATAGCACCCGGGGCAAGGGTAGCGATGAATCAAGATACTCTGTCGATTATCGAAGTTCTTGACAATGCGTGGGACCCATTGGTGTCCGGTGCCGAGATTCTAGACCGACCAGAAACAAAATTTACAGATTTAGGTGGGCTTGATGAACAAATAACCCAACTGAGGCAATGCATAGAATTACCATTGGCTAGACCAGAGGCATTCAGAGAATTTGGCATTGATCCACCTAAAGGTGTCCTCATTACAGGCCCGCCTGGGACAGGAAAGACAATGCTTGCCAAAGCTGTAGCGAATTCCACAGAAGTCACTTTCCTAAGTCTCGTTGGATCTGAATTAGCTCAGAAATATATCGGAGAGGGGGGACGTATGGTACGTGAGTTGTTTGAATTAGCAAGAGCCAAGTCTCCTTCAATAATTTTCATCGATGAGATTGATGCAATTGGTTCGAAGAGGCTTGATGTTGCTACTTCTGGAGATAGGGAGGTTCAGAGGACTCTAATGCAACTTCTTGCTGAGCTTGACGGGTTCGATTCACTGGATAATGTCAAGGTAATCGCTGCTACAAATCGCCCTGAGTTACTTGATGCGGCACTACTTAGACCGGGGAGGTTCGATAGGATAATCACCATAAATAGTCCAAATTCAGAAGCAAGGGAATTGATTTTTGAGGTGCATTGCAAACACATGCCACTTACTGATGGTGTGAGTTATCGCAAACTATCGATTGCTACTGAAGGTTATAGTGGGGCTGAAATCAAATCTGTTGTTATCGAAGCAGGAATGCAAGCGATAACTGATGGTAGATCATCATGCAATCACAAGGATTTCATGGATGCAATTTCAACAATCGATATCAAACGCAATGAATCCGACTATAGTGGTCCCGATTCTCTCTATCGTTGATGAGCAATCCTCTTGACTCGTAAGCCCGAGGCGGCGTTGTGGTTGCATGTTGATTGAGTGCGTGCCAAATTTTAGTGAAGGTAGGGACTCTGCTATTATCGATGCGATTACTGACTCCATTAGTTCGATTGATGGTGTTTCAATCTTAGATGTCGACATGGGCTATGATTTCAATCGCACAGTTGTAACGATGGTGGGACAACCCGAATCTGTATTAGAAGCTGCAATTAGGAGCACTGCAGTAGCAATGGAGCTGATCGATATGAGAAAGCACCAAGGTGAGCATGCCAGAATGGGTGCTGTAGATGTAGTCCCATTTATCCCACTAGAGGGGGCTACGATCGAAGCCTGTGTATCCCTATCAGAAAGATTCGCAGACGCAGTATCGAAACAATTCGATTTGCCTGTATATTTGTACGCAGAATCTGCTCGAAGTAACCAAAGAATCAGACTACCAGATATCAGAAGGGGAGAATATGAAGGGCTTGAGGCGAAAATCACCAGCTCTGAATGGATTCCAGATTATGGAAAGGCCGAATTCAAACCAAGAATGGGGGCAACAGCAACGGGTGCTCGACAGATTCTGATTGCCTACAATGTCAACCTCAATACTTCGGATAAGAAGAAGGCTAACTCAATTGCTGGAGCCATTCGAACCAGTGGTGTAATTCTACGTGATGATAATGGGGAAAAGTTACTTTCAGATGATGGAAAACCAATCAGGAAACCAGGAATGTTTCAGCATCTCCAAGCAGCCGGATGGATGTATAACCAAGATACTGCACAAGTTTCAATGAACCTCCTAAATCACAATGTTACAGGATTACACTCAGTGACAGATGCTATCAGGGCCGAAGCTAAAAAAATCGGCCTAGATGCAGTAGCGGGAGAATTGGTCGGATTGGTACCCCTCGGTGCGTTAATCAGTGCTGGCAAGCACTACCACGATGAATCAGATAATGCAGATCATGCTACATTGGTACAATCTGCAATTCGGGGCCTAATGTTGGATGAACTTGGGGAATTCGATGCCCACAACAGTATCATAGAGTGGGCACTAGAGGCCAATTTGGGTGATTGAGTTGAATGATGGATATCGCGAAATTCTGGATTTAATAGCATCTGATTCACCCACACCAGGTGGGGGTTCAGTTGCAGCTCTCTCGCTTGCACATGCACATGCACTTGTGTGCATGGTATCCAGGCTCACTCTAAAGAATGATAAATGGAAATCTGGACATGAATCTGCACAAAATGCTCTCAGTTTGTCAAATGAGGGTATATCATATGCCATAGAATTAGCACATAGGGATGCTCGATCGTTTGACTCTGTGATTTCGGCGTTCAGGATGCCAAAATCTACTGAATCTGAGATTTCCAATAGGCGTGAGGCAATACAACAAGGCTACATTAGGGCCGCAGATGTGCCTATGGAAACTGCGCGATCGGGGTGTGAACTACTGAAAATATCACTAATTGATCTCGCGACTAACTGTAATGCCAATGCAATTACAGATTTGGGGGCAGCAGCAGAGTTGACACATTCCGCGATAAGCATTGCAGCACTAAACGTCAGAATAAATATTGATTCAGTCGGGCCTAACATTACGTCAGAAACTGATGTTCTTATTGCTACAATGAACAAAATGATTGATGACATCGAATCTCATGGTGCAAAACTAACTGGTGAAATTCGCGAGATTGTATCACGCAGGATGTGATGATATGAAATTCTCTGATGATGTTAGTGTAGGGATTCCTACAG
>Ga0208522_1001847_pt1 | contig 13161 bp, 8 predicted proteins | sample ETNtaG_25_FD_185763 | JGI IMG/M metagenome (GOLD analysis project Ga0208522, IMG submission 185763) | Marine microbial and viral communities from oxygen minimum zone, Eastern Pacific Ocean - ETNP201302SV86 (SPAdes) (version 2) | ecosystem: Environmental > Aquatic > Marine > Oceanic ... | reverse complement strand
TAAGGATAAGGATATAGATTCAATTATAGATTTATTTCCAGAATCTGCAGAATTCTATTTTACTAGACCAGATATTGAAAGAGGTTTGGATGAATTAGAACTACAAAATTTGTTTAAATCAAAAAATAGAATTGGTAATGCATATAAAGAAGTAAAATATGCTATAGAATCTGCAATTAACAAATCAAATAAAAACGAAATTATATTTGTTGGCGGAAGTACATTTGTAGTGGCTGAGGCTATATAATTTTTAGAAGTAAAATCTTTGCTCAGTTTCAAGAACTAATTTATATTTGCAGACCAACCCTTGGGGCGCGTAGCTCAGTTGGTTCAGAGCACTTGGTTTACACCCAAGGGGTCAGGGGTTCGAATCCCTTCGCGCCCACATTTTTAACCTCAACATCATGTTGAGGTTTTTTCTTTAGCCCAACAGTTATAATAGAGAATATTATTTGATTTATTTTTTTTGTTACTTACACTTTTATAACTTTCTTAAAATTTTAATATCTCCAATTATGAAAAAACATTTATCATTATTCTTTTTACTTGCCTCCTTAATCGTTCATTCCCAGAATGAAATCATTGATAATATTGTGGATGAGGTCACAAACAATTCTCAATTGGAACAGATGGCACATGAACTATTAGATGTCATTGGCCCTAGATTGGTTGGAACTCCTCAAATGAAAAACGCTCATGATTGGGCAGTTAATAAATATAACTCTTGGGGAATTCCTGCTAGTAATCACCAGTGGGGTGAGTGGAGAGGCTGGGAAAGAATATCAACTCATATAGACATGTTAGAGCCAAGGCAAAGATCATTAACTGGAATGCAATTAGCATGGAATCCTTCTACTTCAAAAAGTGGGATTGAAGGTGAAATAGCAATAATGCCAGAATTCGAAGATAAAAATTCCTTTAATTCCTGGTTAGAAACTATCAAGGGAAAAATTGTATTGACATCTATGCCTCAACCAACTGGGCGCCCCGATTACAATTGGGAGAAACATGCAACTCCTGAATCCTTTGAAAAGATGAAAGCTCAAAGAGATGAAATGTCTAAGAAATGGAGAAAAAATTTACAAAATGCTGGCTTTAACTGGAGGCTTAATAATAGTATTTTTGAAGAAGCAGGTGCTGCAGGATTAGTTTCTAGTAATTGGGCAAAAGGATTTGGAGCAAACAGAATTTTTAGTGCAGGAACAAAAAAAATTCCTCACATTGATTTAGAACTAGAAGATTATGGAATGCTATATAGGATGGCGCAACATGGAAATAATCCAAAAATTAAAATAGTAGCTATTTCCAAAGAACATGGAATCGTGCCAACTTTTAATACAATTGCACAAATTAAGGGAGTTGAAAAGCCTGATGAGTATGTTATATTATCTGCTCATTTTGATTCTTGGGATGGAGGAACTGGAGCAACGGATAATGGAACAGGAACTCTTGTTATGATGGAAGCAATGAGAGTTTTAAAAGCTATATATCCAAATCCAAAAAGAACGATTCTTGTTGGCCATTGGGGTAGTGAGGAGCAAGGGTTAAATGGATCTTTAGCTTTTGTTGAAGATTTTCCAAAAATTGTTGAACATACTCAGGCGGTATTTAATCAAGACAATGGAACAGGAAGAGTAGTTAATATAAGCGGACAAGGATTCTTGCATTCTTATGATTATATTTCAAAATGGCTAAGACCGGTTCCAAAAGAAATTACAAAACATATTGAGACAACTTTCCCTGGATCTCAGGGAGGAGGAGGATCAGATTACGTATCATTTCTTACCGCTGGGGTCCCTGCCTTTAACTTAACCTCACTACTCTGGTCTTATAGAGATTACACTTGGCATACCAATATAGATACTTACGACAAGATAGTCTTTGATGATGTGAGAAGCAATGTAATTCTTACAGCGATTCTTACATATATGGCAAGTGAAGACGATGAAAAAGCTTCTAGAGAAAAAGCAGTATTGCCAATTAATCCTAGAACAGGAAAACAAATGAAGTGGCCCACCAAGAGGTATCCAAAAAGAAAGGGAGAAATTGGGCGAGAATCTAGGCCATCAGAAGGAAGCCAAAGAGGTCGCCGTGGTCCTCCAAGAGGAAAAGAAGAAAAAACTAATAAAAACGAAAAAGAAATTAATAAGGATTTAGTTGAAAATGAGATTTCGTCCCATTTAGTACCCGGAGTGGGACTTGAACCCACACGGACTTTAAGGTCCACAGGATTTTAAGTCCTGCGTGTCTACCAATTCCACCATCCGGGCAAATTGTACTTTGAGCGAGATATGGGATTCGAACCCACGACCCCAACCTTGGCAAGGTTGTGCTCTACCACTGAGCTAATCTCGCTTAATTCATAAAGGACTGCAAATTTATAATCCTATAACAAAAATTCCCTGCAAAATATAGAAAAATTTATAACTTTATTTTTTATTCGATTTTAATATTTCTATCATTTCATTAAGTTTAACAAGGGCCTGTAAGGGATTAATTTCATTAATATTTACATTCGTCAAAAGTTTTCTACATTTTTCAAATCTAGGATCAGGCGTTAGAAAAGTTAACTGTTTTTCTACTACTTTTTTAGAATCATTGCCCTTTAAAGGTTCTTTCAAATTCTTTTTTTCTAACCTCTCAAGTAACTGATATGCTCGCAGTAATATTTGATTAGGCATACCTGCAAGTTGAGCTACGTTTATACCAAAACTATGCTCAGTACCACCAGGAATAAGTTTTCGTAAAAAAATTATTTCATTATTAATTTCTTTTACAGATACATTATAATTTTTTACTCTTGGCAAATTATTTGACAACTGATTTAGTTCATGGTAATGGGTTGCAAAAAGAGTTTTAGGTTTATATTTTTTATGATTATGTAAAAACTCAACTATTGACCATGCAATTGAAATACCGTCATATGTACTAGTTCCCCTACCTATTTCATCCATGAGGATAAGGCTTCTATCACTTAAATTATTCATAATACTGGAAGTTTCTAACATTTCAACCATAAAAGTAGATTCTCCTTTAGAGATATTATCAGAAGCTCCAACTCTAGTAAAAATTTTATCTATTATACCAATTTTTGCATATGCAGCAGGTACATAAGATCCTATTTGGGTGAGAAGAACAATTAAAGCTGTTTGCCTTATGAGAGCTGACTTACCAGCCATATTTGGTCCAGTAACAATAATAATTTGTTGAGATTGATTATCTAAATACACATCATTAGGTATATATACTTCATCTGGTGACAAAGATCTTTCAATAATAACATGTCTTCCTTTTTTAATATCTATTACATTATCATTAGAAATAGTAGGTAAACAAAATTTATACTCTACCGCAGAGTTTGCAAAAGAAATTAAACAATCCACAAAAGCAATAGATAAAGAAGTTGATTGTAGTTTTAAAATATTTTTTGATAGTTTATTAAGTAAATCATTATAAAGATTATTTTCTATAGAATAAATTTTTTCTTCAGCATTCAATATTTTTTCTTCATATTCTTTAAGCTCTTCTGTTATATATCTTTCAGAATTAACAAGAGTCTGTTTTCTAATCCACTCATCAGGAACTTTATCTTTATGAGCATGAGTAACCTCCAAATAATATCCAAATATTTTATTATAGGCAATCTTCAAAGAAGAAATTCCCGTTTTTTTAATTTCATTATTTTGAATTTTAAGTAAAATGTTTTTTCCTGTTTTAGAAATATTCCTTAACTCATCAAGTTCATTATTATACCCTTCTTTAAATACTCTCCCATTAGCTAATAAAATTGGAGCATCTTCATTAAGTGAGTTATCTATTTTTTTAATAACATCCTCACAACAATCTAATTTTTTAGACCAACTAAATAATGTTTTATTAGATGAATGCTTGATCAACATTTTTATTTCATTTATACATAAAAGAGAATTTTTTAAATTTATAAGTTCCCTTGGAGTAACACGCAATAAAGCTAACTTAGAAGTTATTCTTTCAATATCAGAAATTGATTTTAAAGAGTCAGAAACGTTTTGAAGAAGATCTTCATTTTTAATAAAATTTGTAACTATAGACTGCCTATAGTTTATCTCTTTTTTATCTAGCAAAGGAAAAAGAATCCATTTACTCATAAGTCTAGAACCCATTGGCGTAAATGTTTTATCGATAATATTTTTTAATGTTATTGAATCTGAATGAAGTGGTACTATTAATTCTAAATTTCTAATGGTAAATTTATCTAGCCATATAAACTTATCATTTTCTATTCTAGATAGCGAAGTGATATGTCTTAAATTATTATGTTCTGTTAGTTCTAAATAATACAACGTTGATCCAGCAGAAATTAATCCTTCTGTCTCTTTTTCAACTCCAAATCCTTTTAAATTTTTTACATTAAAAAAAGAAAGTAATTTATCATAAGAATAACCAATTTTATATACCCAATCATCTATAAAGAAAAAATTATTATCACTAAATTTTTCAAGAAAAAATTCTTTATCATTTTTTGAACATATAATTTCTGCAGGATAATAAGTATTAATTAATTTTTCTAGTTGATTATAGTCACAGTTTGTTAAACTGAATTCTCCAGTAGAAATATCGAAAAAAGAAATCCCAAAAAGATCTTTATTTTTTGATATTGATGCTAAATAATTATTTTTTTTTGAATCAAGAACGTTATCATTAACTGAAACTCCTGGAGTAACTAATTCTGTAACACCTCTTTTTACAATGCTTTTTGTTTTTTTAGGATCTTCTAATTGATCACAAACAGCAACCCTACATCCTGCCTTAACCAATGTAGGAAGGTATTTCTCTAAAGAATGATGAGGGAATCCTGCAAGTTCAACTCCTGAAGCTGCTCCGTTAGAACGTTTGGTTAAAACAATACCTAAAATTTTACTTGATAATATTGCATCTGATCCAAAAGTTTCATAAAAATCTCCAACTCTAAACAATAATAAGGCATCTGGATGCTTTGACTTTATGTCATTATATTGTTTCATTAAAGGTGTTTCTTGTCGCTTTATAGGATCTATCATTAAAAAATTTTAAGTAATTTTAAATTATAAATTTTTGGAGTTTAAATATGCTAAATGTAAATGATAAAAAAAAGTCATCTATAAAAAGAGATAAAGTATTAAAGCATGCAAACAAAGAATTACCCGAATTCCCAAGAAATATCGCTGGGTTAGAAGACTATTCTGAAAATTGGAATTTTGAAAATGCAGCTCACCTTTTAAAAAGAACATGTTTTGGGGCAAAGCTTTCAGAAATTAACCAAGCTGTTGCTCTTGGAATGGATGGAAGTGTAGAAAAACTATTAAATCAAGAAGAACTTACGCCTGACCCTCCATTAAACGACACAGATTATGAAACAGGAATTCCAATTGGTGAAACATGGGTCAATTACTCAAAATGGCCTAATACTTTTAGGTTTACACGTTCCTATCTAGCATGGAGGGTAAGTTTAATTCTTAATCAACCCTACCAAAGTCCTAACAATATTCCCTTTTCCATTAGAGAAAAAATGGTGTTGTTTTGGCAAAATCATTTTGCTACAGAAGGAACAATTGTGCAAGACCAAAGATATATTTATTGGATGCATCATAGATTAAGAAAAAACTTTATAGGAAATTTTAAAGACCTAGTTAAAGAGATAAACGTTGATGCTGCTATGCTCGTATATCTTGGTGGAATTTATAATGTAAAGGAAGCCCCTAATGAAAACTATGCAAGAGAGTTACTTGAGCTTTTCACAATTGGTAAAGGCCCTGTTGATGGAGAAGATAGTTACACATATTATACAGAAGAAGATATCATTAAGGCGGCGAAAGTTTTAACTGGTTGGTATGTGGAAGATGAGTTTTCTGGATCTGAAAGACAACGTTTTGAAGAAGGAGATCATGACGAAACAACTAAAGTTTTTTCTGAAAAATTTAATAATACCTCTATTTCAAACAATGGTGAAGATGAGCACAAAGACTTAGTTGATATGATTTTTCAAAGTGAAAGAACTTCTGAATATATATGTGAAAAGCTCTATAGGTGGTTTGTTTATTATGTAATAGATGAAGATGTTACAGCTAAAATTATAAAACCTTTAGCCAAAGTACTAAGAGATAATAACTTCGAAATAAAACCTGTGTTATCAAAATTATTTAAAAGTCAACATTTTTATGAGATTCATACAAGAGGCGCAATGATAAAATCTCCCGCTGATTTTAATTTGGGTTCTTTGAGGCAATTTCCTTTCTCAAACACTTCAGGTTTTGATTTTAGAGATCTCTACAAATTTTGGAAAAGTAGAAATTATGATATTGCTGATCAAGGCCAAAGTCTTTGGGATAGTCCCAATGTGGCTGGTTGGGCAGCATACTATCAGGATCCCCTATATCATGAACTATGGATAACTGCTGTTACTCTTCCTATGAGGACTAAGGATATAAATCTTTATTTCAACAATAACGGTATGAACGCAACTAGTGGTGAACCGGGAACCCCAGAAAATGTTAGAATTTATGCAGAACCAATTAAACTACTTGATGAAATAGATAAACCTGATGATATAGGTTTTATAATTGAACTTTTTTGTAAATGGCTGTTTCCTGTTTATTCAGAAATTTCTGAAGAGCAAAAAGAAGACTTTAAAAATATAGTTATTGGTGACAATCCAAATATGTGGTATGATGAATATCATGAATATATTAATAATCCAACCGATGAAGCAAAAACTGCAATCAACAAAAAACTTAAAACCCTACTTAAAGAAATGTGTTTAATGCCAGAATATCATCTAAGTTAATATGAAAAGAAGAGACTTTTTAAAATCATCGGTTCCTATCGCATCTATTCCATTATATGTTGGGGGAATGCCAGTAAGTGTTCTTGCCGAAACATCAAATATGAGAGCGCTTACTAATGCTGGTTGTCCTACGGATAGAGTTTTAGTATTAGTTTTTTTAGATGGAGGCAATGATGGAATAAACACACTAATACCTATTGATCAATATGATGTATTGATGAGAGATGGTAGTGGGGGTGATTCAGAACCTGCTAGAAGACCAGATCTCATGGTACCTGAAAATTCCATACATAAAATAAGTGATAATGATGGTTTTCATCCTGGAATGGAAGAATTTAAAAATTTATTTACTGAAAAAAAGCTAGGTATTATTAGAAACGCAGGATATCCAAATCCAAATAAATCTCATTTTCGTTCAACTGATATATGGAATACAGGATCTTCTTCTGAAGAATATGTTTCAAGCGGCTGGTTAGGAAGACATTTGAGCAAAGATCATCCAAATTATCCCGACAACTATCCGAATGAAAATTTTCCTGATCCTTTAGCTTTAACAATTGGAAGAACAACTTCTCATACATGCCAAGGTCCTATAATAAACATGGGTATAGCTGTCAAAAATCTAAATTCATTTATTGATGTAAAAGAAGGAGAAGGAGAGACACCAGATACTCCTTATGGACATGAACTAGCTTACATTAGAAAAGCTTCTAAATTAACTAATGATTATTTAGACAGAATTGAAGAAGCAGCAAATAAAGGAAGAACTGCTATTAATACCTATCCTGAAGATACAGCTTCTGACTTAGCACAACAACTTGAAACAGTAGCTAAATTAATTGATGGTGGCCTTCAAACCAGAATATATGTTGTAAGAATTGGTGGTTTTGATACGCATGACAATCAAGTTGAAGGGGACCCAGAGAGTGGTCGCCACGCATATTTATTAGATTCACTTTCCAAATCAATCGCTGCTTTTCAGTCAGATATTATTGAGAAAGGATTAGAAGAAAGGGTACTAACAATGACATATTCTGAATTTGGAAGAAGAATTTTTCAAAATCAATCATATGGAACAGATCATGGAGAAGCAGCTCCAATGTTTTTTATAAGCCCTTTCGTAAATCCTGAACCTATTGGAAAAATGCAAACTTTAGCACTTGTAGATAATATTGAATGGGAGTATGATTTTAGATCGGCTTATGGTTCTATATTAATGGACTGGTTCTGTGTGGAAGAATCAACTATAAAATCAATTCTTTATGAAAATTTTCAATACATTCCAATTTTATTAGGAACCGTTACAAGTAATGGAGAAATCATAAAACAAGCTGATAATATAAAATCTTTTCCTAATCCATTTAAAGATTGGATTACTTTAGAAATAAAAATTGATAATGGGCCGGTAAGATTATACTTAATTGATAGCAATGGAAGATTAATTAAAGAAATTATAAACAAAAACTTAACTTCTGGAATACATAGAATAAGGTATAATGCAAGTGAATTAAAAAATGGACTTTATTTTATAAAACTTCAAAATAATAAGTCAAAATTTAGTAGGTCAATAATCAAATACAACTAAATCTCTAGTATATAAGATGAAAAAAATTAAAAATGAAGACCTCAATAGGTTATCTATAAAAGAGTATAAAAATTCAAAGAAAATTCCTGTATGCATAATATTAGATAATGTAAGAAGTCTCAACAATATTGGATCATGTTTTAGAACGTCAGATGCTTTTTTAATAAAAAAAATGTATTTAACAGGATTTACGGCAAAACCTCCTAGTCGAGATATTGAAAGAACTGCATTAGGTGCCACAGATTCTGTTGAATGGGAACATGTTAAAGAAATAAAAAAAATAATCATTCAACTAAAAAAAGAAGGGTGGAAAATAATATTAGTGGAACAAACAGACAAAAGCATTAATTTAAAAGATTTTAAACCACTTATTTCTAAAAAATATGTTTTTATTTTTGGCAATGAAATTTTTGGAGTATCTGATGATGCTTTAAAAAAAGCAGATGCTGCTTTAGAAATTCCTCAATTTGGAACTAAACATTCTTTTAACATTAGCGTGTCAATGGGAATAATTTTATGGGATTATTACGTTAAAACAACTATCAAATAGGCTCACACATTAATGGTAATTCTTTCTCAAATAAATTTTTAATCTCAATTAAAAAAATTTTATCACAAGCAACCGTTCTACCATCAATTTCTGTAACAGGAGTAATTTCACCATTTGTTCCAGTAGCAAAAACAAGATCTGCATTAATAAATTCAGCTAACGACATATCTTGTTCTGAAATAGAAATATTATTTTCTTTAAAAAGTAAAATAAAATTTTCTCTTGTTATGCCAGGCAAACAAGCATGAGCAAAAGGTGTAAAAATTTTTTTATTTTTTACCATAAATAAATTTGTGTCATTTAATTCAGCTACAAATCCCCTATCATCTAACATAACAGCCGCATCATAGCCTGAAATGTTAGCTTGAATTTTAGCAATAACAAGACTCATCATATTATTATGGTGAATTTTAGAATCTAAATACTGTGGAATGCTTCTTCTTATTGATGAACTAATAGCTCTTATTCCAGAAGAAAAATCATATACTTTTTTCTTCCATTCTGCCAATACAATCAAAGAACACCCACTTTGATTTAACCTAGAGTCCATTCCTGATGTAATTTTTACTCCTCGTGTTAGTGTCAATCTTATATGAGTCTCATCGCTCATTCCATTTGCTTCTAATGTTTTTTTTATGGCATTTTTTATAAATTCTTTTGAAGGAATTTTTTCATATGCTAATGCATGAGCACCCTCTATTAATCTAGATAAATGCTTATCTAAACATACAATTCCTTGAGGATATACTCTTAATCCCTCCCATACACCATCACCATTTTGAACTATGCTATCAAAAACAGATACTGCTGCTTTATCACGATGTAATAATTCTCCATTTACATATACTAATAGGTCTTTATTTTTAGAGTTAAATTTCTGTAACATTTTATATTTGGATTGATTTTTCTGTTAATTTATTATAATATTTTAAAGCTTCAAAATAAAGTCCTTTACAATGAGCTGGAAGTTCTCTACTACTTGTCTTTTGTTTTTTAAATCCTGTTGACTGATGAACGTTTTGATACCAATAATCTGCCCATACACCATCTTCTTTAATACCCCCCTCAGACCAACTAAGCATATCATCATAAAAATGTACATTTAATTTATCACATACCTTTTTTAGCAATAATTCTGGATTTTTCAATATTTCTGCAGAATCTAAAACAAGCGGAGAAGAATTATGTGTTTTTTTAATCAAATTATATAATTCCCATGATTTTTTTAAACCTATATCATTCATAGTTGGGTTTTTAATTACCTGAGCAAAAGAAGCTATAAGTTGTTTTGGATTTCTTATTAAGAATAAATTTATCATTTTATCTAAAAAATAAAAATCCATTTGTTGATGATGATGAGCCATATTTTTTAAAAACAAAATATCACAATCAGTATTAGAAAAAAGATCTTCTAATATTTCATTAATATTTGCAGACATCGTTTCTAATGTTTCTTTTCTTCCCGGATGTAATATTCCTGTTGATAAAAGATAATGCGCATAAAAAGGCTCATCAATAACTTTTGTGTCTGGTCTTTGTGCAAAAGAATACATAAGTGCTGTTGATAAATTTCTTGGTCCGGAAATTAAATTTATAATCTTCATAGTGTAAATAATAAAAACAAATTCAGCATTTAATAAGACCATTAAATACAACATAAATTTACAAATAAGAATAGAAAATATATTGGGATATCAAGATATTATTAATTTATTAAATAATCAGAAAGAAAATATTCTTTAAATTTGTTTTCTAAATTTTATTAGCCTATGAAACCAAAACTCGTATTCTTCTTATCTATATTTTTTATATTATCATGTGATGATAGTAGTGATTTAATGTCTATTGAAGCAATGATGGTAACTAATCTATACACTCCAGAGTTCATAGGTAACGGACCCAATCAACAATCTGCAAATTTTATCAAATTTAGTTTTAAAGATCAAACAACCACCGAAGGAGATGACTGGGATATAGCATTCAGAGGAACTGAAATACTAGTTAATGGTGGGTTTCCTGGAACTAATAATGAACCAACAAGAACGGGCTTAGCTGCTGGTTATATTACCATAGGTAATTATGGTGGTATTAAATCTGTAAATGAAAATTTACTTCATCAAGACTCAGAAACACAAAAAGCTATCCCAAGCACTAACGGAGGATGGTATGAAATTGATAATAATGTAATTATTCCATATTCAGACAAAACTTTAGTTTTTAAAACACATAATAGCAGATATGCGAAAGTAAAAATTGTAAGTTTTTACAAAGATGCTCCCGAACACATAAGTTCATTTTCAAGTAAACCAGAGTATTACACTTTCTCTTATACTTATCAACCCAACGAAGGAATACAAACATTTTAAATCCAAATCTAAAAATTAATTAATTAGGGTCTAAAAAAGACCCTTTTTTATTTGGAATTATTCTAAATATACAATACAGTTGTAGTCTTATTTAAAATAAATATAAATAATATGAAACTTAAAATTATATTCATTGTTCTCTTTACTGTAGTTTCTTCTAATTTAACAGCTCAAACAGGAAAAATCTCTGGATTAATAATAGACGCAGAAACATATAAACCACTAAGTAATGTTGAAATTATAATAAACAACACTTCATTTAAATCTAAGACTAATAATAAAGGAGAGTTTATTATTAATAACATTAGCGAAGGAAGTTATGAATTAGTTATTTACAAAGAAAATTTTAAAATGATAAAAAAATTAATTACTCTAAAGAATAACCAATTAAAATTTAATCTTATTATGGAAGATAACATAATTAATCTTCCAGAACTTCTTATTGAAAGTTTTTCATTAATTAACGGTGAAATTGGTAAAAGAGAAATCGTTGGTTCAGCACACAACATATCTTCAAAAGAACTTACAAAATTTAATTATACAAACATACATGAAATATTATCTAAGATTCCTGGAATTAACCTTCAAGAAGAAGATGGATATGGGTTAAGACCAAATATAGGTTTAAGGGGTACTGGACTCGAAAGAAGTTCTAAAATAACTATTATGGAAGATGGAATATTAATGGCTCCAGCCCCATATTCATCACCATCAGCATACTATTTTCCTACCATTGGCAGAATGAATTCTATAGAAATATTAAAAGGTTCCAGTCAAATTAAATTTGGTCCTTTAACAACAGGTGGAGCTATTAATTTTATTTCTACTCCTATACCAGAAAAATTAAAAGGATCTGTAAAACTAATTGGAGGAACAGATAATTTTAGAAATTTTCATGGACACATAGGTACAAGTCATAAAAATTTAGGAATTATGATAGAAGGTTTTAATTATGGTTCAAATGGCTTTAAAAAACTAGAAAATAATGAAAACACAGGGTTTGATAAAAAAGATTATAATTTAAAAATTAAATATAAAAGTAATAATACTTCAAGCATTTATCATGAAACCATACTTTCAATAGGAGAAACAAAAGAAAATTCAAATGAAACATACTTAGGATTATCTGACGAAGATTTCAACAAAAATCCTTATTTAAGATATCAAGGTTCTCAAATTGATAATATGAAAGCAGAACAAGAAAGAATATCAATAAAAAATTATCTTGAATTGAATAATGAATTAAATATTTCTACAAGTATTTACAAAAACAATTTTCAAAGAAATTGGTATAAACTTCAAAGTGTTATAGACAATAATGGAAATAAATTTAGTATTTCTTCATTGTTTACAGACGATGCAACTAAAGCATTCAATATAGCTAAAGGAACAATTGACAGCAATGAAGAGGGTTTAATTATTAGGGCTAATAACAGGACTTATTTATCTAAAGGAATACAATCTGTTATCAATAAGTCATTTCAAAACAATAATACAACACATCATTTAAGTTTAAGTGCTAGGTATCATTATGATGAAATGGATAGGTTTCAATGGGAAGACAAATATCAAATGTTAAATGGAATAATGCATCTAAACAAAAAAGGGGCGCCAGGAAGCAATAGCAATAGAATCCAATATTCAAAAGCATTAGCTAGCTATATTAACTATAAAATTGAAATAGTAAAATTAATATTAAATCTAGGATTAAGGCACGAACATATTAAGGGCCATAGAGATGATTATGGAAAATCTGACGCTGAAAGAAAAGGAACTGATCTGTCTTCAAGAGAAAACATAATTAATTCATTAATTCCAGGTTTTGGATTACTTTATAAAATAAATTCATCATCAAATG